>ERZ1643249.188-NODE-188-length-78902-cov-26.409236_pt1 | contig 78902 bp, 69 predicted proteins | sample MGYA00579263_ERZ1643249 | MGnify/ENA primary metagenome ERZ1643249 (study PRJEB29033, sample SAMEA4952264) | chicken gut metagenome | biome: Broiler Chicken; feature: Gastrointestinal Tract; material: Caecum | place: Ireland | collected 2018 | study: Broiler...
TTAAGCTGTTTAGTTTTACAGTGAATTATTATGAAAATATGGACCAGGACGATGTAGAAGAGCTGTTCCGCAGACTCAATAACGGCAGACCATTAAGTGCAATTGAGTTGACCAGAGCGACAGCAAACTCGAAAAAGATGATCCGTGAGATTGCATCTCATAAGATCTTCCAGGTAACACTTAATGAAAAATCAATGGCAGGCTACGTGAATGAGGACATTGCAATAAAAACATGGATTCTCTTTTATGGCGATACAAAATCATTTGAGACTCGGATTGTACGACCTACGATGAGGGATTCTATTATAACCGATGAGCAGACTCAGGAGATCATGCAGTGTTACGATCGGATGCTGGAGGAATATGAGCTGATCAAGAAAAAGGAGACGAAGGAGAGCACCAGAGTATGCAGAAAAATTTTTAAAAAGACGCATTTGCTTTCTTTAATGCCGATAATCCGTAAGAGCATTGAAGATTCTGCTGAGGTAGAAAAAGTGGCGGGGTGGATTGAAGAATTTTTTAAGCCTACGAAAGAAGCAAGTATTATGGAACAATATAACGAGAATGCAAAGGCTGGATCAGCGAAAGCAGAAGCAATTAAAGCTAGGGAAGATGCTCTGGAGGAAAGCTATTCTCGGTATATGGCGTCATGAAAAATCGATAATTGTTTCAGATTAAAAGAGGGGACAGAGAGGACTTGTTGCGGAAAGTTTGCTCCTATTTGTTTAGGGAACCAGACATTGTTCCAGCAAGAAGTATATTTTAAAGATGTATGAAGAAAGGACTTAGTCTTTATTTTGTACATCTTTTTTTGTTTGAAAGGGTACAATGAGTAAGCAAAACAACTGCGCTTTGTAATATATGTGAGAAGTTGTTCAGTAAGACTATATAACAATGATATAAAAAACAAATGAGGAAAAGTAGATTAATAAAATAGAAGTTGAGTAGTACTTAATCTATATGATTTCTACCTATGTAGATGCTGTATATGGGACGGTAGAAAATGGAGACAAGGAGAAGATTAAAAAAAGACCTGCTAAACTGTGCGTGAATGTTAGGCGAATTTTTTCAGAGGATTGAGGCAGAGGAAGAACATATAATTTGGTAGGACGAGGAGATAGAAAACTGTTTCATAGTATTATCAATTTTATGGAAGAACAGACTAAAGTGTTAACAGCAAGTCAGCATGGAAAATTATGAGTAAAATCAGGCAGACAGTAGAATCGGCTGAGAGTGTAATCGTAGTGGATTCATTACATATATTCCTAGCCAGCGCTAAGAAAGATGATACGTAGAATTGCATATGGTTCCCTTCAAATGAACTCGGAGAGTGCTTCCAGAAATATTCAATGGGATAGAAATTGTGGTAGCGATTTGATGATTTGAGATGATTTTTGGGGGATCATTATAAAAGAAAGTTTTTTGTAATCAGTGTCTCTCTGACTATACTGGATATAATATAATTCTAGTTGGTGATAGTATGGGGAGTATTGAATGAATTCCATTACAGGAAGTCAATGATATAGCACTGAATTAATCATAATCAGAAAAGCATTATAGCGTGTTTGTGTGATTATTATCTCGCTAAATGATACTCTGAATTTTGAGTATCATTCAGTATAATTAGGCGCTTTTAAATTGTGTTTAGTGTAAAAAGACAAAATTTCGATTATAGTAAATCAAAATTTAAACACAGAATAAAATTTTCCCAGTTAATACGATGATAATGATTTCTTAAAGTAGATCTTAGAGCCCTAAAAGTTTTGAGATTTTTGTTATTGCAGAGGACATGATATTTGGAAGATGTGACCGATATTTTCCTGTGTAATGTAAAAAAGAGATACAATCTTATGTGTAAAAAATTATAAGACGTGTTAAAGCAAAGAAAATCCCCTGTAGACAAGTATTTTGTAGGAAAAGTACACAAAAACAATATTTCTAGGATTATTTTGTATCAATGTCAAAAGTGTAATTCAGAATCTTATAGGTAGCCGCAATTAATCGTTCAAAATCATCCCTCATTTGACATAATTCTGCATATCCTTTATCAGTTAGATGGTAATAGATTCTATTTTTGCGTTCGCCTATTCTTAATTCATAGCTAGTAATCAAGCCTTGTTCCTTTAATTTGTGTAGCATAGGGTACATACCACTTACTGAAATAGTAATAATATTGTTTGAGAGAGACTTTACAAGTTTGATCATTTCGTAACCATATAAGTCCTTTTCCGATAGTAGCTTCAGTAAAAGAATTTCAAGAATTCCCACTTTGAATTTATTATAATTTGTCATGCGTTTACCTCATTGATAAAGGAAATATAATTTTATGAATGTATTTAGATAAGATTATATATACATTAAATCTTTGTGTCAATATTCAAAATATTAGTATTGAGAAAATGATAATATCAGAATGTAATCTGTATCAATGTAGTATATGAGATGACTATAAAATTTCATGATTGAATTACAATAGTTCATGACATTTAGTTATTAAGCTATCTTCTTTAAAATTGAAGTATTGTATATTTATATGCTCGTAAAAATTACAAGAAAACTCATAAAAACTACAAGTAACCAGTATTAGAAGAAAAATGTATTATGATATCTCCATTAGATTAAATCCGTTAAAGAAATAAATATATAAAAAAGCAAGTTATATATAGATATTAAACTGTGTTAAATACAAATAAAGTTATAAACAATTTAGGCGAAGGTGAATTTTAATGAATGTATATAATTATTTGTCCTATATTCGTAATAACAAAAAAATATATATTTCAATATCATATTTAGTTGCCTTGGGATCTGTAGCGGGATTACTGTACTCGGTTGTTTTAAAACTTGTTATAGATGAGGTTCTATTAAAGAATAAATATCATATGCTAGGTAAACTAACTATAATTTTAATATTATCTTTTGTGATAACAGCATTAGTCAATTTTAGTAATGGAATATTGGCGCTTGAATTGGCACAAAGTATAGCTATCAGTATTAAAACTACCGTATTGAATCATCTCCAAAGAATTTCTGTTAATGATTTTACTAAATATGATAGTGGAGATCTAATTAATCGTACATTGAATGACGCAGAGAATATATCAAATTTTTTGTCTTCTTCTATAATTGGATTTTTTGCTAATTTAGGTAATGCGATTATGTATCTAGTGTTGATGTTCTACATAAATAAGAAGTTGGCATTGATAGCAATAGGAATGAGTATTATTCAATTAATAATATCAAAAAAATTTTCACCTAAACTTAAAGCAATTAATAGAAATATTAAGGAGAAGAAATCAGAGGAACTTGACTTATTGGCCCATGTGTTTAAAAGCAATATATTTTATAAAGCCTATAATAAATCGTCCTATAACAATAGCAAATACGAAAAAATAATTCTATTTATAAAATCATTAAGTTTTAAAAATTTTAAAATAAGATTTCTGTATAACACTACTATTTCAGGGGCTTCTTTTGTTTCGTCACTTTTGATTCTTGGTTTAGGAATATATGAAATAATCTGTGGCAGAATGACTGTAGGGACAGTTTTTTTAATTGATAGTATTGCTGAAATGTTTGTTCAAAGTTCTAATGCGATTATGAACTTTAACATAGAGTTACAAAATGCATATGTATCTATAGAACGTATTGACGAAATTATGGAAATAGAGGAAGAAAATAGAGCAGATATTTCTATTGAAAATTGTTTAGATTTTTCTATTAAAACAATTTCTTTTTCTAATGTTAGTTTTCGATATTTAGATAAGCAAATTCTATCAGATATGTGCTTAGAATTTTCAATAGGCAAAACTTATGCAATTATGGGACTGAGCGGGATAGGCAAAACTACAATGGCATATTTAATATTACGATTTTATAATATACAAAAAGGAAAAATATTAGTCAATAAAACAGATATTAAAGAAATTCCGCTATTTGAGTTGAGAGAAAAAATTGCTTTTGTGATGCAAGAGAGCGTTATTTTAAACGGGACTATAAGAGAAAATATAATGTTAGATACATTATGTACATATGAGGATGAAAAAAGATTTATGGAGATAACAAAAATATGCCATCTGGATGAATTTGTAGATCAGATGGAAGAAGGTTATGAGACGATAATAGGAGAGAAAGGACGGCAACTTTCTGAAGGACAAAAGCAAAGGCTTTCAATAGCAAGAGGTTTGATGAAAAAGGCCGACGTATATATTTTTGATGAAATAACAAGCCATTTAGATAAGCAAACAGGTCATAGCATTTTAGAGTGTATACAGAAATTCCTACATGATAAAATAATAATTTATATTTCTCATGATACAGGTGTTAAACAATTTGCTGATAATGTTGTTAATTTACAGGAATATATAGATGATTCCATGTAGGAGAAGGAGCGGTATATGTGAAAGAAATGAAAATAGTTCAAAGGGCATATGTAGCATTAATCTTTGCAACGATACTATTTGTTTTTGTTATAGTTGTTATTCTGAAACTTAATAAAGGTGATACTTTAGAAGTAAAAGGAACATTTACAAGGGATGAAGATATTGTTTTTAGTTTTGAACTAGAAAACTATGATGCAGATGATATTGAGGTGAACGAACAACTATTTTTACGGGATAAGGAACTTAATATTGTCTACAAAGCAGTTGTAATAAAAATTTTAAAAATACAATGTGAAGATTCAAACAGCGTGTTGGTATGTGATTTAAGAATACTTGATAATGAAATTATTGATAATGACGGGGCGAGATCTATGGAAATAATAAAAAAATCTGGAGGAATTTTGGATATGCTGTTTGGATGAGAATCGATATACATAAGGTAGTAGCTCTAATTTTATAGGGTTGCTATATAAAAAATGAAAGGAGGGAAGAAATATGCTGGGAAAACCTAAAATATTTGAAGTGCCAAATTCTGCATCTTCAGAAAATAGCAGAGAAATAGTTAACAGTGGAACGGAATGTTCTTCTGGGTATTTGCGTACTTCAGAAAGTGACGACTGCAATATGACTTTTGTAGGCGGAATTATAGCAGGAGTTGGTGTCGGAATTGCATTAACGTAGTTGTCAGATAGAGGAAAGGAGTTTAATTATGTTAAACAAACCTAGAATATTTGAAACACCGAATGCAGTATCTTCGTTAAACGGCGGAGAGATGGCTTGCAGTGGAAATACTTGTGCTTCTGGATTTTCATGTAGTTCTGTGGATAGCTCAGGTGGAGATGGCTGCAAAGTTGGTTTTGCTGTAGGGGGGATTATATTTGGCACTGCAGCAGGAGCTGGCATTGGAATAGCAATAACGTAGCTTTAACTAAAGAAAGGAGTTTATTTATGTTAAAGAAGCCCCAAATTTTTGAAATGCCGGATGCGGTATCCTCGTTAAAAGATGGAGAAATGGCTTGTAGCGGAAATACTTGTGCCTCTGGTTATTCATGTAGTTCCGTAGATAGCTCAGGTGGAGGCGGTTGTAGCTACGGGTTAGGCGTAGGTGCTATTGCAGCAGGTGTTGGAGTAGGTGCGACAGTTGGATTAGCTTTAACTTAAAGGGGAAAGAGGATGCTTTAATTATATTAGAGCATCCTTTGATGAGAAATATCTTATGCTTGATAAAAGAAACATTAATTGGAAAGACTGGATTGCCTGTTGCGTGATAACAGTTATCTCTGTTGCGTATTCAGATAGTTTTGGTATTTTACCTATTATAGCTTCACTTTGTATACTATATGAAATTTCTGGATTTCCTCCGGATAATAATAAAATAGACGAAAAAAAATGGGTTACAATTTTTGAACTATCTGTTTCAACAGGTGTTGCTTATTTTATCTATTTTATGATAGGAAGCGGGCAATGGAATAATGGTTTGGTTATTCATAATGAAATTATTATATTTCCGACATATGCAATGCTGTTTATTTATATAACGCCTCTCATATGGATGGCTAGGCAGAAGAATTCCTGCATTAAAGAAACATTTTCTTTTGATAGAGAAACACGAAAAGTAACAATATTAATATGTGCTATATATTTTTATTACTCATTAGCGCGTATTTCTGTATATATTGAAGAGAGTAAGATGATATCAGAATGGATGCCTATCCATATGATGATTCAGTCATTTTGGGTGGCAGCAGTGGCTGAGGAACTTTTCTTTAGAGGTTATATTTATAATTTATTAAAAAAAATATGCTATGTCAAAAAGGCAAGAATATTGTCTGCATTCATTTTTACATTTTCACATTTTAATATTATTTTTAAAATAGTGGAAGAGGGAATATCATTATATATTATAGCCAACTATATTTCGATATTTATTTTAGGTTGGGCTTGTGCTTTTATATATGAAAAGAAAAGGAGTCTGATTCCATGCATAGTTTTGCATACATGTGTAGATAATTTTTTTAAATATCTCTTAATATTGGGAGCGCAAAATATTCTGTTATAAAGAAAAAAGTGTGAGTATTTGCGGATTTATAGGAGGTAGTATATTTTAAGATAATGCTGATCTCTAAGACTTATTCACATTGAATGAGAAAGAGATAATGGAAGCCTTTATTATTGTTAAAAACTATCATTACAATTATATAGTTGTAGCTAAACATAATGATTAGCTGTTTTAGAAAAGAGTAATCATGTTAATTATGAGTGAAAATCACTAATTCTAAAAGATAGTACTGCTATATCATTTATTTTTGCTATAAAAAGCCTGATTGTAACCTATAGAATATACTTTGCAGCAACGTGCAATATCTGAATTATATTAAAATGAAAGGAAATATGATGTATTTGCTTCCATGAACATCGTGTCAAGAAAAATGGATTTGAATAAAATACCTACATTAAAAACAATCTATTGGAAAGTAACTGATGGATATGTAGTTGTGGATTCTTCAAAAGGCCACTTTATATTAAATAATTCTTCAAGTCTTGTTTGGAGATGCATCGATGGATGTAAAACAATATCTGACATTATTAATGAAATTTATGAAGAGCATAGTAGAGAGAATACTTTAACATATGTGGAAGAAATAGTTTGTGAAGCAATTAGTGAGTATCTTGATAAAGATTTAATACTTCTGCGCGAGGAAGATGATTTGGATGGATGGTTACAGTATGAATAATAGAGTTGTTTTATTACATTTACCTATTATGAATTATTTGGAAAAAGATTTTGTGAATGAAGAAAGCGGCTATAATCCTTCGTTGGGGATTATGGCATTAGGAACATATTTAGAGTTAAACGGATATGAGCCCATTGTTATAGATATGTGCTATGAACGAATGAAAGTAAAAGAATTAGTAAAACATATCAAAATTATAGATCCACTTTTTGTGGGAATCTCAGTTTATACCGAGAATTTTAATCAGGCTGTAAAGCTTGCGCATTGTATAAAGTTAGAAAATAAGAATATTAAAATTCTATTTGGTGGACCGCATCCAACTTTACAACCAATGGAGTGCATAGAGAAAGATCCAGTTGACTTTGTGGCTATGAAAGAGGGAGAGTCAATTCTTCTAGAACTAGCAGAAGCTATAAGGACAGAAGAAAAAATTCTAAAATATGAAGATATTAAAGGATTAGTTTTTAAGAGGAATGGTATTCCATTCAAAAATAAGTATAAGAATTATATAAGTGATTTGGATTTGCTTCCAATTATCAAAAGAGAGTTAGTAAATATAAAACGTTATGGTGGTTATGTTAATATTTCTACTAGTAGAGGATGCCCAGGGAGATGTATTTATTGTTCCGCTACCGCTTTATCAGGAGCTTCGTATCGTGTTAGAAGTGAGTATTCCATCTATCTGGAAATGCTTTTAATAAAAACTATATGGGGCGAAAAGGTCTATAAAATATATATTGTTGATGATACATTTACAGCAATACCTAAAAGACTTAACAATTTTATGGATTTGATTGAAAAGTATCAGATTAAGATTAATTGGCAATGCGAATCTAGAGTTGATGTAATGAATGAAACTTTACTTGTGCGTATGCATGAAACAGGATGTATTGCAATTCAATATGGGATTGAAAGCGGATGTCAGGAAGTTTTAGATAAACTTCAGAAGGGGATTGACTTAGAAAAAGCCAAAGAAATAATTAACTTAACATATAAAAATAAAATTATTCCGTGTTTGTCATTTATGTTAGGGCATTATTGCGATACTAAAGAAACAATGTGGCAGACAGCCTACTTAGTAAAAGAACTTTTTGAAAAATATAAGGCTGAGATAGCAGTATCCTACAATACACCCTTTCCAGGTACTCTTCAATATATCAAATGTAAAGAACTTGGTATGAAACTTTTAACACAATCCTATGAAAAATATACATTATTAGATCCTATTGTTGAAACGGAAAATTTTACAGCAGATGACCAAAGAGAAATTTTTTACTTTTGCAGCAAATATATTGGCCATTATGATGCGGTGGAGAAACGAGCGGGAGGGCATACATATGTCAGTTGATGAAAGAGTGATTGTAAGAGCTACAAATAATTTAAGCTTTGCAGGTGAGATTATAAAAGACATTAATGTATCAAATGGTATTTTATTAAAGCCAAGTCAGCGATCTGAGATAAAGATATGGTTTCCTAAATCTGAGATAGAATGTGTTATATATCCAAATGGTAAAATTGAAAAAGGGGAGGATTTGATATGGTAGATTACAGTAAAAAATACATTTTTAATACTAATTATAATGTATATATTAAAGATTCGCGCTATTTGTATGTTGATTTTGAAAATGCGCATTGGTTTAGGACAAATAAAAGCGGATACGATTTTATTAATAGAATGAGGTTATTAAATAATCTTAATAAAGCTTTGGAAGAAACAGGAAATGAATTAGGATTTAATAGTATTTTTTTACAGAAAACAATGAGTCTCTTTATACAGGAGTTAATTGAAAACAAAATTATTGTGGAAGAAAATGAAACTTTGAAACCGGAGCACAGTAGCATTGATTTTCCCAATACAATTTGGATTCACGTTACAAATGCATGTAATCTTTCGTGTCCTTTTTGTTACTCAGATGCAAATAATGAAAGGATTTATAATATAGATTATATAAAGGTTTTAGATTTCTTGAAAGACTTACCAAAAGAAAAACGAAAAAAAGTAATAATTAGTGGAGGTGAACCTTTTTTATATCAGAAACTGAGTGAATTGGTCAATGGTTTAAAAGAATTACAATTTACAGTACAAGTTATTACAAATGGTACTTTTGGAAGAGAAAAATATCCAGAAATAATTCCAATGATTGATTTATTACAAGTTTCCATTGATGGATCAACAGAAAGTGTTAATGCAATAACAAGGGGGAAGGATTCACTCAATAAAGCAATTAATAATATTCGTTATGCAAAAGAATTAGGGGTTAAAGATTTGTATATTTCTTTTACGGGAAATAGTAATAATATATTGGATCTACCCAATATGCCCCAGTTTATGCTTGAAAATAAAATTAATCATATACATATCACAAAACTTTTGCCTGTTGGAAGAGGAAAAGTAAACATGATTGATTTGTCGCCGGATAAGGATGACTACGCCAAAAGCGTTCGTGAATTTAAGGAACAAATACAGATGTGCAACAGAAGGATATATGCTATGCGTGAGGGTGAAGAGGCTTTTTTAGATCAAAAAGATAAGACTAAATTCTTGACAGTGTCATTTGCTGGAGATCAGTTAAATACAGTGATAAATGGCTATAAAGTTACAGGGTGTGGGGCAGGTGACGCTACATTGAGTATTAACTATGATGGAAAAATTTATCCTTGTACATCATTGAACGAGATAAATCAATGTCTGGGGAATATTGAAGAAAATAATATTACTCAGATTATTGAAATGGGTAAAAAGGTGGCAAAGGAACTATGTGTAGATAATTTGAAAGAATGTAAACATTGTCAATTAAAATATTTTTGTGGAGGTGGATGTAGAGCCTGCGCTCTAAATTATGATTGTATTAAAGGTAAGGAGCCAGATTGCGAAAGCTATAAAGAAAGAATCTGGGAATATATGTGGACATTAGATATTGGTAAGAATCATGTCGAGAGTTAAATTAGTGTGAATTCTTATAGTTAATGGTAAAAAGATAGATTCTGGAGAATTATTCAAAGAGATATTTTGTTGATTTGTGACTTAAACCAGATTCTAGCTTTAATAATATTAGAATATTTTTATTATGACTTGATGGATTACCTGTACACTATTTGTATACTTTTAAGATTTCTTTGGCGACTAAGTTGTTTAGTGTAATAATGTTGGCGTCGACTTTATTAATAATGTAGTTATAAAACACAGACCCTATGGACATCAAGTTAGTGATAATACAGTGAAATAGAAAGGAAAATGATGTTTTCACTATGAGAAATATCATATTCGGGAATAAATGAATACATTGAATCTCAGAACATTATCAGAAAATGAACCACAAATTGCGTATCCAATATGGCATCCTTATTCAAATTTAGAAAAGAATTATTTTAATCAGATAATATTAAAACATGGCAAAGGTGTTTTTGTATATGATAATGACAATAGAAAATATATAGATGCCTGCAGTGGATTGTGGAATGTTTCTTTAGGATATGCAAATGAAAAGATTAATCAATATATACATAAGCAATTAGAGCTCATGTCATATTGTTCACTCTTTGAATATTCGAATGCGACAGCTATTATGGCAGGCAACATGATTGTGGATTTTTTACCAGAGTGTATGAATAAAATACAGTTTACCTGTTCGGGTTCTGAAAGTATTGAACTGTCAATTAAAGTGATGAGAGAATATTGGAAATTACTAGGATATAGGGATAAAAAAATTATTATTAGTTTTGCCAAATCTTATCATGGAACATATTATGGTGGAGTAAGTATTAGTGGTGTGACGAAAGATGAAACTCAAAATTATATTCCGTATCTCTCTGATACAATTTGCTTTCAAGTACCTGATTCCTCTATGGATATAAAGGAGTCGGAAATGTATGAAAAAAAGTTCAATAATTATATTGTGGAACATTCGGACAGAATTGCAGGCATTGTCATCGAGCCCATATTGGCTTCGGCAGGAATGGAGATTGTGAATACCGACTTCCTTGAACGCTTATATACACTATGTAAGCAAAACAAGATCCTTATTGCTATGGATGAAGTGGCTACAGGATTTTATAGAACCGGAAAAAAGTTTTATTTTGAAAATTTAAATTTTATACCAGATATAGTTTGTATGTCAAAAGGGATTAATTCTGGGTATGTTCCATTTGGAGCAGTAGGTTTTAAAGATTTTATTATTGAGGAATATAAAAACAACAACGTATTTCTAGCTCATGGTTCTACACAAGCGGGAAATTTAATTGGCTGTGCATCTGTCATTGGTACTTTAGAAGAATATAAAAATCTAAATATTTCGTCAAATGTTTATGAACAAGGAGATTTTATTAAACAATCGCTGATTGAGGGGATGAAAAGTCATTCTAATGTAAAAAGCATTAGAGGAACAGGACTTTTGATCTCCATAGATTTGAAGGAAAATGTGTCCGTAAGGAAAATGTGTCAGGAAAGAATTGCATCTATACAAAATATGTTAGCAATTAACGGAGTGTTAGTATATCGCTCTTTCGCTGGATTGACGTTAATGCCTATGCTTAATATAAGAAAAGAGGAAAGTAATTTACTTGTTAACAAATTAATAAGTTTTTTCAAAGGTAGGGTATTTTAGGGGTAAAAAATGTATGATGTTGTTTTAGTTTATTTAAATATATTTAATGGATATCTTACTGGCGCTGAATATCAATTAGATTGTGGATATATTGGCAGCTATTTGTTGAAGAATAGGAAACGTGTTTGTCAATATATCAATAAAAATCTTTCGAGTGTAAGAAATTTGGTTTACGATTTGGACGAAAATTATAAAAGCAATAATTATTGCTTTTATATAAACGAATATAATTATTACATATCGAAGATTGTAATAAATAATTTAAAAAAAATAAATAGAAGTTGTAATGTGCTAATAGCAGGCCCTTCAGCTGAATATATAGGAAAATTCCTTTTAGATGAAGTTGATATAGATTATTGTATTACATATGCATCTGCTATAACATTAGATCGAATATTGAACGATCAAAAGAAACAGACTATACCGAATATAATTTATAGAGAAGAAAAAGAAATACATAGTACAGCAAATGTTTTTTTTGATTACACTTTGGATGATTTAGGCCACCCTTATCAGTCAGGAATGATTCCACCAGAGGAAATACAAAATGTAGGCATGACAACATCAATAGGATGCTATGGAAATTGTTCTTTTTGTTCTTATAAAAAAGAAAGTAAATTGTTTAAGACACATTCAATAGAATCTGTTCTTTATGAGATAAGCTATATTTCTCATTATATAAAAGGAAGCAATGTCAGAATAAATTTTCTTGATGATTGTTTTTCTGTAAACCCAGCAAGAACATACGACTTATGTATGAATTTAAAAAAACAAAGTTATAGATTTTGTTATTGGTGCTGCACTCGTGCAGACTTATTAAATGAAGCAATTATAGACCTAATGAGAGAATGCAATTTTAAAGGGGTGGTCATTGGACTCGAAAGTGCATCTACACGAGTATTTGAGAAAATTGGTAAAATAGAGGTTGGATCTAATGCAGCCCAATATTTAGATAGAATTGCAAAACTTTATAAGTATGGTAAAGAAAAAGGAATTAATCCATGTGTTAGTGCTAATTTCGGTTTGCCTTTCGAAGAATATGATGACGTACAAAAAACATTAAAATATCTATCACATAATTCCATGGTTGAGAATGTAAGCGTATGCTTTACAACAGCATTTCCAGGAAGCAGGTTGTTTGATAATAATTATATGTTTGATACAAAAATAGCCCCATCACCATATAAGCTACCATTTCGTACGGAATATAAGGAATATATGAAAGCTGTTTGTTATCAATTAGATACATTGAGATATAAAGATCAAAACAGAGAATGGGAAAAAATTATTGTTGAGGTCTTTTCCGGAGTTAGTTTTAAGGATGCCCTTAATAAAAATGATTGCATAGACTACATTTTCGCTGATACCATAAGCACTGAAATTTTCGAGATTATTAATAACTATGTTAGTGTTAATGGCTATATATTTGTTGAAGCTGATAAATTAGAGTTCAAAAATCATTTATACTCAGAAAATAGAAAAACTCTATGTATGACATTAAAACAGTATGATTCCATTATGCTACAGGCGTATGAAAAAAATTATTACCTCCCTAATATAGTTTTTTATCATATTGTAGGGAGCAATATTTATTTTCAACCTAATGCTACTTATATTCCACAAAAAGGGAAAGTCAAATTTAGGGAAATAGAAAGTATAGATGACTTTAAAGAACTATATGATGAAGCAAAAAAATTTTATTCTACACGAGTTATCATGGTTAAAAATTTGCAAAGAGGATTTATATTAGATTCATGTAGATGGATACGAGATATGTGTAATAGAAAGTGTTGCTTGCATAATAAAAGTGACATTTTTAAAAGTTTTGACGGAGATAAATATATAAATAGTTCAAAAAATTGTATATCTTGTCGGAAGGCATATGCTTCAGTTCCTGAGGTGTCTGAATATATCAAAGTAATTTCATGGTTACATATTAATTGTGATGTTTCTAATTATGCAGAATACAAAGGAATTAAAGTTGATACGAATATGAGATTTACTGTATTATAAGCAATTTAGTGATATGTCAAGAAAGGACAAAAAAGATTTGAATAAAAACAGATAAAAAATGGTACAAGAAGGTTTGAGGCAAAATCCTATGAAACAAGATCCAGTATACGATTATCTATTCTTTGCCGGAGAGGAGAGTTGATTCTTTTCCAGCAGACTCCCAAAACAAGCGTATTAATTTACGGACAGTCAACACGAATGCACGCTTGCACTGATGCTTGAGAACTTCAGCAAATTTCTTATTGTAGTAATTTGTGTGTTTTGGACAGTATGTAACAACATTGCTGGCAGCCTGAATTAGGTAATATCTCAGGTACTGGTTCACGGTTCTCATCCTCAATGTGTCCTGAGACTCAAACTTATCGGACTGGTTGTCTCCCCAGATGATGCGGTTATATTTTGCAATTACTTTGTTGCTGTTAAAACAGTGCACGGATTCTATACTAGCGAGGATCCCTGCTACATAAACAGGCCCGATCCTTGGAATAGACTTTAGGATCTAATATTCCGTAGGATTTAAGTCTGCAGCTGTTGTGTCTATGGCTTTATCGAGATCTTTCTGCTCTTTCTCGAAAACGCGGATAAAGTTAAAGGAGCAGTTATTAAGGATGAGAATTCAGTGGACTTCAGGAAAATGTTATTTAGGATATAGTTTTTCCCTCGCAAAAGATTTACTGATGTGCTCGCAATGTCTTGTAAGGCACTGCGACGCAAGATACTGTGCGCCGCGCCATAGCTCGAAAGTATAATCTGTGATGATAAAGGAAGCGCTGATATCATTCTTGTCCAGTCCAGTGAAAGATTTCTTGTAGTTGGCAACCGCTTCCGGATTAAGGCAGAAAACATTAACATCATAGGGAAAGATAGTCATTGGCGGGGAGATAATTTGCCATATGTACGTCCTAGAAACGGGTAGATTCCATGGCGTTCGGGAGATTCCTTAATTGGGGATTAGTCTCTAGAACAGCAAAGTTCATAGACTCCATAGCTTATATACAGAGGATAGCGTTAGGAGAAAGGAATATATTGGCAAGTCGGTCTAAATCAGAGTTTAGAGCAGTGGTAAAGTTGATGTGGAACCGATAGCAAGGTCGATATGAAGCGTTGAAAGGAAAACGTATTTCATATATTTCTTCATAATATCACTTCCATTCGATTTGATTGAAGAAACGCCAGGGATTGGTCCCTATGCAGCCTCGAGTAATCAGCGAAAATAACTTGTTGGATGCTGACGGGGTAGATGCAACGTTTGTGTAAGCGTTTAAAGTGTGGAGCCAAGGACGCAAGCTTTCCTAGTAATGGAAGCAGGGATGTGCGGCAACACAAACCGAGGCACTTGCAAGGAACGGCAGTGGTACCCTTTGAAATCTATTGTGAACGTCCGGAACATTTTGGAAATATAGGTAACATGTAAACTGTATAGGGGATGAAGAGCAAGAAGAGAACCACCGAGGGAATGATACCTATACCTCTATACAACTAAAAATAAATAAGCCTACCACTGTATATCTGTGGTATAGACTTATTATACGAGGAGAAGACATAATGTGCTATTTCGGATTGTGTGATGGTATGCGAAAATTGAACATACCAGATATTGAGTACCTTGATATGTACGAAGGTGAATTTTCAAAATTTTATGATAGCTTAGTCTCAAATGACAATTATGATTTTGATTTTTTAGACCAAATATTGAACAACACTAAAAAACCTATATTAGAGCTCGCTTGTGGTTCTGGTAGAGTGATGATTCCATTGTTGGAAAAGGGGTATAATGTATCTGGTGTTGATCTATCCGATGATATGTTGACTATTTTGAAAAGAAAGTGCAAAAAAAGAAATTTTGAGATTGATTTATTTAAGGATGATATGTGTTCATTCAAGACAAATTCTAAATATGAATATGTGATTTTATCACATATATCCATATGCTTGCTTGAACCGAAAGAGCAAAGAAAATTATTTGTGAACTTAAGTAAAAATATCCTGGAAGACGGCGGGAAATTTATATTTAATTTTACCGAATATTCTGGTAAACTATATACATCAGGAGAATTAAAACCACGATATTACTTTAATACAAAAAATAAATCCTTTGCCATTTTTTTCGAAAAAGTGGATCTTAAAGATAATAAAGTTTATATCAATATGTACATGGAACAAAACGTAAACGATAAGACGAAGAAATATATAGGAACATCATGTAAGAATATTATCAAAAGAAAGGAAATTGAAAAATATATTAATGAAGCTGGATTATTAATAATAGATGAAAAAAAATTTTTTATATCGGATAGTGCCATAACATACTTAATATTGGAAAAACCCCCAAATTAAGGACATCAGGCAATTAGATAGTAGCTATTGGGTGGTGCTCGTGTCTCTGTAAGAAAAAGGATTTTGGTCAAAGTACTGAAGGACATCTTTGGTCTATTCATTATTTTGAGAACCATAGGATACTAGAGAAATCGTTGGCTTTTATGAGAACTAAGGATGGTATAAAAGCAAAATATCTTGTTTGCAGATTTCTGACTTTAATGGTGTCTATTTCAAGTTATATACTATACCTATAGAATGATAAGCGTCATTGATTGAGCGACTTATGCATTATATAGAGATGGTTTACTTATGCAAATTTACCATAGTTACATAATACTCGTACGCCTATTCTGAGAATATCTATTAATACCAGAGGCTCTCAACTAGGCGTTTCCTACGAGAAAGGATAAGTATGGTTTCTCTATCTTTTAAAATGATAATTTAATTATGTCAATGATGGTTTGGACTAGATTATAGGACAATCGGATTGGCTGTTGCAACTTTTAATCAAGGACAAATACAGTATTTACCAAAGGTTTTATAAAAAATAAGAAAGGGAATGAGATGTTTTGCTTTTTAGGCATCCATATATGAAAAATGATTATTAAAGCTGAAAAGATTAAAAAATCTTATCAAACAGAAAAAGAAAAAAACTTAATTGTAGATGATTTTACTTATACTTTCGAATCAGGAAAAATATATTTGATAAAAGGTCTATCGGGAAAAGGTAAAACTACATTAATATCACTTCTTTCATTATTAGATAATATTGATTCTGGAAATATTTTTTATAATGATGAGTTAGTTTCGCAACTTAATATGGAAAAAAAATGCGAAATTAGAAGAAGCAGCATAGGAATTGTTTTTCAAGACTACGGGTTGATTTCGGAACTCAATGTTTTGGAAAATGTAATTCTAGTGGATGTTATTACGAAAAACTTGAATGAAATAGAGGCGATTGAACGCAGCAAAAAAATTATGAAGATGCTTCAAATTTTTGAAAAAAAAGATTGTTATCCAAACGAACTATCTGGGGGAGAGCAGCAAAGGGTTGGAATTGCGAGAGCACTTCTAAAAAATCCTGACATATTTGTTTTAGATGAACCTACTTCAAGTTTGGATGCAGAAAATACAAACATTATTGTTTCATTTATTGAGCAATATTGCCACAAGAATAATAAACTTGCGATTATATCTACACATTTAGATTCATTTGATCAAATCGCAGATGATATTATAAATATTTAAAGGAGAGTCGTATATGTATGTAAAATTTAAACTTTTCAATAGTATTCTATTCTCCAAAAAAAGAATATTGTTTATTTACATAATAATATTAGCTTTTTTATTAACTTTTCTCAATTTTATGTTTATTTCTTCCTATAATAATATGCAGCAGGCTGATATACCTGACATAGTAGTAAAAGGAAAGATGGATGATGATGGAGAACTAAAATATAAATATTATAATGATATGCCGGATTTAGTATATACGTTAAGAAATAAGCTGGATGGGAATGTTAAAATATATAGTGTGATAGCGAGAAGTATGATGACTGATAAGGATCCGTTGACTAATAACTTTATCGAATATACTATTTACGGTGTAAGTAATGACTTTTTTAATAATGTTCTAAATAGAAATATTCAATATGGTCATGCAATAGAAGATGGTAATCAACAGATATTAATGGGGAGTTATGCAAAGAATTTTTATAATGTGGATATAGGTGATGTAGTTTATCAACCAATAACATTAAAACAAGATTGGATGCAGGAAGATATTGGGTTATATAGTCTATCTGGAGAGCTATCAAATCAATTATCCTATTTTAAAGGGGGAATATTTCTTTTACGAGAAAATTTTGAAGAGCAATATGGACAATTAGATGATAATCTGGTTTTTATTTATGTAGATGATAAGGAAAGTTATGATAAAACACTAGATTTGCTACAAACAATAAAAATGACCGATCCTTCAATTGGAACGATTAATATGAATTATTACGAAAAGCATAGCATTATTAAAAATACAGTTATTAGTTGCGCTTTTTTGGCGGCTCTATCAATTGTTATTATTTTATTACTTGTATCTTATCTAATGAAAGGTTCTGCTAAAAAGATCGGTATATTAAAAGCTTTAGGGATGTCAAATAGAATTGTTATATCAGTTCTTAATGGAGGAATGTTGGTTGTACTTTTGCTTAGTATGCTCCTGTCACTTGTATTGACAGAAATTGTGGCTATAGCCTACAATCAATATTTGAGTAATTTTTATGGTTTTAGGGTGAGGGAGTTTACGTTGAATCCGTATTGTGTTTTAGTAGATATAGTGTTTATATGCATATGCTTTGCTGCCTTATTTATAAGAGTATACTTTTTGACTGTTAGAACATCTCCCAGAGCCGCAATGCAAAAAATAAATTGATCAATAATATTAAAGAAAAATTGATTTCTAATTAGCCGTGGAAAGTAACGCGATTTGTAACCAAAAAAAGAACTTAATAAAGATTTCAAAAATCCATATAAAGAGTATATTATGAGATATATTTTTATCAAAGGCAAACGATTATTATCTTTGAAACTCTTTATAGGCTATATTTGTATAGTGTTTTAGGAGTATAAGTTTGAAACAATGAACTAGAGGTAAACGACTAAAAAAGCGTATAGCAAACAAACCACCTGTAAATTAGCGGGTGAAAACAACCGAAAATATAAAAGTAAGATTCTCTGAGCCTTTTTGAAATAAAGAAAAAAGTGCTTGTCTAATACTCTGTACAGCTATTGGGCTCTGTGATACCGCTACAGGTATAGAATCAGATTTCGTGGATAATAAGCCTAAAAGAATATTTGTAGGGCTGGTAGGGACTGGTCATCTGGCAAAATCGAGTCAACTTCGGAAGAGATAAGTTTACGGGCTTTTGCTTTGCACCAAACATTGATGCCTTAACAGATGACTGATCTATATAATTATATGAGGTGTTACTATACAGTCTACCACTCACCATACACCACAGGTTCTGTAGTATGCCAGCATCACACAGGGGTAGTATAACAAAGAAAACTATAAAGCAAAAGGGACCAAGATGGGTTTCACAACCCCAATGGTGTCTTTCGCAGAAGGGTGTATAATTATAAAATTGCTTGATTATTTGGATCTGCTTTTATATGGATATTGATAAGGAGAAAGTTATTTTGAGTTTAAATATAAGGGTGAAAATGTCGAAAGAAATTAAAAAATTACTTATATGTACTGTTTGCACGATTTTGTTGTCAATTTTATTTGATTTTTTTCTTTGATTCTTCGTTTACAATGGAGGGAACTTATAAACTAAATAATATTTTAACTTATAGGAGGAACTGGTATGTATCAATACAAATTTGTTAAAGTCGAAATCTCTAAATGGGATAACAATCCCAAGGAGGATTATCATGAAATTATTAGAAAAAATGCAGAAGATGGATGGGAGTTGGTTCAATTATTTGCGCCATCTTTAGCAGCAGCCGGATTTAGTAAATATATTGAGATAATCCTGAAGAAGAAAAAAGACTAATAGACGGTTGTCTAATCCGTATTTTATTTATTAGGCGAAGCATTAAAGATCTTACGGAAGTATTCCGAAGTTAGGTCAAATTTCTAAATTGACATATGACAATGGGGTTAAAAAGTTAGATTCTTTAAGCGTAGCAGCTGAAACTGCTACGCTATTTTAATGCACATATTAGGTATGCGGTCTAATGAGAGAAAAATCTTAAATCTTTTACTCAGAAGGATGGGGCTAACCGATGTTTTGAACTATTTCAGATTAAATCAGTGGGATAAAATTGCTAAATAAGTTGATGATTAATGACTATATAGAATCTTACATATTTATGGAAAATAGAAATGAATCAAAATATAAGGAGCATTTGTATAACAAGTAAAACCTGACAATTTCTGGCGTATATACTTTTTGGGATACTCTAATAAAAGTTCTTTTGACTCTATATAGAGTAAAAATTCCTATATTTATTGGATAAACTATAAAAAACATATAGGAGTGAAAACATGACAAATAGAGTAAAAGAACTAAGAGTTTCAAGACGAATGACACAAATTTATTTAGCGACGTGTGTTGGTTGCTCTCAGAACACTATAAGCAAAATAGAGTTGGGAAATACTGAAGCGAAAGAAAGCTTGATAATTGCAATTGCAGATTTTTTTAATGTTTCTACAGATTATTTATTAATGCATTCAAATTACCAGCAAACTGTTGAGGCAAATATAAAAATTGGCAATATGAAAGACGAAGTTGGAAAGATAAGTAGCAGATTTAATTTACTAGATGATAATCAAATTGAAATTATAAATCTTTTGATTGATAAATTTATTGAACAGAATGGAAAGTCTAATCTATAAGTATAGAGAATATGCTTTTAAGATTTTTCGGAGAATACTTTGTAATATGACAAAATACTTTGAATTGAAAGGACTTTAATAATGATAAAAATTGCTATATGCGATGATGATAAAGAATTTGCTTCTTTTTTAGAACGTCACTTGGGAGAATTTTCTTTAAAATTCAATATACAAATTGAAGTAGATATTTTTTATGATGGAAGTACACTTATTGATTTTGTTAATAGAGATAACATTTATGACATAATATTTATGGATATTGAAATGAAAGAAATGAATGGTGTCGAAGCCGCGATTCATCTTAGAGAATGCGATAAAAAAGTTTTGCTAATATATGTGACGAGTTATGAAAGTTTTGCGAAAGAAGTATTTGAAGTTAATGCTTTTAGATTCTTGACAAAACCCATTGATTTATTTAAATTGGAGAAATATTTTATTTCGGCATGTAAAGAAATAAGAGGAAAACCCAATTATTTTCAATTTCATTACAAAAAAGTGCCGTACAGAGTTCGTATTGATAATATTATGTATTTTCAAAGTGATTTAAGATTAACATATATTGTTACTTTAAATGAAATTCATAAATGCTATGTAAAGCTAAATCAAGTTGAGAAAAGTTTATATGATAAGGGTATAATTTTTTATCGAACACACCAATCATTTTTGGTTAATCCTAAATATGTTACAGCATATTATTATGATAAAATGGTATTACAGGATGGGACTAATTTGACTATAAGCGAAAATAGAAGAAAGCGAGTTAGTGAATTGTTTTGCGAGTTAAAGGGAGAGGAAATTGTTGTTTGATGCAGTCATTATAGGGGGGTCTAGGCTAATTGTAGCAATATGTGCAATTTATATTTTGAAGATATATTATAGTATTTTCTTCAAAGCAAAAACTTTAAGAGGGATAAATACATGTATATGGGTAATGTATTTTTTATGGCAGTATATAATGAATATAGAATTGCTGCCATCATACCTAAAAATGACAATTAATGTAATTATAATATCGCTAATTTGTATATTATTATATAGCGGAAACATACTACAAAAGCTTGTTTTTTCTGTTTTACTTACTACAATGTGGGTACTGATGGAATTTTCTGTAGGTTACATATTTATACTACTTAGAATAGATCAAAATGTACAAATAATTTTAGGACCGATTTCCTCGGAAGTTCTTATATTGCTTGTAATAGTAGTATTAAGACACTTTTTTGAAAATATGGTGTTAGAGAATATAAAAAATAATTATAATATAGCTTTTATGTCCGTGCCTGTCGGGAGTATGTATATTCTCTATAATATTTTTGTGATTATTTATGAGGGAGACATTGAAAAAAGATATATAATACAGTCGCTTTTTTCTATGTTTTTGATTTTAGGGATTAATATCGTTGTTTTTCAAATGTACTCTAATTTGTCGAAAGAGAAAGAAAAAGAGAGATATAATACTTTATTTGAACAACAATTAAACATAAGTTCTGTTCATATGAAAGAGTTAGAGATCATGCTATCTGATTTCAGGAATGAGCGTCATGATTTAAAACAGCATTACAGTGTCTTGTCACAATTATTAAAAGAAGCGAAGTATAAAGAGGCGAATGATTATTTAGATATTTTACTTGACAAAACTTTTATGCATGAATCGGGTATATTTAAGACAGGTAATCTATTAATTGACGCAATAATAAACTCAAAATATTCTATAGCAAATAGCTACGGAATTACGTTGGAAGCTGATATACATATTCCAGTAGAGTTAAAATTTGCGAATGCAGATTTAACAGTTCTTTTGGGAAATATTTTAGATAATGCAATTGAAGCAGTAGAGAAATGCAGTAATACTCCGAAAATAATTCAGTTTTATATGAATTATAGTCAGGATTTTTTAATATTAACTGAAATTAATAAATATGAAGGAGAGGTATTAACAAATAGAAAAGGTGAAATAATAAGCCGAAAAGATAATCCGAATAGTCATGGTATGGGATTGGTGTCCATTAAAAAAATAGCATCTAAATATAAAGGGGCTGTAGTTATACATACATCCGAAAATACTTTTAGGATTAAAGTGACTTTGTGTAATAAATAATAAAACGGTTTACTGGACATTTATTTATAAAATTTTGTTCTAGGAGTTTAGCCTGGTTTTCTAAGAAAAAACATATGACGTAAGTGGACGGGCCGCTCAAGAGGTTGTGATCGGTACAAAAACCGTCGATGATGTCTGTATGGAGAGAAATGTAAATATTCTGAAATACCAGAGATATGACATTTTTCTATTTGACTAACCAAACTGGAAAATCAAATGAAACTTTAGTTCTGTAACAGAATTAAACTATGTTCTTAGAGATTCGTAGAAAGTGCTCAGACCGTTAGAATAGAGGCTATGGTTGTTCCGGCATTTCCCCATTCGAGGGATAGATAAGGAAAAAACAGAGTAGGAACTGTCATTAATCATCTATAATATCACAAAAATAGCATTGGAGGGGAAACTCCAGTGCTATTATTTTTGAAAATAAACATATTTCATGAAAGACAATGATGCTCTTTTCTGTTGGAAACCTATAAGTATTAGGCCACTTCTTTGTATGTAAGTTATTTGTTATAGGACCTGTGGGTGAAAAAGGATTAATCATAACCAAATATCTTTAAAACAATGCAAACATAAAGTAAGCGCTTTATAATCAACCGGATAGCACAACTCCAACTTTTGTGAGATACTTCAGATACTTGGAGTAATTCACTTCATATCTGATTCTCAGAGTTGCAAAAGCTACACTTCAATCTCATATCTTCTGTCGCTTTTGTTGTACCTGATTACTCCAAAATCTCACGTTGGAGGAGATGAATCAAATGAGTACAACTTTAAATGATGAACATTGGTTAAATCTGATCACTCAGTGCAGAGCCAGCGGGCTTACCGACCGCCAATGGTGTATAGAAAACGGGATCCCTGTCAGCACATTTTATTATCATGTCCGGGCTTTGCGAAAAAAGGCCTGTGAGGTTCCGGAAGCAGTGGATGCTGTTGCGCAGAAACAGGAAGTCGTGCAGATCCCACTCTGGGAAATGGAACAGCCTCCTTCAGATACCACAGCTTTACATACACCCTCGATCTGTCTGGAAATGCAGGGCATCCGTATTGAGATCCATGAACAGGCCGGGACGGATGTGATCCGGAATACTCTTCTTGCCCTGCGGCAGCTTTGTTAGGTGAATTGTCCGGTGTGGCCAAATTTTTCCTTGTGACAGGCTACACCGATATGCGAAAAAGTATCGACGGCTTGATGGCAATCGTTCGGGATACCTATGAATTAGATCCCTACAGCAATTCCCTGTTTCTTTTCTGCGGCAGACGCTGTGACCGGATCAAAGCGCTTCATTTTGAAAAAGATGGATTCTGTCTCTATTATAAACGTTTAGATAATGGGCGGTTCCAGTGGCCCCGGGATTCTTCCGAAGTAAGGAATCTTACCCGGCAGGAATACCGCTGGCTTTTAGAAGGGCTTTCCATTGATCAGCCCAAAGCAATCCGGCCTGCCGGGAGAAAGGATTTCTGACCTTTGTGCAAAAGGGAGAAATTTTTTCTTCCCCTTATGGGGCAGAAAAAACGCTGCGGATGAGTTATCCACATAACGATGGAACCGCCGGGAGATCGGGAGGATAACGGTTTCCATTTTTCCAGGGGTACCGTTTGCGTGTGGAAAACCCAACGTTTTTCATAGGGAATATCCCGCCGAAGCTATGTGTTTTTCACATTTTCCTTTCGTCAAAATGACGGCGGCAGTACGGCGGAGAATTCGCTTTTCTGCCGGATTTCCGGTATAATAGGAACCAGCAAAAAGAAAGGTGGCCCTTAATGCCGCAGTCAGAAATGGAAGCGCTCATACAGCTTCAAAAAGAGACAATTGAATCCCTTCGTCAGCTGGTGGACAGCCAGCGCCGTACGATCGAGCAGATGGCCAGAAGCCATGAGGAGCAGACAGCACAGCTGAACCAGACGATCGCAAATCTCAATGAAACGGTCGAATATCTGAAGAAAAAGCTGTTCGCATCTTCCAGTGAAAAAACAAAAAAGGATACCTTTCCCGGACAGATGGATCTGTTCAATGAGGCAGAAGCTGCTGCGGATCCTTCTGTCCCGGAACCGACTCTGGAAGAGGCTGTTGGTGGTTATAATCGTAAGGCAAAGAAACCAAAGGCCACCAGGGAAGAGATCCTTGCAGGGCTTCCTGTGGTGGAAGTTCCCTGCACCGTGCCGGATGAGGACAGGAGCTGCCCCTACTGCAATGCTCCGATGGAGGTTATCGGGAAAAAGGTCGTGCGGGAAGAACTGCGGATCATCCCTGCAAAAGTGGAACGGATCCAGTATGTCCAGGAAGTGCTTGGCTGTCCGGAATGTAAGAAAGACGGCGCTTCCGTTATTGTTGGGGCCGAAACACCAAGCCCGCTGCTGAAACACAGCCTTGCATCTCCGTCCACGGTTGCTTACGTGATGTATCAGAAATATGTGAACAGCATCCCTCTTTACCGCCAGGAGGCGGATTGGAAACAGCTGGGAGTAAAGCTCCCCAGAGCGACACTGGCGAACTGGGTCATCAAATGCGGCATAGATTATATGGAGCCGGTGTATGAACAGCTTCACCAGCATCTGCTGGAGAGGGACATCATCCATGCAGATGAAACACCCTGCCAGGTACTGAAGGAGGAAGGGAAAACGGCACAGTCCAAGTCCTATATGTGGCTGTATGGCTCTGGAAATGACGGGCTGCCGCCGATCCGCCTGTATGATTACCAGCCCAGCCGGGGCGGATATCATGCGGAAGAATTCCTGAAAGGATTCTCCGGATACCTTACCTGTGATGGCTTCAGCGGTTACAATAAGCTGAAGGATGTCATCCGCTGCGGCTGCCTTGCCCATATGAGACGGTACTGGCATGATGCACTTCCCGGGAAATCGAAGAAATCCCCGGATAAGACTCCGGCAGAGATCGGTTTCGATTACTGCAACCAGTTATTCGAACTGGAAAAGGAGTATGCGGATCTGGATGCCGATACACGGAAAGCCAAGCGCCTTGAGACGGAGCCTGCCATATGGGAGGCTTACTGGTCATGGCTTGAAACAGTGAACCCAGCTGGCGGAAGCCGTCTGGCCAAAGCGGTGACCTATGCGAAAAACCAGAAGCCATATATGGAGAACTACCTGTTGGATGGGCGGTGCTCCATATCGAACAATATCGCAGAAAATATCGCCCGCCCCTATGCGGTAGGACGGAAAAATTTCCTGTTCCACGATACTGTAAAAGGCGCCCGGGCCAGTTCCATCATTTACAGTTTAGTAGAAACTGCAAAACTCAACAATCTGAACATCTACGCATATCTGGAGACTGTACTGCTCTATATGCCGGACTACAAAAATGAGCCCGAAGGTATAGAAGAGCTGATGCCCTGGTCTGACATGATACAGCAGAGGTGCCGGATCAAATCGAAAAGTTGAAGTTGGAGTATTTTACTTCCACTATAGCTGAATACCTTGTGAGAAGATAGCCATTATTTTATTGAGCGCTTACAACATAAACTAGTTTGTCAAATCTATTGTTCTTTGTAGAGTGTAAGAAACCATTGCTCTTGCACATAGCATATATCTCATAAGTTAATAGGTAAAAATTGCATTTAAGCACGCAAAAATTACATATTAAATAGTACATTCTGAAAATGATGTATCATATATAGAAACATTATATATAAAAGATATTATTAGGAGGCAATGCAAAATGAAAAAGAATGTAATGGGTGAAATGATGGCAAAAGCCGTATTAAATGTAAGTAAGTGGTCTGCGAACAAAAGATGTATATGTTTATATCACCAACCTAAAATGCCGAAAGAAGTAATGCTATTAAGAAAGACAGGAAATGAAAAAGATTGAAAATAGTTTTATTAACTATTTATTAGAACATAATATAATTACAAATGAAGAAGTGCCGATTTATCGATATGGTTTTATTGTAACAATACAGTTAAGCCTTTGTTTGCTATCATGCTTGGTGATCTCTTTTTTATTGGAAATGCTAATAGGGAGTTTTATCTTTTGGGGAATTTTTTCTTTATTAAGATCCTATACGGGGGGAATTCATTTAAAGAAATATTGGAAATGCTATTTACTATCTGTTTTTGTCCATACATTAGTTTTAGTATTTTCAAAAAAAAATATAATGGATTTAACAGTAGCAGCAACATTAATAATAATAATATGTGGGATACTATTTTTGATAAGACCTATAAATCATCCTAATAGAACTGTGAGTTATGAAGAAGATAGAGCTTTTCATAAAATGAAAAATAGAAATATAATACTTGTTTTCGTTTTTTCTTTATGTCTTTATTTTGCACATATGGAAGAGTATTTGTCTTTAATAAGTTATACGTTAATAGCTATTTTATTATCTGCTCTTGCAGGGGAAAATATGCAGAAGCTTTTTTTGGGGTGAGATGATTATCGAATAACGTTTATTATTGCTTTATAAGTAATCTAGAATGATTATTACGGTGCTACGCGAGGGAAGCCACTAGTTTACAGTTACTCAGCATGAGCAGGGTATAAGCCATATACATCTCATAGAAGAGACTTTCAATGATGATCTTATACGAATCATAAGAAATACGATTCATGTTAGTATATGCAATAGTACTCTCACCACTGTATATCTACTGATACCGTTCGGTTTCCCAAAACGGGAAGATGGACGACGACTTCTTTCTTCGTTTATTGGTCTGCTTGAAAAGCCATAAAGATTTATACTTGTTTAAAAATATTCGTATTATTAAAAGTAGGAAGAAGATTTTGAAAGAAAGCATGATGCTCGAAAGGTTAAGAGCTACTCTCAAGGGAAGTGGCTCTTAACTTTTTAATAAAGAATGGCGCTGTAGAAATATGAACAGAGTGCTTTATATGAGAAATTGATGTGTTTAAAATATAGAAAAAGATAAGTTTTGATGAATATTATTTGACTCTGGATTATAGAGCTTAAGCGTGTGAGTATTCTAAAACAAATATTAAATATAATTTCGCTAACAGGCATTGAAAATATACCCGGGCACCATTTTATATTTTTTTTCATTCTGTAGGATAGTTTATATGAGGAATAGAATTTTGCTCTTAACAGACAAAAAGAAAAGACTGAGTGAAAAGTTTGTCTGGCGAAATATAGATATAATAGAAGATGTCGGTAACGATAAGTATATACAACATATTATTGAAAATAATTGGAACAGTTACTTATTATGTATTATTGTGCAGCAATCTACTGTATTAGAGCTATTACGTTTGGTAATCGAAGTGAAAAAAATTTATTCTCTTCCGATTTGTATATTTGAGACTGACATAATTGAAAAATATCCTGGAGAAAAAGACAAACTGAAAGGTAAGATAGATATCATAATTCAAAGATCGTTAAGCAAATTGGATTTCTTTCAGTTAATTTCTAATATTTTGGAACTAAGTGAGAAAGGAATATATAGAAAAGTAGAGGAAAAAATTGAAGTATCCGACTCGAATAGAAAAATATTAATTTATCCGAATAAAAGGGCACTATACATAGACAATATCGAAATTAATCTAACAAAAAAAGAGTTTGATATTTTTACTTACCTTTTTCAAAAAAGAGGTGCTGTGGTGTCTCATAAAGAACTATACGAAATGGTCTGGAAACGAGAATATCTTCATGATGATACCAATATCATGGCCCATATCCACCGCTTAAGAGGAAAAGTGGAGAAAGATCCCAAGAAACCAAAATACATCTGCAATCAATATGGCGTAGGATATTACTTCGGCGGTTTAGCCTAGGAAGCACTTCCGACTTTATAGAATGACAAGAAATCTGTCTGATTTTGTATTACGAAATCTGTGTCAGAAATCTTGTCATTTTTAATATAAGTTGTTATATTCTATTTACAACCAATCTATAATGATGCTAAAATGGTGCTCAAATAGAATAAGGAGTGGTGTTTTCTATGGAATCAAATTACAGGACAAGAGTAGTATCAACGATACTCAAAGACACAGAGAAAGGAAGGTACGATTTTTCGCATCCCCTGCAGAGACAGGAGGGGCAATGGTCCAGATATATGCAATCATTGGAAATCGACTCCCTGCTTAGGGAGTGGTCGATCAACCTGATCTATATCTGGAAAAAGGAAGATAAAAAATATGTGATTGAAGGCAAGCAGAGGATTACGAATCTGCTCAGATATAAACAGGACAAATTTTCATTATCAAAGAAGTTAAAGCCAGTGGAGATTGATGGAACCGTTTATGATATTGCTGGAAAGAAGTTTTCAAAGTTGGACGAGGCTGTTCAGGAAAAATTAATGAATGCAGAGCTGCAGATGTTTGAGATGGCGAATTGTACTGAGGAAGAGGTCCGGGAGATGTTCCTGCGCCTAAATAGCGGCAAGCCGTTAAACAGAGCACAGAAGCTGGTAGGAATTATGGACTATAGTGTCAGTGAGAGTCTGCAGAAAATTATGCAGCATCCCTTCTGGGCTAAAACGGGGATCACAGCGGGGGATATTAAAACAGATAATATCCGAAAAGTAGCCTGCCAGATTTTAATGCTGGTTTCCGGATATGAGTTTACCGCATTCGATCAGGGAAATATCGAGAAATATGTGGAGGAACTGAATACGGATGTGGATAGTAGCATCGAGTTGATCGACCATGTAGTTGAGGTTCTGGACCGGATGGATGCAAAGATCGAAGGAAAGATTGACAAAATGAAGAAACTTTCCGTCCCAATGGCAGTTGGCGCGATGAATCTTGTCTTCGGAGACGAAGAGAAAGAAGATGCTTATTTAGAGCGGATGCAGGATTTCTTCGCAGACTTTGAAAATCAGGAAACATACCTGCAGTATTGTGGTAGAAGCACGAATACTGGGGAAAATGTTAAAGGCCGATGGGAAATCTTTACCAAAATGGCTTCTGCATAATAGTGATAGGATGAAATCTTTAAATGTCTTGTTTGCTTTGCAACAAGACATTTTTTTAGATATCCCTGCTTTTATGAGAAAAGCAGGAACAGATTTCCCCTAATGCTCACTTTCTGCAAGAAGAATTAAAAGAGCTTTCTTTTTTGCTGGAGATAATGCTCGGTAGGAATGGATCAAGTCTGCTTCATCAGGTGACGCAGATATGATGGCATTTGACTCCGAAAAGAATTCTGAAAGTGTATAGTCCAATGCGTTGAGAAGCTGTTCTAAGATCATAATGGAAGGCTGGCTTTTATTATTCTCTATGGCATGAATATAGTGTTCTGTCACTTCACTGATCTGCGCCAAACGGTATACGCTGATTCCCTTTGCTAATCGTATGGATTGAAGTTTCTGCCCAATCGTCATTTTTATATCCTCCGTTCTAGTAATCTTCCTTTATTATGGTATATAATGATGAAAAAGATAATGTATCTATATATACATTAAATACATCATAATAATTGAGACAAGGGGGACACGTATGATAAAGAAATTCTTTCTTTCAATGGGCATCTTCGCTATAATAGCTATCTGTTTTATATGCATAGTGGCGAATATAAAATACCAGAATGAGTGGGTTACATATAAGCCAGATTTGGAATCTAGACTGGAAAACAGCAGTGATTGTTATTTATGTGGTGAAAATTCAAAAAGCCTTATGGGATATTATCGGAATTATGGAGATCTTCTTCTGGTATATCTTCCAACCTGGGATATATGGCCGGCCCATATATGTGACGAGGATATTGATGCGGCTGGATCAAGTAGTATAATGGGAACAAGCCGGGATGGTTTATACCGTTATAATACTGATGTGATGAAAAGCTGCGGAATCTCGGAGATTACGATACAAACTACAGAGAAAGAAAATAGCAAATGGGATGTGGATGTGCTAGAAACAATGCTGTGTTCGAACTGCTTGGAAAAGGTAACAGAAACTTTGGAAATTACTTCAGCTAGAAAGGAGTGTACACCGGAACCTTTTTGCCTAGTTAACGCTGAAGATTTAAAAGTATATTCGTTGCAAAAAAAGGATAAAACCAAGATGATCGGTGACTATTATGTGTCAATAGATTTTGAACCGGAAGTGAGAAGCGTACTGGCTGTTTATGCCCCTGATAACAAAATGGCATTATTACGAGGAAATCAAGTTGCTATACTATATCAGTAAGAGCCATCAGAAGAGACGGAAGCTTATTATGAGATATAAGTGTTAAGTAGGAAGCGAAATATTAACATCTCATATGATACATGGTACAATATGAAAAGAAAGAATAACCTTCAAGAGGGAAGAATTAAAAAATATGAATATAGGCAGAAGCCAATGTTTCTGCTGAACTTGCCTTAGCACTGTATCAGGATTATGAACTGTCTGAAAAGTTGATTGCTGAACAAATTAAAGGGAATCTCCAGTAGAGAAAAAAGTAAGGAACGATCGATTAATGTCTACATTAAAAGTTTGCTATGTACTAAGAGGGCAAGAGCTGGGGAATGTTGTTTTCTGGAAATAATGGGGGAGGCTATTATGCGAATTTACGATGAACTTAGGAAAAAGATTGCAGATTGCGAAAGCATACCAGAATTTATCAGTTTGATTAATGAGGCAGAGCGTGAGGCGTCTGTTATGGCTGGGAATCAGACACCTTTGGAAACCGTTCCCATTTATGATTTTGTTGAGTATCTGGAGCAGGAGAATAGGTCTAAAGAGTCCGGCTGCCAGTGCTGTGATGGTGACGAGGCATTGTTTGAATCAGGGGACCTATTGATCTTTATTAACAGCGCAGGAGTAATGTCTTTTTTTAAAAAAGAGGATATGGATCCATTTTGTGAAGTACAGGTAGATAAGTGCCCAAAATGTGGAAGAATGTTTGCGTGACTTAAAGAGATGTTTTACAAGATATAGAGTTAAATAGATTGACACATACTATATCCTGTGTTAATGTATAGTTGGATTAAATTTTATGCTCCTAGAGTTAAGATCTATGAGTAAATGAATTTCCTTTCAGACAGATTCTGAAAGCATATTTTTAGAAGTAATGGCAGCTTCTTACAATCTGAATAAAGTAGTTTATTATGGCATTTAGAATGGTGAGTTCTAAGTGCCTTTTTTTGTTCAGAAATACAGAAAAAGGAGGATAGGATAATTGCCATAGTACCAGAGAAGAAAATCAGAAATGGAGGAACAAGGCATGAACCAACAGTATTTTAAAGGAATCAGCAGCATGATGGCTCCGGGAGAGTGTGTGATTTTTCCGGCTACAGAAGGAAATATTGTAAGTTTCCTGAAAATGACACGGGTGGCAGACCGGGCAGAAATCCGGACGCTGGACGGTCGTAAATTTCTGACATCGTTAAAAGACGCATTGATTGACATCTGCCCAGATGCAAAATTCTTGGATGAAAAGATTCGTCCTTTTCTCGGACGAGTAAAGGAGGGAAAAGAAAAAATACCTAAGTTATCTGTGATCAAAGGTGAGGATGTGAAGGACTACAAGCCGCCAATGCCGGACTGGAACTGTTTGTATTGGAAAGGCGTCAGTAACGAGGAATATGAATCCTTCAGGAAGATGAGAAAACCAGTTATGCTGGACTACGAGGCCTTTGGGAAGAAATTTCCTATGCAGTTGGAAGTGACCAGCTATGCGGATAACGGCAATCTGGCTATCCAACTGTATGAATGGGCGGATGGTTATCCGGAACCTTGGGCTATGCTGACTGTAAATTTGGCAGAGGTATGTGAGAGAGACTGCTCCTATGTAGATACAAATAATAATGGGAGAAAAATTCTTACATGGATTACAGAAAACAATCTTGGGATTGTAACTGGCAGGGAAAGAAGAAGCGGATACTGTGTGTATCCGGAGGTGCATTTTAATGCGGAACGGTTGAGAGAATTGGCTCCTGTTGGATATGAAGGATATGCAAAGCGTTTTCTTCAGACAGCATGAACAGAGGAATCCGCAGGGACGTTTCGCATGGTTGAGATCAAAAATGAAAGAATAGGAGGATAACAGGATGAAAAGCAGTATAGATAGAAATTATGAGAAAATGAGAACAATCATTGAGAGGTGCCGGCAGGAAGTCGGAATGGTAGGAAGAAAATCTCGCACAGGGGAGCAGATACCAGTTTTGGATAATATTTTGTTTCGCGACATTCCGGAAAAAGGCGTTTGTGTTACCTCACAGTTTGAAAACGGACTTTGCGGTGAAATTTTCTGGTATCGTAATGGCAATGACATCTATATGGTACATGGAAATATCCGCCCGATTGATCATACGGTATGGTTGCAGATGAACAAAAAAGGACTTGGCGAAGTGCTACATTTGAAGCTTAAACCAGATAGCTCCAGGCCGGGGGAGGGAGTTAAGAAAAAAGAAGCTGATGAAGTATTTATCTCTCCTCTCACTGATGTCAGACAGTTTTACGATTTTTGTTTCTGGCCTGAGTACATAAGGGGAAGAGAACTTGCGCAGGAGAATGCAAGGCTCTATGAAGTGGTAAAAGAAATTGTACGGTTTATCGGAGCAGATTTTCAGTACGACCTTGAAAGTATGTATGCATAAGGATGATGGTTAGACATTTGAAGGAAACTTAGAATGTCTTTTTTTATGTCTGCCGGCAGATGAAAAACTGCCGGTAGACACAAGGAGGATATAACATGAATTGTTCAGTGTTGTCAGGATATGTAGCGACTGACCCGAAGTTTACTTCGTTTACCAGAAAGAAAAAAGGGAAGCCACGGAAAAAGGGGCTGGCAGCCAATTTCCGTATCTCTGTAAAGCGGGGATACGAAGGGAAGGATGGAGTAAGATATGATTATTTTTCATGTGCAGCTTATGACCATAGTGCGAAATATATAAAAAATTACATTGAAGAGGGCGATTTGGTTCTCGTTCATGGAGCACTGAGAAATAATAATTATGAGGATGAAGACGGAGAAACCATTTATCGGGATGAGATAAATGTCACACGTATCGAATTGTTGCGAAAGAACGAATATGACGAAGATGATGAGGACGAATATGAAGATGAAGACGAATATGGAGATGATGAGTACGAAGACGAGGAAGAGGACGAATATGACGATGATGAGGATTACGATGAAGAAGAAGAGGACGAATATGATGACGAGGATGAAAGGCCTAGACGAAAAAGGAAAACTGCCAGAAGACGGAAAGCGGTTTCATCCAAAGCTAAATCTGTACGGACCAAAAAGAGGATAAATGATAAGCCGCGTAGTCCAGCGAGAAAGAAAACCCGCCAGGAGAGAGCCGAGTCTTCCAATTTGCGAAGAAAAAGAACTTCTGAAAAAGGAAAGTCAAACGAAATTGACCAAGAGTTTGAAGAGATAGACGAAGAAGAATTTAATGATTATGGATTTAATTAATGGCAGGGAAGGACTTCTTCCCTGAGAAAGGGAGAAGTTTAATGGAGAAAAAACTGAAATATTTATGGAATAGATATCGCAATCTTTGTATTGTAACGGGAGTTGCAGGGTTTATATTGGCGCCATTTATGTGGCCGCTTTTCCTTGCCATTTTCGCAAATACATTATCACTTACGGTTCCGGTAGTGATGGTTTATTTGTTGATTAAACAGCCATGGAAGAAAAAGGAAGAGGCAAAAGATGAAAAAAGCAAGAAAGAACAATATGATGCTCCAACACAAAAACCGCAGGAAAATCCTGCCGTACAGAAGAAATCTGATCCGGGGACAAAAGCTACCCAAAAGCAGAAGTCTCCTGAGTCACAGAAGAAACCAACAATGGAGAAGAAGGAAAAAAAAGTAGGAAAGGATTCAGAAAAGAGAGCTGACTCGGTGAAAGTGGATAAAGATGTGGCGAGTTGGTTTTCAGAAGAGGGAAGAGAACGGATCCGGCATATTGCTAAAAAGCTGGAAGGAGAAAATATATATTCCTTTTCCATAGGGAAAGACGGTATGTGCTGTATAAAGGCCGAAGATGGATATAAGAGGGTGGCCGGCATTCGAGACTTCCCAGGGAAAAAACTGCAGGATATTTGTGCCTGTGTGAATCAGGATGGTGAGTTCCAGGCACGCCTTAATGGAAAATATTTATGGATCATACAAAAAAGGAGGCACGCATAATGAAATGCAGGTATTATGCCCCTATTTTTTATAATGAAGAAAACGGTTATACGGTTGCGGTATACGAAACGGAGGAAGATGTCCCGAAGTATTCGCAAACAGGAAAAAATGGCGATATTGTACAGTTTGTTGCGGTAGGCAATGAGCTGCCGCAAAATGAAGGAATTGAGATTTCCCTGACAGGCAAGTGGAAGGACTCAGAAAAATATGGGAAACAATACCATGTGGAGTCGTATCAAATCCATATGCCAACGACAAAAGAAGGTGTGAAAGCGTATTTGGCTTCAGGACTCATTAAAGGGATTGGTCCTGTGACTGCGGAACGTATTGTTCAACAGTTTGGAAAGCATACATTTTATGTTTTGGATAAGTGTCCAGAACGGATGCTTGAAATACCGGGAATATCGGAAAAGAAACTGAATGATATTGTAAACGGTTACCGGAAAAGCGAGAATATCCGGCAACTGTCGGTTCTCTTGTCTTCAGCAGGTGTGACCCCGAGAAAATTGGAAATGATCCAGAAACATTTTGGAAATGCAGCGGTCAGTATTGTAAAAAAGGATCCTTTCCGGCTGTGTGAGATAGATGGGTTTGGTTTTATAACTGTAGATCCTATTGCACGAAAGCTGAAGAGCTTTAAACCGGATAATCCTTTGCGACTTAAGGCCGCCATTCTCTATGTTCTGCAGGAAGCTGAGACAGACGGGCATCTCTATTTAGAGGTGCCTGAAATTTTATCACAAGCGGAACAACTTCTTTATCGAAAGGGAGGAAGGTCTGATGTTACGGAGCGGAAGATCCGAGATGCAGGAAACTCTCTGATTGGTAAAGGAAAACCTCTGGTCTGCAGCTATAACCGTATCTATATCAGAAAAAACTATGAGGCAGAACAGAATGCGGCAGCCCTGCTATTTCAACTGAATCAGATAGAAGTACCACAACAAAACGTGGGTGATCTGATTGCCAGGCTGGAGAAAAGAGAGGGAATACAGTTAGCAGCACGACAGAAAAAAGGAATTGAAGCTGCCTTCTCCAATACAATTTCAATTATTACAGGCGGACCTGGAAGCGGGAAGACTACGATCCTGCGGTTTATCGTGATGATACAGGAAATGTTGGATATGGATAAGATGATACTGCTTGCGGCACCTACAGGAAGAGCCCGGCAGAGAATGTATGAAACGACAGGATATCCTGCTATGACAATCCATAGAAGTATAGGAATGACAGGATCAGCAGGAGAGGACGCATGGAACAAGGGGCAGTATTTACAGGATGATCTGATCATAATTGACGAATGCAGCATGGTGGATATGCACCTCTTTACCAAATTCCTAAAACGTGTGAAAAAGGGTAGCCGTTTAATTTTTGTAGGCGACAAAGACCAATTGGAGTCAGTAGGGCCTGGAGATGTGTTCCGGGAGCTGATTGATTCTAGAGTTTTCCCTGTTACAGTCTTAGATCAGTGTTTCCGGCAGGAAAGCAGAACAATTCTAGAAAACGCAATGAAGATAAATCGTGGGAATCCGAACCTGCAGTATGACGAATGTTTTAAGTTTGTGGCGGCTCAAAATTCCGAACAGGCAGCTAAAAAGATTCAAAAGATTTTTTCTGTAGAGTGGGAGAAAAGTAAAAAGTCTGCAAATGCAGTTCAGGTGCTATCGCCACTGAATGATGAGGCCGAAATGTTGAATCGGAAAATTCGTGATGTTATTAATCCTCCCGTATATGGGAATAAAGAAATAATGAATGGTGGAAGGACTTTCCGGGTGAAAGATAAAGTGATGCAGACGAAAAACAATGATGAAGTATCGAACGGGGATATTGGAATTGTATCCAGAATATATCAGAAAGCCGGAGTAAAGCAGATGGATGTGGTATTTGGGGAAGACAGGGTTATGAGCTACCGAGAAAATGAACATTGGGAAGTGACTCATGCTTATGCAATCACTGCATATAAAGGGCAGGGGTCGGAGTATGATACGGTTATTATACCAATTCTGTCATCCCATCGGAGGATGCTGAAAAGAAATCTTTATTATACGGCTGTGACCAGGGCGAAATCAAAAGTGATCCTTGTAGGAAGTAAACAGGCTCTGTCTGAGATGATCCGAAAGGGAAAAGGAAAAAAGAGAAATACCATCCTTGGATTAAGACTATGGAAAGCATATGCGCCATTGCGTGAGAAAAGACGTCGGGAGAAATATTGGAATAGAAACGCAGCATAAAGAAAAAATTTACTTTATATGTAAATTCGATTATAATAGAGAAAACTGCTGTAGCGCAAATAATAAAACTAGGTAAGGCGGTGATGTAATGGCACGAGTTGTTGGAATTGGCTTACAGGATTTTTCAAAAATCCAGTATGAGAATGTTTTTTATGTAGATAAAACGAGGTTTATTAAAGAATGGTGGGAATCGAAAGACGAGGTTACACTGATTACCAGACCGAGACGTTTTGGAAAGACCCTCACTATGAGTATGGTTGAACAGTTTTTCTCTGTTGAATACACAGAAAATAAGTGTTTCCAAGATATGGACATATGGAAGGAACAGAAATATCGGGAACTTCAGGGAACATATCCTGTTATTTCGCTTACATTTTCTTCTATTAAAGAAAGAAATTATCAAGATGCAAAGAAAAAAATTTGTGCAACAATTCAAATGTTGTATCAAAAGTACCGGTTTCTTATAGACGAAGACGTTTTAAGTGAGCAGGAAAAAGATGAGTTTTTGCGGGTTTCTGCTGAGACACCGGAGTATGAGGCTTCCTTGACGTTGAAAAAACTGTCGGCTTATTTAAATCGATATTATGGGAAAAATGTGATAATTTTATTGGATGAATATGATACGCCTATGCAGGAGGCCTATGTAAAAGGATATTGGCAGGAGCTGGCAGACTTTATCAGAAATCTGTTAAATGTAACCTTTAAAGACAATCCATATTTGGCCAGAGGTATTATGACAGGTATTACCAGAATCAGTAAAGAATCCATTTTCTCAGATTTGAATCATTTGAAAGTCGTAACAACTACATCGAATAAATATGCGGATTGTTTTGGTTTTACTGAGGAGGAGGTCTTAAATTCATTAAAAGAATATGGACTTGAGGATCGAAAAGATGAAGTGAAAAAATGGTATGACGGTTTCTGTTTTGGAAATACGAAAGATATTTATAATCCATGGTCTATCCTTAATTATTTGGATAATCGGGCTGCCGCACCTTATTGGGTAAATACCAGTAGCAACCATTTGATTGGTAAACTTCTGCAGGAAGGAAATAAACAGGTTAAGGAGTCTTTTGAGAAATTACTTCGTAGAGAATGTATCTATACAGAAATTGATGAGCAGATTGTATATGATCAGTTAGATATTGATGAAAATGCTATTTGGAGTTTGATGCTGGCAAGCGGCTATCTAAAAGTTAATAATAGTCGAGTTACGGAGACAAACGATGAATGGGATCAGGTGTATGAATTGAGCGTTACGAACTTTGAAGTGTTGGTTATGCTAAAAAAGCTGGTGCGTAGTTGGTTTGCTCCTTCAGCTTCAAATTATAATGAATTTATTAAAGCATTGCTGCAAGATGACATTAAAGCTATGAACCTATATATGAATCGAATTGCTCTATCTGTGTTCAGCTTCTTTGACACTGGGAAAAAACCATCTGAGGCAACAGAACCAGAGCGTTTTTATCATGGATTCGTGCTGGGACTTATAGTTGATCTTGAGGAACGCTATCGTATAACCTCAAATCGGGAAAGTGGTTTTGGTCGATATGATATTATGCTAGAACCCAAAAATATCGATGATCCTGCAATTATTATTGAGTTTAAAATTCAGGATCCGGAGGAAGAAAAAAAATTGTCTCAGACAGTAGAAGCGGCATTACAGCAGATTGAAGCTAAGAATTATGCTACTGAATTGTTGGATAAAGGAATTACGGCAGATCGGATTAGAAAGTATGGGTTTGCCTTTTGCGGAAAAACAGTTTTAGTCGGTAATGGGATAAACTCATAAACATTTCAGTATGTTTTATTTGTATGGAAATGTTAAAATCTCGGTTTTTTAGAAAATAATCAGATATACGTGAAATAAATCTTAAGATGAGGCTGGAAATCTCTTTATAGGTTTTCAGCCTTTTTCGCTAATGATACTGTACGATTATAAGGTGTTGGATAAAAGTTATATGAAAAATTTGAAACTACCTATTGGAATTGACGATTTTGAAAAATTGAGGAAGAATGATTTCTATTATATCGATAAGACCGGATTGATCAAAGATTTGCTTGATAACTGGGGAGAAGTAAACCTTTTTACCAGACCGAGGAGATTTGGTAAATCATTAAATATGAGTATGCTTCAATCCTTCTTTTCTGTTGACACTGATCCATCGGTTTTTAAGGGACTGAAGATAATGAATGAGGAAGCATTATGCGAAAAATATATGGGACAATATCCGGTAATCTCTATTTCGTTAAAGGGAATCTACGGACAAACTTATGAAACTGCTTACAAAATGGCAATCCGAGTGATGAATGAAGCTGCTTCAGGCATGGAATATTTATTGGAAAGCACACGATTGTCTGAAAATGATAAGGACAGCTTCAGAGAATTGTTAAAAAGAGATATGGATGAAACGGTGCTTTTTGGAAGCCTTCGTGAACTATCTCGTTTATTGGAAAAACATCATGATAGAAACACGATTATTCTTATCGATGAATATGACGTTCCACTTGCAAAAGCATTTGAGAACGGCTATTATGAGCAGATGACCTTCCTGATCCGAAATTTGTTTGAGCAGGCTCTTAAATCAAATAGGAGTCTTAAGTTTGCAGTGCTTACTGGCTGCATGAGGATTTCAAAAGAGAGCATTTTTACCGGATTAAATAACCCCAAAATCCGCTCTATTGCGGATGTGGAATTTGATGAGTATTTTGGGTTTACAGATGCAGAGGTTCGAAATCTTTTGCAATACTATGAACTTATGGATCATTATAACATAGTAAAAGAATGGTATGATGGATATCGGTTCGGTAATATTGATGTTTACTGTCCGTGGGATGTTCTAAATTACTGCGATACACTGAGGAGCAATCCGGATGCACTACCACAGAATTACTGGATAAATACCAGTAGTAATGATGTAGTGAGAGTGTTTATTGATCAATCCGATAATGGAACCACAAAAAGAGAGATTGAACGTTTAGTAGCAGGTGAGAAAATAAAAAAGGAAATTAGGCAGGAACTGACCTATAAAGATTTGTACCGCAGTATTGGTAACCTGTGGAGTGTATTGTTTACAACGGGCTATTTAACACAAAGAGGTAGGCAGGAAGAAAACCAAATATATCTGGCGATTCCTAATGTTGAGATTAGAAATTTCTTCACCAGTCAGATTATGGATTCTTTTAGGGATAAAGTGAAAGAAGATGGTGATGCCCTAAATTTGTTCTGTGATGCTTTGAAAAGAGGAAATGCTCAGGAAGTAGAAATAATTTTTACTGAATATCTTAAAAAGACAATTAGCATTTGCGATACTTTTGTGACCAAGCCAATGATGGGAAACTTCTATTATGGTTTATTACTACGAATATTAAGTGTGAAAGATGAGTGGGGAATTTACTCTACCCGGGAAACAAGAGATGGCTATAGCGATATTGTTGTGGAAACAGAAAATAGTGCAACAGGAATCATATTGGAAATAAAGTATGCACATGATGGGAATCTGGAAGAAAGCTGTAAAAGTGCCCTTGAGCAGATTGTAAATACGCATTATGAAGAGGAACTGAAAAATGAAGGAGTTGACAGAATTTTGAAATATGGTATCGCTTGTTTTAAGAAACGTTGCAAAGTACAGCTTATTGAAGAGAGAGAAAGCATATTATAGTATTGTCGAACGCAATATAGACAGAAGATGCGGGGAGTGCTATAATCTGTATGTAATCATTTTTATGTAGGGCAAAGAATTACCTGCATATACTGATTTTGTTCTGCATTAGCAGAAGTTGAAATATAACGGAGTCTACGACTCTGCAAAAATATGGAATGAAGAAGACAAGGTATAGAAGGAATTTTATATCTTGTCTTTTTTTGTGTCCAAAGCTTTTATGCCAGAAAAGAAAGGAGAATTACTATGGCACAGATCAAACTATTTGATACATGGACATATGGAGAAGAGATACCAGAACCTTTTCATGATTTTATGAAAATGAAGGGAATCCGAAAAACAACATTTGAGAAAGAATGGCTATCTCAGTATAACGATGGAAAGCAGGCTACATTACACCCAGCTACTTTAAAAGCGCTGTTGGAAGTCGCAAAAATTTATTTGCGGCAATCTTCCAGTGCAATTGGTGTGCAAAGAGGAAATAACGGTCTTATGAATTTTTACTGTATGGAATATGAAAAGCATGAAAAGAGGCATGTTCTTATTTTTAATCCAGTCAGTGCAAGGCTTCATGGAGCAGTTGTATCTGGCAAAGAAGAATTTACTGCACTGCCGACAGTAGCAAAAAAAGAAAGCGATGGGGAAGAGATTTTGGCGATGATGGTTTATATAAGTCTGGAAAAAGAAGAGGCATTTTATAATCTGGAGTTCGCTCAGAATTTTGTAAACCTTACGAAAGAAATGCAGAAAGGATGGCCTGATCCTGAAGTAGCATTAAAAGCGGCATTTCTTTGCTGTGACAATCTATATAGAAGAATGGAAAATTCACGTGCATATCCGAATGAGGAAATCCCGTTTGATAAATCTCAGCTTGATCAGGAGGGAATCGAGATGATTTCGCCGTTAGCTGTGCGAAGTAAGCTGTATGCACCGAACACAGCGATAAAGGGTAAGTTTAAGGTGTTAGGTGAAGAAGAAAAAGCAAAAAGCTGGACTTTAAAAGAACTGAAGAAGATATATGGACAAAACTGGGATGTGCCGAAAAAATATCGGTCCAAAATTCCTACACTTCCAGAAGATATGAAAGTGGGTGAATATGCCCAGGACATTCTGTCTGCAATCGTAGAGTCGCCGTTTCGTAAGTTTATGGTTACCGGGGATGCGGGTACCGGAAAAACAACAGATGCACAGATCATAGCGCAGATTCTCGGAGTTCCGTATTTTGCATTGAACTGTGGCCCTGATACGGATGAAAATAAACTGGTAGTGAGTATTTATCCAAATTCCAGAAAAAAATTCCAGGAGAAGATCGAACTGCCGACATTAAAGGAGTTTGTCAATGCGCCGGTAACAGCAGTTGAAAAAATGGGAGGACTTTTAGAGGGAAATGAAACGCAAAGTGATGCATTCCGCATACTTCTTGAAACCGCAGCACAAGTAGGTTATCAGAAAGCGAAGAGTGAAGGCAATTATGTCATGCAGGAGTCAGAAATCATTACGGGCTGCAGGATGCCAGCAGTTATTGAGATTATGGAGGCTTCTCTGATTACAGAGCCGGGGACTTTAGGAGCGTTAAACCGTTTACTGGACGATTCTAAAAGGATCGAACTTCTTTATGGGGAGACTATTGTAAGGGATCCGAATGCGATTATTTTTATCACAACGAACTTGAATTATGTGGCTAACCGGGAAATGGATTTCTCTGTTATTTCACGAATGAATAAGGTGCAGCATCGGAAACCTCTTACAGCAGAACAACTTGTAGAGCGGGCGATGTATAGGACCGGCTGTAGGGAAAAGGATATGCTTGAAAAAATGGCGGATATGTTTGTGAAAATGGGCGAGTTTGTGGAAACAGAATTTGGCAGGAAAGGTGTATGCGGATATCGGGAATTTGAAAACTGGACTATCGAATATATGCGGCTTAATAACGTGGTAAAAGCGGCAGAGGATACAGTGCTTGCGAAACTTTCGAATGACGAAGAAGATCGAGCGATGATTCGAGCTTCCTGCATGAGCCTCTTTCAGGCAGCATGAAAGGAGCGATTATGGAAAGAAAAGAAAAATATCGGTTCCAGGCAGAGAAGATGCTTTCAGATTATGAATTTTTTTCTTCTCCTCGTTTTATGAGGGTACTCCATCATGTGGGGAAAGAAATTACGGATCGCCATAACGCAAAGATTCGGACGTATGCGGAACAGGGAGAAAATCGGGCAGGCTATTTTGAAGGAGTCTATACCTATATTAATGTCCTGAATGAAATTACGCAAAGCTTTTCGACGCTCGAACTGAGGGGAGAAAGTATTTTGGGAGTAGTTGGTCATGAATGCGGGCATCAGAATTATTCCAGTATCTATTTGAGAAGAAAATATGTGGAAGGAATTGAAAACGGGATCCTCTATCCTTATTTTCCTGAGCCAAATACAGAGAAAGAGCAGATTTATGCAGATCAAATGAAGCAACTTTTTACAAAGAAAGACAAAGCTACGCTTGGAATATATTTGCCTGTTGCTGCACGTCTCCACGGGTTGCTGGAGGATGTATACGTGGAAGAACGCATGTCAAAACGGTTTCCAGGAAGTATCCAAAGAGGGATTTATCAAAATCGGAAACGGATCATGGAACGATTCGAAAGTGTGAAACAGATGGACAGGACAGGAGATCAATTGGGAACAATGTTATGGGTTCTTACAGAATATATGTTTACACAGAGAGTGAATGTATGGGATGGTGAAGTGCGACTTTATGAAGATTTTTTGAGAGAATGTACGTCGGTAATTCACTGGGCAACCCATGATGTAAGAGAGAGCAGTCGCTTCATAGCAACAAATCAGATCCTGTTAACTATTTGGCCACTTTTACTTAAAGAAATTGAAGAACTGCAGGCAATGATGGAAGCGGCAGATCCGGAAGTAAAAGGATATCTTATCAAGAATAAAGCGGAGCAGATTCAGAATCAAATCCCCAAGTACTCAGAGGAACCGAACTGCAGGGAACTGCGTATGAAAGAACAGGAGGCTTCCGATGTGGAATGGACCGGAAAGGAAAAACATGAAATACCAGAAGAAGAGAGTCGAGATCCACAGAGTGAACAGACTAAAAAATCTTTAGATAGCGGACGGCTGGAGAGAGCGAAGCCAGAGGACGGAGAACCGTTGGAAGAATTGATGGCAGATGTGCCAAAAGAAATTGATTTCAGCCGGGAACTGAGGAAGATACGACATGAAATAGCGGAAGAAAAAGCACAGGATATGATGTCAGAAGCAATGCATGAAGCTCTGAAAAACTTTTTAGATGGAATTACGTTTCACCCAGTAAATGTAACAATTCCAAAAGAGGTAATTCGCCAGGATAAATCATCGGAAAAAGCGTTGCTAGAATATCAAGAAGTGCAGCCTGAAATAGAGCGAGTGGTCAGAAAATTTCTTGAGATGATCCGCCCGCTTTTAGTGGCTAGAAAATCCAAATTACAAAGACGGCAGTTCTTTGGTAAATCATTGGATATGAAAAACTTATGGGATCCACAGGAACGAGTCTTTAAGTCCAAAATTGCGGATAAGAACAATTTTGATACAGTGATCGCAATTCTTATGGATCAATCTGCATCTATTAACGAGATGAGAAAGAAAGCATCTCAACTGACTGCACTTTGCATTTATGAGTTTGCACAGTATTTGAACATACCTGTCTGTGTGTATGGGCATTGTACGAATATTTGGCGGCCAGGACATATGGGGGAAGAAACTGTATGCCTGCATTCCTATGTGGAATTTGAAGACTCACATGATGCAAAGCTTCGTATCCTTGATATGAAACCTAGCGGAGCAAACAGGGATGGCGTAGCATTGCAGTATATGGAAGAAAAATTAAAGAGAAGGAAAGAACGTATGAAGTTGTTGTTCTTTACCTGTGATGGATTGCCTAATGCTCAAGACTATGGCGGTAAAGTCGCAAGGGATGACTTGAAACAGATACAGAAAAAGATACATAAAGAGGGAATCCATTTGCTTGTTGCAGCAACCGGAGCGGATCAGGAGGAAATTCGTAGGATATATGGAAATGCCTGTGTCAACACAAGCGATCTGGCTAAACTTCCAAATGAAATCTGCGGGAGATTGATACAGATGATATTGTAACAGAGGAATAAGAGTCGAATGGAAACCCCATTTCGGATGGAGAGAAAGTATGGAAAATAATGTAATTAAAGGTTTTTTTCAGGTAGGCTATTTGATTAAGCTTGGTGAAGAACAGTATTTTCGCCAGATTATAAAGGGAAGGATTCAGTGCGGCAGGGAGTGGGAGGCGCGTTTTTTTGGCAGTTTCAAAGAAGCGGAGAGCTATGCATCAAAAAATCTCTGGTATGCAGGAATGGATCCTAAAATATGCAGACGAGCATGGGCAATTCTGTCTGCAGATTGTGAGGAAGGAAAAGAAAAATTCTGGGATGGGAGAGTATTTACTTCTGATGGGAGGAGAGCAAAGCTTTTTCATAATCCAAAAGAAATGAGAAATTACATAAAAAGGCATGGAATGTCGCAAAAAGTGTATGATGATCTGCTTGTAGTAGAGGAAAAGCAGATCCGCAATGCAGCATAAGAGAAAGGAAGAACAGGATGAAAAATATGAATTTATCAAGAATGAAAAGAGCAGTGAAAAAGAAAAAGCGTTTTATTATCAAAGACCATCATAAGAAAGTATATGTTGGCCAGGTCAGGGAGCCCCATATTATTCAGAGCAATGGTTTTTACTCTGTGATCGCTGACCAGCCGGAGCATGAGATTTCTCGTTTGAATAACGGTAAGGGGTCCTGGTTTGCTTACGGAAAGGCTTCAGATTGGGATTTTACAGAAAAAGGTGGCCGCTATTATAGAAACGGTTTGGCGCATATCCCTGAAAACCTGATTTGGGAAATTGAATTTCTTGAGGTGTGCGTATGAAGATCTTAGCTTGTACAGTATATTGTTCGGCCTCTTACCAATCTTCCCTGCAGCTTCCGGAAGAAATTGAAGAGCTCTCGGAAGCAATCCGGTATGCAGAGGAACATTTAGATGAGATACCTCTTGGAATTTTGCAATACATACCTGATAGTGATGAGTTAAGCGAAGTAGGGGGAGAGATTCTGGAGCTTGATGAAACAAAAGCTGCAGAAACTGGAGAGCATCTTCTTGGCAGAGAAATCTTTGATTTTATTGATGGCATAAAAGATTTGGAAGCTCAGGCAGGGACCTGGGAGGACCAGGAACTTGCTCATTCCCTGACACAGTTTGCGGATCAGTATTATCCGGCGGATGCTGTGAGAGAAATTCTTGAAGACGGGGAAGGGATTATTTCAGGTGCACAAAAGCTGGATGAAAAGAAAAATCCATACTATTACCTGGAAGGATTCGATATAGACGGATTCCCCTATATGTTTCGTAGAATTACAGATAGTGATTTAGACGAGATTTTACAGTTTATTGAAAGTACAGAAGTATTTCATTATTTACTCCCAAAGTATTCTGATTTTCAGTTCGAATGGGTATGGCAGATACAGGAAGAGGAAACTTCACACCCCGTTTATTTTTATCCTATGGTGTACGGAGGCACAGAATTGACTGCCTTTTTGGATAAATTGCAGGAGTGGTATTTGAGCGGTACAAATGAGAAAAGCGGTGTATCAGAATTCATTCAGATTATTAATGGGCTTCTGCATGGGTATGTGGTATTAAATCCCCAGTATCTCGATCTGGATATGCATTTCGAGGAATGGAAAGATCTCCTTCCAAAAGCCGGGAAAAAACGGTATCTGGAAACCTATGAAAAAATAAAAAGAGGGATCATGCCGGCAGTTCGCAGCGAGTATCGTGGGAGTTTTAAGAAGAACTCTATGAAAAAAGAACTATAGTATAAAAAAGAATCACAGTGGATAAAATGGGGAAGCTTTTGCTTCCTCTTTTATCTTTCAGGAAAGGAAAGAATATGGAAAGATTATATGAAGGTATCCTTGGTCTAACATTATGTTCTGATTACGCACGGATGATTTTAAATGCGGTAAAGCCGGAAAATAGAAGTATAGCCTATAAGGAGTTGTCTTTACGCTATCCCTTCCTAATTAAAAAACAAACAATCTCCGGAAGGAATATATGGGCTTTTATATCCCGGTGAAGTGTTGGAACGATACCGGGATAAAACAGAGGACACACTTCAAAAAAGAAGGGCTCTGTTGCTTGCTCTTGCAATCTGCAGGGATGTATTTGAAAAAGAGATGTTCCATGGAAACCAGTATGCAAGTTTTATAGTTCGTTGCAAAAAGGAAGCTGTCAATGATCTTTATCTGAAGAGTGCTTTATATGTATTGATAGACAACAGAGATGAAAAGGAGGCATTACGCAATGACCTATTCGAATATCTGTACCAGAAACCGGTCTTGATCGAATCCTTCTTGGAGAAGATCCATACGAATTGCTGGAAAAGACCCCTGATATGAAAGAAAGAATTCGCCTAATGGAAGATCCGAGCTTTAAATTCCTTCAGGCGGCATACCTTAAAGCTGGGCATAATAATAAGCGTTTCAGGGCGTCCGTTATGCTTCGCATAGTGTCCGTTCTGAAACGTATCAGAGTTCGTTGGGCTTCGTAGAATGCATCTAACTATATCTATTTGATTAATGTGTTTTTTTTGTGAATTTATTACAAATTGCGTTTTACTTTTTTTTGATTTTAACGATATCTTTTATTATTTTTTCATGCTATTATCTTAATAGAGTGGTGTTGAACGGAACTTCTTAAAGGAAAGGAGTTTTATGAAGAAGTTAAAAAGATCTATGGTACTAGCAGTAGCAATTCTGTGTGGTGTTCTATCTTTTGACATCACGTCTTTTGCGTCATCTTCTCTTTTGTCCGGCTCAACGACAGACGAAAAAACGGTAAAATCACTTCCGAAAAAAAGTGATGAAGTAAATAAGACGTATCTCTTTGCTATACCTGATAATGGATGGAATTCTGCAAAAATAAAATTACAGTATTTTGAAACTTATGATCCTTCCGATGCTAATTTGAACGATTTTATGTATCGCCAACGATTTTTTTCTTATAAAATAGTAGGTGCTGGAGCAAATTCTATTGATTTGGCAGTATCGAATTTTTTACATACGGATGGTCAAAGAAAAACAATAATTAATGATCTTATGCAAGGCGATGTGATTTTTGATCCAACAGAATGGGATTATTGTACATATTGGTTTAATAATACTTCTTATTCGTACAGTAAAAATACAAATTTTTATGGTCAGGTAACATACCTATTATTGTGTCCGGATGGCATTCCTGCGACAGCGACTGATTCGGCTAAGATTGATTTTGCAACTCAATAAATGTTTTTTACTAATGTTTCTTTACATATTAGTTTTCAGGCTAATTTTATTTATAATTTGAATGTTGTAGAATGGAGGTCGCTATGAAAAAAAGAATACTAATCGTTATATCTTTATCAGCAATATTACTGATAGGAGCTATTACCAGTTATGCTTCATCGCTTTCACCGGAGGATGCGCAGCTATGGGCTAAGATAGGACAGCTATTTAAATCGGGCACAGATACTTCAGATGATTCTATATTTGCAAAAGGAAAATCCGGAGGTATAGTTACAAAAGAAGATATAGAACAAGCAACTGAGTTTTATGTTTTAGCAGGTTATAGTGAGACAGAATCTAGAGAAAAAGCTATTGATTATATGTTATCACGTGATGCTATGTATCAGAAGGCAATTTCAGAAGGTTATTCTGTTACTGACGATGAGATATGGGACTACTTAGAAGAGTTAAAAGTTACGATAAGTCAATCTGAGAATGCAGAGCAGGCACAGATTCTGATTGATCAATTTGATTCTGAAGAAGAATATTGGCAACATGAATTTGAGGTTTATCAAATCAATCTTCCAATTGAAAAATATATGGAAGTATTGCAGCAAGAGTATTTGTCAAATTATGCTGTTCCGAATTCTGTCGATCAAAATATAGAGAACATTATGCAAGGATATTCTAATTACATTGATGAAGTTAAAGCAGATTTAGTTGAATCTGAACAATATACCATTACAGAATAGCCGATGAGTTTAATATTTCCTCTCTAAGTAAACAGTTTTTATTGTCTACTCAGAAGGGAGCATATAACTATCAGATGCTGAATTGAGACCGTTTCAAGTTTTGTGTAAACTTAAAAAAGTGATATAAGATATGTCATTAGTTACTCCGGGCAGAGCCGATTTTTTGAGGTTCTGCCCTTGCTTGTATTATAATGCAGTTTCCGGGTATGTCAAGCAGTATACGGTAAACCAGTAGAACATATCAGTTTCCTCGCTCCATGAGATAATAACTCCAGAAAACTACAAGTTTTTTAAAGGAGTTATCGCCATGGATAAAATCACACATCAGGTCCGTGCAGAGCATTGGACCAGGATCCTGAATGAATGTATGAACAGCGGGATGCCCAAGAACGCATGGTGCCGGGCAAACGGGATTTCTGAGAAGCAGTTCTTTTACTGGCAGCGTATCCTGCGCCAGGAAGCCTATGAAGCATCTCAGAATCCGCCATTACCTGTAGCTGCAGCTGCCGCTCAAAGGACGGTATCTTTTGCTGAGATCAAACTTCCGGTTGCATCACCAGATGCATCATCTGTTTTCCATCCGGATCTGGTAATCCGTAAAGGGAACCTCGTCCTGGAAATCTCGAATTCAGCCTCTGCAGAATTACTCTCCCGGATAGGAGGGATTCTCCATGCTGAATAACGCATCCGACTTTCGGAAAGTTTACATTGCCGCAGGCTATACGGATCTGCGGCACGGGATTGATGGGCTGGCATCTATTGTGAAATTCAACTTCCAGCTGGATTCATATGAAAAGGATATTCTTTTCCTGTTTTGCGGAAGGTGCAGCGACCGCATCAAGGGACTCGTATGGGAAGGGGATGGATTCCTTTCGCTGGATATTTGTGCAGCACTTGGGAACATTGCTGCTGATGAAATCTACTGGAAAGAATGGTGGAACCAATATTCCATGCTGCATATATATGACCCGGATATTAAAATTGAAATTTTAAATATCCAGGAAGGAAAATCAGAAGGCAGGGATTTAGAACAGAATCTTCAAGATATTCAAAAAGGTATCCATGTAGTTCATGCTTCTGATTTAGCAACCGCTAAGAAGCAGAAGAAAAAAGAGGAGAAAAAGAAGCGGGAACAGACAAAAATCATAAAATTGGAAGAAAAAGCGGCGCAATACGGACTGCAAGTACTAGATCCGAGAGAACAGGAGTTTTTAAGAAAAAGATTGGGTACGGAAGAACTAAATAGAGTATGCACAAGAGAGGCAGAAAGCGGTGTTCAAATGGATCTTACAGACTATTTTGAAATGTAAAAAAGGAAAAGTGGAGAGTGACACAAAGGGAGAGAAATTATGGCTTAAAATCAAATCCTTTATTGACAATACACTATATCTTGTGTTAGTGTGTAAATGAAGATTTGTATTTTGTGTATTTAACCATAAATACAGTTTGCTTTGATCTCCAGGACTAACTTGGAGAGCAATTTTTTGACAGGATAAAAAGTAAAAATGACATCAAAATTCAGTAAATGGGTTTTGGTGTCTTTTTTTGTTTCAGCATACGGAAGGGAGGAAGAAAGAAGCTTGTTTCCAGAGAAGGGTTAAGAACAGCAGAGTTTTCTGTTGATTGGAGGAGAAAAATATGCAGAAGGATCTGATAGCAGGTTATTATCAGCTTTTGATTGCAATCTTCTGCGGGTTAAATGCGACAGAAGCGAAGTTCATGTATGAATACGGACCAAGCCACCCTATTTGTAAAAGGTTTCTGAAGAAAAAACTTCAGAAACAGGACACAGAGCTGTCAAGGGAAGACAGGGCACAGATTATTAGCTGTATGCGAAAAGAAGGGTATACCTGGGAAAGTATTGCTGAGGCAATGGATTGTGAGGCCGCAACAGCAAAAGCCTGGCTTGGTGAAACAGAGAAAAGAAAAACAGCATAAGGAGGAAGATATATGTGCATTTACACAAAATAGCAGATTTTATGAATTTCAGGGAGGTTGCAATCGGTGGTACGATTCCGGAGACAGCAAAATATCGAAAGATGCTAAAGAAAATGCATCCGTTACAGATGTTGTCATCGAATATCGTAATCCCTCTATTTGAGATTTCCTATTCCTATACAACAATAAGGGGAAATCATAAGAAGGCCAAAAAATATGTATTTCTTCAGGACCATGAAGAAATCGACATAGAAATCGGACTGCTCATGAAAGATTGGGTAGAAGATTATAACTGGCAGAAACCATACCGGAAGATTTCCAATGTCCAAATTCTGGAAATCCGGATCATTTCTTTTGGCTCAATCGCTATTGACCATTAGTATTGTTCTATTTTTTCATGCCCCAGATGATATGGGTTGCTGCTTAGAGAGAGGAGTAATTGCGTACTGCGATCTTGAAAATGCTCAGAGGAAGTGAAGGTCAGGCAGCGTAAAAAGACACACCGGTAAGAATGGCTTTTCCGTTCCAGCAAAATAAAAAAGGAACGGGGAAGAGATGGAACAATATACAATTTTTATTGATATCAACGCTAAGATTAAGCGTTCAGTCGAAGCGCTAAGATCATTTGAGAGAAAGGCTCTCCAGATGCACCCTGAAGGATATTACTTGTGTTTTAGTGGAGGAAAAGACAGCCAGGTGATTTATGCTCTTGCGAAAATGGCAGGGGTAAAATTCCATGCGTATTATAATATTACTACGGTGGATCCACCAGAGCTTGTTTATTTTATCCGGAAAGAATACCCGGAAGTAACGATGGTTCCACCAAGAATCAGTATGTGGAAATTGATCCCGCAAAAAAAATATCCTCCAACAAGAAAAGTAAGGTATTGCTGTTCGGAATTGAAGGAAAGAGGCGGTCAGGGCCGTTTTGTTATTACCGGGGTACGCTGGCAGGAAAGCAATAACAGGAAAAACAGGGGGCTTGCCGAAGTTTTAGGACCGAAAGAACCTAAAATAATTTACCTGAATAATGATAATGATGAGAAGCGCAGAATGTTAGAATCATGCCAGTTAAAAGGCAAGTATGCGCTGAATCCAATTATTGATTGGTCAGAGGATGAAGTTTGGCTGTTTATCCATCAGTATGTTAAGAAGTACTGTCAGCTGTATGATAAAGGTTTTCGGAGGCTGGGATGCATTGGATGCCCTCTGGCTTCGGTGAAGCAGAGAAAGTGGGAGCTTTCGCTTTATCCGCAGTATCGGAGAGCGTATCTTAGGGCATTTGAAAAAATACTGAAAGATAGAGAAGAAGATGGAAACTACAATAGGGCAGAACAGTGGAAAACCCCGGAAGATATTTACAAGTGGTGGCTTTATGGGAGTGAGAAGCCGATGAAGCAGATCGAGGGGCAGATAGAAATGGAATTAGCCTCTTAGCTGAGAAAGGAGAAAAAATGATAGAAAGAAAATTGGTTGCTCAGATCACAAGAGACTTTTATGCACTGTATTTGGGAAAATCAATGATGGGAATCAAGGATCTGTTGAAAAAATATGAGCCATATAAAGAAAGTGTTCCAGTACTTTATAAGCTGGTTACTACATTGATTTCAAATTTAGATACAACCAGTGATGTAGATATGGACAAAGCGATGCACGAAATTTATGCATTCTTTAAAAAATACTATGAAAAACGGCCGAAAGATGATAAGGAATGGGAGTGTGTTATTGAAGACGCACAGAAAATCGGGAAACGGTATAAGGACAGCGAGTGGTGTCGTCAGTATCTGATCGAATTGATGAGTATTATTGAGCTGGCTGATAAGGAACTGCAGAAAACAGAGAAAACGGCTGCATAAGTCAGGATGAGGGTCTTGCCCTCTTTCTGAAAGAAAGGAGAAGAACATGATCGAAAACTTTGTGAAAAATACATCGGAATTAAATCTGTTTGCACAAAATCTGAGGGATAATGGGGAGATTGATAGGCTAAATCAGCTTGCGGATCAGTGGTTGATTCCGGACGAAGATGTGCAGGCGTTTATCAAGGGGACAAGAATCCGGCTTGCGGAGATTCCATTGGATGAAAAATCATTTACAAATGCATCCGAAAAACTGACTGCAGAACAATATCAGTTTTCTGATGACCGTGTGATCCATGCAATCGGGCGTTACCTGATGCAGCATTTGAATGAGAACGGGTTGGAAGAACAGGTTCTTCAGGAACATAAGTCTTTAGAAAAGTGCATGAACTATATTTTAACCCAGGCATATGAGGAAGCAGAAGACCTGATTAAAAAGGAACAGGAAGCAGATTGTAAACGCCCAAAAGATCAGCGAAAAAGGGGCGTTGGACGGATTTTAGAAGAAGAAAAGGTATACCGATGGGCGGTAGAATATTACCGTTTAGATGATAAAAAGGAGGAACGAAAAAAGAAGAAAAAATGGGAGAAAGAGGAGCGGGAACGAAGAGAGAGAAAGAAAGCAGCCTCTGTCCAGCCAATGAAGAGCAGTACGATATCTAAGGTAACGAAGCCGGAAGATGGTCAGTTGTCGCTCTTTGACCTCGGGAAGCAGACGGATGACAGTATAGTTTCAGAAAACCTGGATAGTGGAAAGGGAGTAAAAGAGGATGCTTGCGTATAAAGGTTTCCAAAAAGATTTGACATGTTTGGGGTACCAGTTTGTAGAAAAGCAATGGAACCGTACAGAAAAGGCGAACTGTCGTGCAAACGGATTCCACTGTGCAGAAAACCCACTGGACTGTCTGGTCTATTATCCAGCATGGAAAACATCAGTTTACTATCAAGTGAAAGCAAATGGTGATTTGGATGAGGATGCTGTTGACAGTAAGATTTCCTGCACAGAACTATTTTTGGAACGGAAATTAGAGTTTGTACAGCTTTTATTTGCAGGATTAAAATTTATGGTGGTTAATCCCAAACGGCGATGGAGTAAGATTGTAAGAGCAGAAGAAGGAGATGCAGATCAAGGATATGCGGTAGTCCGAGGAAAAAATCCGAGAGTATGCGGAAAAAAAGAAGGAGATATCTTAGTAATTGCCAGAGAAAAAGCGGATTCTGTGGATATTGAAAGGGGAGCTGTTTATATTATTGACGGCGTGAATTTTCATCCGGGCATCTGGTATGATGTGAATGGGAAAATTGTAATGGAATAAAAGTAGAAAATAGGTCACAGGATATGTTCAAGAGTATGAACGTCCCGTGACCTGTTTTCGTAAAGGCGGGAGGAAATGTGAATTATAGAGATAAATTACTTAAAATCAGAGCGTTAAAGCCAACGGAAGAAATGGTTGCAGTGGCTAGAGAAAAAAGAAAGAGATCTAGCAATATGGGGCTCAGCACGGAACCTCAAAACTATATTTTTTACCGTTCCTGTCTGGAGGATGGGATCCTAAAAATATCTCTGTTTTTATCAGAAGAGCTAAATAATGGAAAGTATACCCCATTCTATAATGTCTTTTTAGACTATGAGAAACGTAGAGATTTAGTTTATGACTGCAGGAATCAAAAGTGGAAGCATTCCATCCTGTATAATCTGTCCTTTCCTGAAAATACTAGTTACGCAAAAGAATATGCAGAGGAATATACATATGAAGACTATAGGGATCAGATTCAGGAGTATGTCTTTAGGGAACGCAATCCTTTGTGTGCGCAAGATACTTGGGACAGCATTGTACATTTTCAGGAAGAAAATCGGGAAACAGCAAGGTTGCGCAAGGAAGAGAAGCTGTCAGCACAGATAAATAGAAAAATGGAACTTGTACCGGCCCTTCCTGGTGACTGGGAAAAATGGGTTGAGAAAGTTGGAGCAGATAAAAACTATATTTTTTATGATTCGGGGAAAAATGTACGAACAGGGTACTGTACTTATTGTGAGAGAGAAGTACCTATTATAAAACCAAAATATAATAAAGCGGGCAGATGCTCCCGCTGTAAAAAGAAGGTTCAGTATAAATCCAATGGAAAAAGAGGAACCGTTTTCAATAAATATGAAGTATACCTGATACAAAAGTGTGGAGATGGATTTGTATTAAGATGCTTTAATGTTCAAAAAAGATATACGATGCGGAACAACGCACCTGATATAAATTGTCTGGAGAGACGCAGACTGTTTTATAGCAGTGATTTCACAATGGAAGAATATCATTACGGGTGGGAAAATTGGTGTATGAAATGGAAAAAAGGCAGATTACGTGTGGGCGGTTTATTGTTCAGCCATCCGATCGAATACCCAGAAGGTAGAATTTATGGGAAAACAATCCCATCCCTTTCAAAGCATTTTTTTAGACATACAGGATTTATAGAATTTTTCAGAAAGGAGAAAAGTTTCTGCCCTGAGAAGTATTTCGAAACATATGTGGACATGCCATCTCTGGAGCAGCTTGTGAAAGCTGATCTGCTGGGAATTGTAAGAGATGTTTTGAAAGGTAAGAGCATAGCGCTGGATGAAACAAAAACAGATTTGCTTGGAAAACTTCAGATTAACCATGCTCAGCTAAGCAGGTTGAGAAATGGAGACTGTGTAGAGCGTTTGAAGTGGCTGCGCTATGAAAATGAGACGGGAAAGTCGCTGGACGATGAATTGATTTCGTGGTATATCATGCGGAATATGGGCCCTAATACTATCTCATTTATAAAAGATCGAATGTCAGAAATCCAGGTGAAAAATTATCTTAGCAGGCAGGCGATTGAAAATGAGGAACAGGTAAAAGATATTTTGCGCATTTGGAGAGATTATCTTCACATGGCAGAAAAGTTAGGATGGGATACACAAGATGCAATTATATACAGAGCAAGGAAATTGATACAACGACACGAGGAGGCAACCCGATGTCTGCGGAGAAAGGGGTTAAAAGCACTTACAGCTGAAAAGGAAGCCGCTTTTCCTACAATTAGACAGATTTACAATAGTATTAGGAAAAAGTATGAATACTGTGATGAAAAAGAAACATATGCTGTTTTAGTTCCAAGCGGGATTGAAGATCTTTTGGAAGAAGGAAAGTGTTTAAACCACTGCATAGATGTAAATGATATCTATTTAAACCGAATTGCAGACCGGGAAACCTATATTCTGTTTTTGAGAAAGAGGGAAAATCCTTTACAGTCGTATTATACGTTGGAAGTGGAACCGAACGGAACTGTAAGACAAAAGCGTACATATTATAACCGACAAGAAAATGATATAGATGAAATTAACAAGTTTTTAAAGCGCTGGCAGAAGATTATAGCTAAGAGGCTGTCTAATCAGGATGAATTGTGGGCAAAGGAAAGCAAGAAAAAGAGAGAAGAAGAGTTTTTTAAGCTGAGAAGAGAGGAAAAAATGATTTTTGCAGGAAACTACAAGGGGAGACTTCTTGCTGACATCTTAAAAGAGGATCTGATGGAGGTTGATGAGGAAAAACCGGCAGCCTGATGTAGCCTTTGTCTGCAATGGGGCATAACACAAGGAATAGTTAAAAAAATATTGACTCACACTATAACTTGTGGTAGTGTGAAAATGAATCATATTTTATGCAATACATCAATTGCAATGATTTTTAGTTTCGGGGAGACCGAAAGCAAACTTTTTAAATTGATATTTATAAAAGAATGGGACATCATAATTTGTTTTGGATTATGATGTCTTTTTTTGTGGCAACAAAAGAAAGGAGAACTCTATGGATAAAAATTTTATGAATCAGGTGAAGAATCAGATTAAAGAATACCTTCCTAAAAATTTTGAGGATGCAGAGGTAGGGATTGAAGAAACGATAAAAAACAATGACTGCATTAAGCAGGGGCTTATGGTTTATAGAAAAGGAGAATATATCACTCCTAAGATTTATTTGGAAGGTTATGAAAAAAGATACAAAAACGGAGAGTCACTCGAAAATCTTTTGCGTGAAATTGCTGATTTGAGAGTACTGTTGGATCGAGGAGATAAAAGCATTATGCCGGATTTAATGGACTATGCCTCCTTAAAGAAGAATCTGTTTTTTTCTATGTGTGATCCTGAAATGAATCAGAGACAGTTTAAATACTATGTACATACAAGACGTGGGCGTTATGCTGCCATGTATCGCTTATTTTTGGAACAGAACGGGAATGGTACAGCAAGTATGCTGATCACAGAAAATCATTTGAAAATGTGGAAAATTACGGAAGAACAGCTTTATGAAGATACTATAAAAGCAGAAAATATGCGTGGTTTTGAGTTGAAATGTATGAGGGATTTGCTGTGTGAACAACGAAGAACAGATGATAATACATGTTTGCCAATTAAAGCAGTTAATCTATTAGAAGTGTCTGAAATGAAAAGGCGGGATAACATGTATGTTTTATCAAATAGCATAGGAAATTATGGAGCGGGAGCCATAATGCATACTGAGATATTGGAGAAAATCGGCAATATCTTAGAAAGCGACTTCTTTATTTTACCATCTTCGATTCATGAGCTCGTTATAACTCCGGATTTTGGTAATTTATCACAACAGGAATTGGAAGAGATGGTAGCAGAAATAAATACAACACAGGTTGAGCCGGAGGAAATTTTTTCAAATCACGTCTCTTTCTATGATAACACGCAGCATCTTCTACTGCCTGAAAAGCCGGAGCAGAAATGGAGTGAAATTCCAGATATGCTAGGAGAAAATTTAGGTTATCTTCCTGCTCCAGACTAACATGAGGGAACAAAATGGCGTCTACTATGAAGTGTTGGAAATATAGTGTATGAAAAGGAAAAAATACATTGGAAAAATGAATTCGAGATATGCTTGCTATGAACAGGGGATTTCCGGAATATATACAGAAGAGGAGATGGAACGCCTCTATATGAAGGCTGTCGATAAGACAGAATATCCCGATTATATAGGCTGGAAATGGGATATGATTCGATCAGGAGTTTTTGAGAAGATTTAAGAGTAAGATGGAAGATTGATACACTTAGAGGAGAATAAAAATAATTTAAATGAAAGGAGAAACGGATGAAAATTAGTTGTAAGAAAGCAGACCTTGCAAAGGGAGTACAGATTGTTTCAAAAGCGGTACCTGCAAAATCAAGCATTAAGATCCAGGAGTGTATTTTGATTGAAGCTAAAGGTGGTACAATTCATCTGACTGGAAATGACCTGGAACTAGGAATTAGAACGGAGATTAGTGGAACTGTTGTGCAGGAAGGTGCAATTGCAGTCGAAGCAAAAATTTTCTCGGAGCTTGTGCGTAAATTGCCTGAGGGTGAAGTTGTAATCGATACAGAAGATGATGTACAGGCAACGGTTAAGTGTAAGAAAGTCAAATTTGATATTGCCGTAAAGTCTGGTGATGAGTATAGCCGTATTCCGGCAATTGAAAAGAAAGAGAGTATCATTCTTTCAGAATTTGATTTGAAGGAAGCAGTCCGGCAGACTATTTTTTCTATCTCGGATAGCGAGAGTAATAAAATGATGACGGGAGAGCTTTTTGAAATTTCAAAAAACAAGTTAAGGGTCGCTTCTTTGGATGGTCACAGAATTTCAATCAGGAATCTTACCCTGGATGAAGAATATGAGGAAAGAAAAGTAATTGTTCCGGGAAAAACACTGACAGAGATTGCTAAAATTATTGGGAATGATCCGGATATAGATATCGAGATTTATTTCACCAAAGATCACATTTTGTTTGATCTGGATGAAACAGTAGCGGTATCCCGGTTGATCGATGGAGACTATTTCGATATTAATCGGATGATTTCTGGGGACTATGAAATCAAACTTGAGGTTAATAAAAAAGAACTTCAGGAGTGTATTGACCGTGCTACGCTCTTACTGAAGGATAAGACAAATCATCCGATCCTGATGGATATCGGAGAAAAAGATGTTGAGTTTAAGGTGAAAACTGGTGTTGGCTCGATGAACGAACGTCTGGAAATTACGAAAGAAGGGAAAGAAATGGTGATCGGATTTAATCCCCGTTATCTATTAGATATGTTGCGGGTGATTGATGAAGAGAAGATTTCACTTTATCTGACAAATCCGAAGGCACCATGCGTGGTTAAGGATGAGAAAAAATCCTATCTTTATTTAGTTTTGCCGGTCAATATTTCAAAAGCAGCATAGTGAATGACGACGAGCGCTAAGATCCTTGCGGTGGATTTTAGCGCTCTTTTGGAACGGGGCAAGTATATGAGAAAATACATTGTTGTATTAAAGGAAGAATTTATACGTGATAAATGGATACACAGAACCGGCAAATATTGCAATTTTTTTAGGAAATGAACTGATGTGGGACTTTAGGAGAGATGAATATTGGTACAACTGCGATGAATGCAGACATGTTTAGGAGGCGATTTGTTGAGAAAAAAAGAATTAGGGAATTTGCCAGCATTAAAGGCTGGTAATAGAGATAAAATTTTTTTAAAAATGCATGATTTTGAGTTTTTGGTAAAACCGGAAAGAAAAATAATCCATGGCGACAAAATTCTCATATTAAACTTCTATACAAGATATAAACTGTTAGAGAATGATTTTTCACCGGTTTATCGTATATTCCATACCCCAAATGCATTTGTAACGCAGAATATCACAGATGGCAGCTGGACAGAACAATCTATGGAATTTATGTTTCAGATCAATGCTTTTAGCCGGAATGCAGCAATTCGTACAGCTTATGAAGAAAAAATGATAAGAGGATTTTTCCGGTGTGGGAGAAGTGAGATGCGTTGGTTTCAGGTCATAAATGAAAGACAGAAAGAGATCCGGGAAAACAAACAGAAAAAAAGAAGAAGACGGATGAATGCGAAGACAGACCAGATCTTTAGACGAGCAAAGCCTCCAACTGATGCATTTCTGAATTGGGCAGAAGAAGAGGCAATGTATAGGAGCAGATATGTATTCTATGACTATGAAAAGAAGAAATACTTGAAATGCTTCTGCAGCCATTGCAAAACAGAATTTGAGATGGAGCAAAAGAAACTCAGACATAATAGAGAGGGGATTTGTCCGATTTGTAAGAGCCCTGTGACTTTTAAGGCAAAAGGGAAAACTGGAAGGTTTTTGGACACTGGATACGCCGTGAAAATAGAACGGGGAAACGGGAATATTATTCTTCGGCATTTTATACTAACGAAAAGATATGATGCATCTGATGTTAAAGAAAATAATTTTGAGTGGAATGAAAGGTATCGATCAGTAGTATCAAAAGGAGATGTAAAGGACTATATATATCGTTATTCCGGTAGCGATGAGCGAATGGGGTGGTATCAGCGGCCTCTCGATCCTCATTTCTATTATTACTGTTATCACTTAAATTCTACTATAAATGAATATGAGACTCGGAACAGATTACCTGGATGTTTGTATTTGAAAAATCTGAAGCAGGTATTGAAAGGAACTGAGATACAGTACTCCGCAATTGAATATTTTGGGAGATATAATATGCATGAGTGTTTCCCTGTGAGGCGTTATATTTTAAAGTATCTTGCTTTCCCGCAGTTAGAATATTTTGTGAAAGCCAAATTGTATCATTTGGTAGAGAATATTATTGCAACATCATCGGGGACCTTTAGTAGTGAGTCAAAGGATATGAGAAAGACGCTGGGCATCTCAAAAGAGAAAATCTTAATTATGCAACAGTATAACTGGGGCCTTAGAGAATTAGATATCCTTCGTGGTCTTGAGGAAGGAAAGGTAAAACTGAATGAAAAAGAAATTTACAATTTTCAGTTTTTGTATGATAGCAGGGTTTCAAACTTGATTCAATATAATGAATATGCACCGCTAAAGAAAATTGTCAATTATTTGTTAAAACAGCTTGCAAATGATTACGGAATTCCTATTTATACATTAGGCAGTGATCTGGAAGTGTTATCAGGTGAACAAATCCGGCAGTTCTGGAATTATTCGAAAGACTGGGGGGATTACATGGGGTGGTCAAAAGATCTGAAGCACGAAATAAGAAGCAAGTATGTTTTGTTCCCGAAAAAACTGCAATTAGCGCATGACAAGATCATGGAGGAACATCGGGTTTACCAAAAAAAGAGAAAGTATGCGGAAGTGCAACGGGAGAGAAGACGGGTAAACCGGATTCTTAAGGAAGAGCGGAGCCTGTTAGAAGATAAAATCAAAAAGGAGGAATACTTCTTAAAAGTACCTGACGATTGGAAAGAGATAAAAAGAGAAAGTGATTTACTTGGTCATTGTGTCAGGGATTATATACCTAAGATTGCAAGAGGAGAATGCCAAATTTATTTTATTCGAAAAGCGAAAGCCCCTGATGAGCCGTTTTATACAATGGAATGGGGAGCGGGAAAAATTAAGCAATGCAGAGGAAAGGGAAATTGCGATTATGGAGAAAAAGTCGCCAGTTTTGTTGATTATGTGGAGCAGGAATTAGAGAAGCTAAAAGAAAAGCATCCAGAAAGAGTGGCGTAGGTGGTAAAATAAAGTGCAGGTCATAGAAACGGATTTTATAAATGCGTGTATCAATTTTATATAATGAAGAAGTATGAGTTATAAATATATTTACTTGATACAAAAAGAATGATATAATTATATCAAAATAAAGATATGAAAGGGAGTGCTATTACATGATTATTAAAGCATCTGCTTCTTTAAGGAATGATTATGTCGCTATTTCTAACCTTGCGAAAGAGACAAAAGAACCTATCTATATTACAAAAAATGGAGAAGGAGATATTGTGTTGATGGATATTAATGCTTTTGAAAAGAGAGAGCAGGTTTTAAAACTTCGGGCCAGAGTTTTGCAGGCGGAAGAAGAGCGGATTAATGGGGCGAACACAATCAGTGTTGCAGAAGCAAGAAAAAGATTAAGGGAGAGGACTGATGAAATGTAAGGTGGAGATACTTCCCTCGGCGTGGGAAGATCTGAAAGCAATTGAAGATTACTATCTGATTCAGTTCGATGTACAGACTTCAATCAAAGTAAGTAACCATATTTTAGATGTGATTGAAAGGCTGGAAGAGTTTCCGGATTCAGGTTCCATGACACCAGATGAATGGCTAAACCAACAAGGATATCGTATGGTCATATGTAAAAAACACATAGTTATATTTAAACAGATAAACTCAGTGATTTATGTGTACCACATTGCAGATACGCAAACAGAATATACAAAATTATTTTATTGATTTATTAAAAAGCGCTTTTTACTGAAGCGCTTTTTAATATAAGGGCTTATGTGTGAAGGAATGGCGATGCATACGCAGCACCTCGTAAAGGATTAGTTTGGGTTAATCAGATACAAATAAAATATTAATAAAGTATAAATATTATAAAAATAATATAAAATCGCGTAAGTTTCTTACAACAAGATTGTTTACTTAATAAAAGGGTAATTTCGCATTGGGTCAGGGAAAGGTTTTGGAAAAAACTCTTTCCCTTAGTTGTCGTTGACAAAGGAGGGGGTAAAATGACTGTACAAATCATGATAGTGGAAGATGACCTGAAACTCAGAGAACAGTACCGCACATTAATCCAAGAAAGAAATACCTTAAGCCTTGTTGCCGAGACTGATAGTGTTGATGATGCCCTTCGTATATTACAGACCTCAGAGATAGATGCAATGATTCTCGATTTGGAGCTTCCCGGAGGAAGTGGGGTACTATTACTAGAAGAGATGCAAAAGTTACATATCCGAAAACCGTTTGTTGCGGTTGTTACAAATGTAGTTTCGCAGCCAATTTACCAAACAATCCGTAAGCTGGGCGCAGACTATATTTGTGCAAAAGGTGAAAGAGGTTTTTCTTTAAATGTTCCGATATCAATCATTGAGATCAGTGCGCCTTATCAGAAGACGGCAGAATCTACTTCGACGATTAACGAGGAGATCAGTAGACAGACCCGTATAGATATTTATAAAAGAAGGACTGAGGATGAATTGTTACGTCTGGGGTTCGCGGCAAAGATGAAAGGAACAGTATACTGCCAGAAAGCCATTCTGTATATCCTGATATCTGATAAAGATAATTTGAGCGCCACAAAAGACATCTATCCATATGTCGCAAAGGAATGCAAAACGAATGTAAAAAATGTGGAAAGAAGTATTCGGGCAGGCATAGAAAAAGTATGGAAAGAACAGGATATCAGAAAACTGAAAGAGCTATACCCGTATGACTGCAATACTGAAACCGGGCGGCCTACAAACACCGATTTCCTGTATGGTATTGCCAAAAAAATTAATCGACAATAATCGAAGAAACAATATAAGCTAACTGGCGTAATTACACTTGAAATTGCAAAAAAGCGACATTTATCGAAGTTTCCTGGATTTTCATCGAATTATTTTCTCTTTATATTGTGCTACAGTTTAAGAAATAAATAAGGAGGAAATGAGAAATGGATTTTTGGGAATGGCTTTTTTATGTGATTATGCGCTGACATAAGAACAAAATAACAGGAGGGAGGAACAGGTGGCTTATGCGCACCTGTTTTCTTTGCGGAAAATGCAGGCTTTTATCATCATAAACGAAATTATTAAAATTGCTGTACTTCTATATTGCTTTGGAAATCTGGCCGGCAGAGGAAAAAAAGAATCCCTGCAGACAGGAATGGCATTAGCGGTCATTGCTATTTGCTTTGTTATGAAGCTTTTCTTTAGAAAGTATATATTCCTTGGAATGCTCGTAGAAGCTGTATCACTAGCCCTCTATGTCAGGATATGCTACTCCATTGATCTTCTGGAAAAGTATATGTACCTTTTTATGTTATATGTGATCATGGATCTGCTGCATCTTGTGATCGCCATTGCGGGATTCCCGCTTATGGTCCTTTTACATTTTAAACCGAGGACAATAGGGGCCGAAGTTCTTATCCTGATTCTACAGGTGTTTCTTTATATAGGACTTATACTGTGGAGCCGGAGGATCAACTTGTCTTTTGTCAAGCGGATGTCAAAAATATCGCAGATGGGGATGCTTTTTATCTTTTTTACGGGGCAGTGTATTATGTTGGAATTAAGGCATTTAGGGTATAGCAGAAGTAATGTAGTGGTGTATAAAATTCTGCTGTTCGCTGTTGTCTTTGGATTTATTGTATTAGCATTGTGGAATTACGATAAACATCAAGAGCAGAAGAAAATGCAGGATCTTACTGCTTACAGCCACCATACAAGGGAAATTATTCCATCTATGGGGCGGGCATTAGAAAAAATAGTAGGAGAAATGTCAGAAGATATGGAAGAAGTAGGACAGATTATTGAAGAGTTGCGTGCAATTTGCAATACAGATGGACGACAAACAACAGAGAGCGCAAGAGCTGTAAAAAGTTTTGAAAGCACAGGAATTATTGCTCTTGACCTTCAGCTGGAAAGGTATTTGGAAGAAGCGGAAGCACAGGATTTTACGCTTGATATTATTGTTCGCGCCCCTGTGAAAGATATCCTGAAAAATAAGGATATTGAGATATATTCGCTGCTACAGATTGTAGGAGATTTGTATCGGAATGCGAATAAAATTGTCAAAAGAAGCGGGAGCGGAGGCCGTATTCTGATGTGCTTTGGGTATAATCCGGATGGATTCTACGAACTTTCTATTTATGATAATGGTGATCCGTTTCCGGAATATGTTCTGGAACATTTAGGCGAAAGAGGTGTAACAACAGGCGGTACAGGACATGGGTTATCCGATGTTTTTGAATCTATGCATCGTGGTAAAATGAGTTTCTTATTAAATCAATTACTCCCGAAAGAAAGCATTTTTACTAAGGGAATCTGCATTACTTTTGACGGCAGAGAAAATATTACTGTAAATAGTCGATAATCCCCGATATTTGTCGATAACTGTCGATGGGTTATCGACAGTTTTTTTAGAGAAAATCCTTAAAATGATATTACGGTTGGCATAGAGCTGACAAAAATACCATTTTAAGGAGGGAAAAAGGTGAAAAGAAAAAGAGACCGAAGGTACACGAAAACTCTCTTAAGCCTGCTTCTGGCATTATTGCTGGCGCTGCAGGGAACAGGGCCGATCTTTGTCCAGGCAAAAGAGTCGATTGAAGAGATGCCGCGCAGCGTGGACTTTTCAAGACCAGAGCCTTTAACTGAAGCAGAGGCAGGGATTGAGGAAACAGAGGCGGCAGAAGAAACCGAAGAGGTGCAGAAACCTTCACAGGAAGAAAGTAAAACGAACCCAGAAAATGCACCTCCATCAGAGACGGGGGCAGACGAGACGGCAGAGTCAGAGCGGGCTGGAGCATCTGATCAACAGTCAGAAACGGCAGAAGTGCAGGAAAACGATGAAAAAGCATCCGAAACTGAGGCGAACGAATCAACAGAAACATCACAGCCTGAAGAAGCCGAAGCCAAGGAAGTGGAACTGAAAGAGCCGGAAGATTATTATCCTCTTCCAGAGGAACCGGAAGGTGAACTGGTTGATTATGATCTGGAATCCCGTACATATAAGACCGGGGATAAGCAGTATACAACTGTCTTTGGCGGTTATGTCGGGACTTACGAAGATGAGGACGGGAAAGTTCAGCTTAGTGACAATACGCTGGTCGAAAGCGAATCGGGAGCAAAGGCACGCTCAAGAAGTACGGAATCCGATTCAACTGTGTATGAAAATGAAGCGAACGACTATACGATCCAGCTTCCATCATCTATCACAGAAAATGCAGGAATCAAAATTCAGCAGGGGGATTATGAAATCGAGCTTATACCTGCCGAAGGTGATTACAGCCATTCCGTCGTAAAAGAAAATGCGATTCTTTATAATCAGGTATATGATGGGATTGATGTCCAGTACACAGTGCTTGATGACAGTGTAAAAGAGGATATTATCCTCCGGAAGCAGACAGAACAGACTTCTTTTGTCTACGAGTTAAATATTCCTGGTTTGAAAGCGGAGCTAAAAGATAATCAGGTTTATCTCTATCCGGAAGAAAAAGGGTTTGAAGATGCAGAATATATTCTGGAAGCACCATCCATGGAGGATGCAGCAGGTGCGGTAAGTTTCCGCATTACATTAAATCTGGAAGAGAAGGATGGAAAACAGATCCTGACAGTTCTTCCGGATACGGAGTGGCTGCAGAGCGAAGAAAGAGAGTATCCGGTTCGGATCGATCCTTCTACGATTAGTATTGACCGCAGTCAGTTCAGCCTGATCGGTGTGGAACAGGGAAGTCCGAACACGACGGTCGGAGATAATAATTACCCGTATGTAGGATATGACGATGGTATTAAATCCGGAAACTTGGCGGATTATGGTACAGCTCATATGATCTGCAGGACTTTTGTAAAAGTCAATGCGGATTTCAGCGTGATCCCGAAAGATTCCAAGATCGATAATGCCACATTTTCTATCAGCCAGCGGACGAATTTCAGTAATGGTGCATCCCAGTTTGGATTATACCGTGTAGATGAGCCGTGGAGCATTGATATCACATGGAAGACACAGCCATATAATCATACCTTTATTGATGTACAGAATGCGAAAACGCAACGGAATGAATACATCAATTATAATGTAAAAGATCTGATCAATGACTGGGTGCAGGGGACATATGCCAATAACGGCATGGTTTTAAAAGCAATTGATGAGGCTGCAGGTCTTGAAGCCGCCATGCAGTGTGAGGTGCTGAATAATAAGAATTCGGTTTATGGGCCAAAGATTACTGTTCAGTGGTCTCCGGCGGAAGATCCCTATCTGCGGGATATGTCTCTTGATGAGACGACAATAAACCTGCGTCCGATGACAGAGAAAAGTGTGAATGGAAAACTGAAATTTGATGCGGTTTTCCCGGACGGAGTCGCTAAGAGTAAATCTATAGTAGAATATTACTTGTTACCTGATGAGGAAGCAGTAGAAAAGCATCATGTAACAGATGCGAAACCTCTGTATTCCTATCCGGATAGTACAGAATACAATAAAGAATTTCCTGAAGCAAATAAATATTTAAGTAAGGATTCCAACTGGCAGGGGGCATTGTATTCTGGTCTTTCTAAGGATAAACTCTATCAATTTAAAGCGGTTGCAGCAAAAGAGATTGATGGAAAGGTACAGATTGGAAAAGAGGTATCCAGTGATACTTTTGTGATCTATGAAGTAAAACAGTATGATACGTTCCCGAAGATCGCAAAGTATTACGGAATCCCGCTCGCTACCATCATGAAGGACAATCAGGTAATCGATGCCCTGGTAGTAGCGAACAATACGATCTTTATCCGGAATCCAAAGACGAATGTTCCCTATAACCCGGCTCCGCTGACCGATATCGACAAGATGAAGATTGACGGTGCCCTGATGGGGCGCGGGCTTCACTGTGAGTTTGGATTTGAGCCGGTGAACTTAAATACCGGTAATTTCTACATGGATCAGAGCGATGCCTCTTTAAATGATCTGGGCGGCGAATTCTCTATTACAAGGAGCTATAACTCAAAAGCTACTGATAGAAACTCGATGCTCGGGCGAGGCTGGAGCTTTAACTATGACCAGGCGCTTTCCATGTTGGAGGACGGCACGATCCTTTACATGAGAGGTGATGGAAGTACCCTTTTCTTTGAAAAAAATGAAGATGGATCCTATCGTGCGCCGAATGGTTATGAATATGATCTGAAACCAGTATCATATGAGGATACGGATTATGACTATATCGGTTGGGAGATCAAAGATGCGGAACAGAGCATCTGGTCTTTCGATAAATATGGTATGCTCCGTTTTGTTACTGATGTAGACGGATTCAAGACAGTTTTAGATTATGATGATGATTATAATCTGGAATCAATCACAACTCCTTCCGGAAAGAAGTTCCAGATCCAGCAGGATGATCAGGGGTATGTTACAGAGATCACTCTGCCGGATGGTGGAAAGCTTGCTTATGAGTATGACGAATCCGGAAACCTAACAGGCTATGTGGATGCTGCCGGTGGAATTTATTCCTATAATTATGATGATAAAAACCGTATGACAAGCTGGCAGGATGCCAACGAAAATACGGTAGTCACCAACGAGTATGATGAAGAAGGACGTGTCATTAAGCAGACGGACGCCAATGGAAACACGTCCACTATGGAATACAGCGATGGTCAGACCGTCACAACGGATAATGAAGAAAATGTCACAACCTACAAATATGACGAGCAGTACCGCACAACAGAGATCATCTACCCGGACGGAACGACCTGCCAGAAGACATATAATTCAGAGAATCAGCTGGAATCTGAAACAACAGCAAACGGAACGAAGTCTTATACTTATGATGAGTTTGGAAATATTGCGACAGAGACGAGGGAAGACGGGGCAACCGCTTCTTATGTCTACAATTCTCAGAATAAGCTGGTATCCTTTACCAATTATAATGGCGCCGTTACCACAAATGAGTATAATGGATCTGGAAACCTCATAGCAATGAACAATCCGGATGGCAGCAGCATTACCTATACTTATGATGACCTGCACCGGATGGTTTCCATGACAGACGGACGAGGGATCACAACAACTTATGCATATGACGGTGCAAATCTGACTACTTATGTAGACGGAGAGGGAAATACCTGGAGTTTTGCATATGACTCCATGAACCGGATGACCTCAAAGACAGATCCTCTCGGAAATGTGGAATCTATCGGCTACAATGCAAACGGCGATGTTACGTCAGAGACAGCAGCTGATGGAGGAGTAACGAAATATAAGCTGGACAAGATCGGAAATATCAAGTCCATAACAGATCCGCTTGGAAATGTGACGAAGTTTACCTATGATGCCATGTATAACATGACAAAAGGAGAAGATCCGGAAGGTAACACGGTCACTTATGAATACAATAAAAACTATCAGGAAGTTTTAGCGACCAATGCTGCAGGAGCGACCATTTCCTATGAATACGACAGCATGGGAAGAGTCGTGAAAGAGACGAATGAAGATTTCGGAACGAAACTGTACGAATATGATGCAGCCGGAAATCTTGTAAAGTACACAGACGGAGAAGGCGGGGCGACTGTTTCCGAGTTCAATAAGCTGGGACTTGTTACAAAGACAACAGATGCGGTTGGCAATGTGACACAGTATTCCTATGATTCCCTTGGAAATGAAACACAGTCTATACACTCAGACGGCGGCAAATATACAACCACCTACGACAGTATGGGAAGAGTCTCTTCTGAAACAGATGAGCTTGGTGCGGTAGTAACCTATACTTATGATGCGAATGGAAATATTATTTCCATGAGTGATGACAGTGGGCGTACCTATACTTATGAATACGACCGTAACAATAATAAGATTAAGGAGACGAACCCGGAAGGTGGAGTCTGCACTTATACTTATGACAAGGCCGGCCGACAGACTTCTTATACAAATGAAGAAGGACAGACAGAAACATATACTTACGACAGCGCCGGAAGAGTGACAAGCACAGAGAATGCGCTGAAAGAAGTCTATACGAATGAGTATGACCTGAATGGAAATATTGTTAAGAGTACGGATGAGAAGGGCAATGTCAGCACCTTCACCTATGATGGCCTTGGAAATCTGACAACCTCAACAGATCCGCTCGGCAATATTACAGCAATGAAGTACGACTCTCTGGGCAATCTCCAGGAGACCGTGGATGCCTTAAAGGGAAGTACGACTTACAGCTATAATTCCATGGGTAACTCCACGAAGATGACAGATGTTCGTGGAAACAGTTACACTTATTCCTATGACAAGAATGGAAATAATACGTCTGTAAATGGTCCTGATGATACAAAAACGACCATGAAGTATGACGCCATCGGGCAGCTTATTTCCATGACCGATGCACAGGGGCTTAAAGTGACATACCAGTATGATGGTATGGGCAGACTGATCCTTGAAGAAGATAATGCCGGCAACAAGACTGCATATACTTACGATGCAGCAGGAAATGTTTTAACAGAAACAGATCAGCTGGAGCGGACAACAGCCTATACTTATGATAAATATGGGCGTCTTTTAGAGATTAAAGAAGCAGACGGAAGTGTTACATCCTATGAGTATGATGTGATGGACCGCATTACTGCAGTAACGGATGCAGAAGGCAACCGGACAGAATTTGCTTATGATAAAGTAGGCAATCAGATTTCAATGACGGAGGCTGACCAGGCAGTATATCAGTATGCTTTTGATAAACTGAACCGTATTGTATCCGTAACAGATCCCCTTGGTGCAGTGGAAAACTATCAGTATGATGCCAATGATAACATGACGGTATCGACAGATGCCAATGGAAACAGCACAAGTTATCAGTATGATGCCAACGACAATCTGACGGCAGTAACGGATGGTCGGGGAAATACGACTTCCTATGAATATGATGAGCTGGGCAGGCTGATCAAGGAGACTTCACCGCTTGAAGAGGTAAAGGAATACCGTTACGATGCAGCAGGAAATCTGACAAAATACAAAGACCCGCTGGAACTCATTACAGAATATAAGTATGATGCTTTCGGAAATATGGTAGAGGAGATCTCTCCAAAGGGGGCTTCCACAACCTATACCTATGACAAGCATGGGAACGTTCTTTCTAAGACCGATCCAAAAGGAAATACGACAACCTATGAAGTCAACCTGAATGATCAGGTGACGAAGATGGTCCAGCCCAATGAAGGGGAATACACGTATAAATATGATTTAGCCGGAAGACTCGGTAATATTACAAGCCCGCTGGGATATACCACGTATTTCTCTTATGATCTTGCGGACAACATTATCAAGGAGCGCAACAGCCTGGATCAGACAACAACGTATTCCTACGATAAGCTTCACAGGATGACCGGTAGTGTCGATGCGAAAGGTGGAACAAGTACATTTGCATATGATATCCGTGATAATCTGACCAGCGAGACGGATGCGCTTGGAAGGACAACCACCTATACTTATGACCAGACTGGCAATATGATCCAGTCAGTCAATCCGCTGGAGCAGGTGACAGAACTGGTATACGATCCGGTTGGCAATCTGAAAGAGACGACTCTGCCGGGTGGAAGAACGACCTCTTATCAGTATGACGGAAATTATAATCTGACCAAAACAACAGATCCGATGGGAAATGCTACTTCCTACGCTTATGATAAGAGCAACCGACTGACGAAAGAGACGGATGCTCTGAAACAGAAGGAATCCTATCAGTATGATAAAGATGGACGGATCACGAAGCTGACGGATAAGGCCGGACACAGCACAGGATATGCATATGATAATCACGGTAATGTCAAGACTGTTACAGACAAAACAGGCCTGAATATACAGTTTGATTATGATGCGAATGATAATCTGACCAAAGTTACGGATGCCATGGGCGGCGTAACGACTTATGGGTATGACAGTATGGACTGGATGACCAGCTATACCAATGCCCTTGGAAAGACAACAGAGTATACCTACGATCTGGAAGGAAATCTTACATCAAGAAAAGATGCAGCCGGCCGCACAGAAAAGTTTGGTTATGACGAGTCTGGAAAATTAACAGAATATACGGCGCCTTCAGGGAAAAAGATCAGCTACGATTATGACGAACTGAATGAGTTAATCAAGAAATCCTACGAGACAGCAAAAGGCAAGAAAGCAGATGACGATGTACTGTATGCTTATGATGCAGCAGGGCAGAGAGTCTCCATGACGGATGCCATTGGAGCGGCCGCATATGAGTATAATGCGCTGGGAAGGGTTACAAAAGCTAAAGACAGCGCAGGACAGACTGTAACCTACGCATACAGTGAAAGCGGCAACCTGCAGGAAATGGGATATCCGGATGGTTCAAAGGTTACCTACGAGTATGATCTGAATGATAATCTGATTAAGATCACAGATCGGCAGGGGGCAGTTACGGAATATCAGTATGATGCGTTGAACCGTATGGTGAAAACGATCCGGCCAAATGAGATTGTAACGGATGTTACTTATGATGCTTTGGATCATATCACCAAACTGGTGACAAGTTGCGCAGGCTGTGGTGAAGTGCTTTCGACTTATGAGTATACTTATAATGATCAAGGATATATCGTAAGTGAAAAAGCAACGGAATCTCTTGCAGGCTATGTGTATGATGATAAGCATGACGGCAAACATGAGGACGGAAAGCATGACAGCGAATATCCCCATGGAAATAAGCATAATGGCAAGCATGATAAAGACGGAACAAATGCGATTCGTGTGGTCACAACAGAGCGCACATACGAATATGATGAAAACTGGCAGTTGACAAAGTGTACCGAGAAGGAAGAAAATGAAGGTACAACTACATACAGCTATAAATACGATTCGGCAGGCAACAGGACTGCATATGAAAAAGTCTCTAAGGGCGAGACCGTTGAGAAATATTCTTATAAGTATAATGATTCCAATCAGCTCATTTCCAAGACGGAAAAGACAGACTGGAGACCATGGAAACATGTAAAAACAACCTATGAATATGATGAAGACGGCAACCTGATCTCTGAATCTTCCGGCAAGAAAGATACGAAAACTTATGAATATACAGTGGAGAATCATCTGAAAGCAGTCACCACGTCAAATGAAGTTTTGATGGCCGCTTTATATGATGGCGATGGCAATCGGCTCTTTACACTAGATTACGTGGAAGACGGAAAAGATTCCCAAAAGGGTCAGGTGCTGATTCCAGAAAGCGCAAAGACAGAAAACGGCGACAGCCCGGCAGAGCAGCTCGCAGATTTGGTTCCGAAGAAAAACCAGGAAGAGTATTATTCCATTACCCAGTATGTCAATGACATTAATCAGGAGAATACGGAAGTCCTGATGGAACTGAAGACGGACGGAACAGCGAATGCATCGTATACTTATGGATACGGCAGAAATAGCAGGGATACAGCCGGTGGAGCGTCCTATTATCTGTATGATGGCCGTGGAAGTGTATCAGGACTGACTTCGGCAGACGGTGTTACGACAAACAGTTATCAGTATGATCCTTATGGAAATACCATCTTTGGTACACCGGTAAGCATCAATTACTACGGATACAATGGCGAGTCAACGAACACAAATACAGGCTATCAGTATTTAAGAGCAAGGTATTACAATCCTGTAAATGGCAATTTCACAACAGAGGATACCAATACCGGAACAACGGAGAATCCGCTGACACGGAATCGGTACGGATATGTTAATAACAATCCGGTGAACTATGAAGATCCTACGGGACATTCTTTGTGGAGTAAGATCAAGAGTGCAGCGTCTAAAGTAGTCAGCACGGTAAAGAAAGTTGCAAAAAAAGTTGTAACCACTGTAAAAAATGTAGCAAAGAAAGTAGTTAATACTGTAAAGAGTGCTGTGAATTGGGTGGTCAATGCAGTAACACATCCGAAACAGACGATCAAAAAGGCTGTTTCTACAGTACAGAATACTTATCGCAATGTAAAACGTGCAGCCACATCAGCAGGATCCAATTTCGTGAAGAGTGTAAGCTCTGGTTTCCAGAAAGCTGGCAGGACATTTAGTTCTTTTAAAGAATATGTGTCTGTTAGAACCAGCGAGATTAAAGCTACGATTAAGCGTGAATTATGTACAACTGCTAACCGAGTTAAAGAAGAACTGGGTAAAGTTGACTGGGGTAAAGTTTCAGTAGGTGGTCTTGTTATTGCTGGACTTGGTGTTGCTACAATATTGACTGGCGGAGCTGCAGCAGGAGTCGCAGGGGCGATTGCATCAAGTGCTCTTTCAGGAGCAGTTGTCGGAGCTGGAAGTGGAGCGGTTATTGGCGGAATCAGCAGTGTAGCGAATGGCGGCAGCTTTGCAGAAGGTGCATCTGATGGATTTATGTGGGGAGCCATAGGCGGAGCCGTAACAGGAGGTACGACTGGTGCTCTTAGTAGCACAGCAACATCAACTACGTCAAATGCTTTAAACAACCCGTTGGTTAAGAACACAATAGAAAATGCAGTTGATACTACTGTTGGAACCATGGATGATCTGGCACATGGCAGAGATGTGAGTCTCGGATCGGTTGCTTTGGATTTTGGAATCAACATGGCTATATCTGGCTCTAATATAGATGTTAAATCTAAAGAATCACCAACCGAATATGCAAGGCGAGTTGGAAATGAAGGAGAAAAAGCTGCAGGAATCACAAAGAAAAAAGTTCGAATTGAATCAGCAACAGGTACAGCATCTTATAGAATACCAGATGAGTTAGATATTGATAACGGTATTTTACGGGAGGTTAAAAATGTTAAAAATTTAAGTTACACAAATCAGCTAAAAGATTTCAATCTATATGCTCAAGAGCAAGGGTTACAATTTGTTCTGGAAACACGAAAAGATACTAAGCTATCTAAACCATTGCAAGAACAAATTGATTTAAAGAATATTACGCATAAAGTGATTGGAGAGGATTAGAAAGAGGCTCAGGCATCTACATAGCGTAGGTGCCTGAGAGTCTGGAGGTATAAATGCTAGAAAACGATAAGAAAATGATAAAGTCAGATTTTTTAGAAAGAGGATATGAAATAGAAAATATTAATGATTTGTTGAAAATATCATCAAAAGAAAAAGATTTGATTCCATATTTGCTACATTTATTAGATTACTTTAAAGATGAAAAAGACAAGGAATTTATTGTTCGATGTTTGGGTGTAAAAGGATTTAAAGAAGCAATACCTAGATTATTAGAAGAATTTAAAGATGCAAAAGAGAATCATTATCGCTGGGCAATTGGAAATTCTATAAATATAATACACAGCATGTCAATTGAAAAAGAATTAATTGAATTATCAATGAATAAGAAATATGGTACGGGCCGTCAAATGCTTGTTTTATCTTTAGGCTACTATAAGACAGACTTATCAATAAAATGTTTAACTAATTTGTTAAAAGACGAAGAAGTTAGAGGCCATGCGATACAAGCGTTAGGAAAGTGCGGCAGAATTGATTCTATAGCTGATATTGAAGCTTACTGCAACTCAAATAATAGATGGATTAAATCAGAGGCAATAAAAGCAGTAAAAAAGATAGAAAGAAGATATAGCGACAAAAAGATATAGTTGTCGTTTGCTGTTGATTGAAAATATTGATGTGATTAATCAAGTAGGGGTGAGATTAACGAAAGTTGAAAATGTAATTAATCATCTTAAGAAAGATAATTTGCTGGATTTTAGAGAAATATTTGTTTATGCAACAAGTTGTAGTGTGATTGAAGGCATTGTAGGTGCTATCACAGGCCTTGTTCTTATAACGGTTTTCCACGACAATTTATATATTTTACGATCGAATTTTGATAATAGTTATGGTGAATGTTTAGGGAGATTTTATATTTCTGAGCTTCATAATATCAAGGGAAGTGCAGGGATATTTGGAAGCAGATTTTCTTTCGAAGCAAATGGAAAGAAATACAGATTTAAATTGCCATCAAGAGCAAACAGATTTGTTAATTATTTTATGAAAGACTAAAAATGTGGGCGTGTCGTGCAAGCGTTATACGCCCATCTGAATAATCATATATTGCTATTAATAAATTATTGGTAAAAAAGTTCATAATATGCTATATTACATATTATAAGGATAATACCCTATTATCTTTTATTATAGTATTTTTATATTTGAAAAATTAATAAATAATATGAGATGGATAAGAGAAATTAATTGGGACGCCGTATCAGCTATAGCTTCATGGACAGAAATTCTTTTGATAATTATACCTGCAATTGTATTGTATATTTATTATAAATTTTCGTATGTTAATTTTTGGCTATTTGAAGAGACGCCAAATGGTGTAAAAGTTGCCCTACATAATAAAAGTAGAAATACGCTTTTTATATCAAATGCAAAACTGATAATTAAGCGTAAATGGAAGAATATAGTATATGATTTACCTGTCATATCAGACAAACAATATTCTTCTATACCCCCAGATAGTGTTGTTCAGTTTCATATAGATTATGCAATGTATAAAATTAAGGACAGCGATACAATTAAATTGAGAATACAATTTGGTGGAAAGTATTTAAAAAAATACAAAAAGGTGAGAAGAAACAGACATGTACATAAATCATGAAAAAGCTAGGATGACATTTCAAACTTTAATTAGTAGTGAAAGCCCGGATTGGATAATTGTTTCTGGCGGTGAAGATACCGGGAAGACAAGTTTTATTAAAGAAGTTTGCCCTAAGTCAATAACTCTGTTTAATGATCCCGAAAAATCGCTTTTTTATTTAGAAGGATTTATACCTTATATTTCATCAGAAGTTCAGTTGTATATAAAGGATTTTCTGCTTAGTCAGTTATGGTACTGGGATAAAATAAAAGAAAAATATAATTATAATTTCATAAATGATATAATCGAAGATGATATTAGAGATATCATCCGAACACTAATTCATTTGGATATTTGTAAACAAGATTATAAATACGCACAGTTTCTCTCAAATGGCTTATGTTTAAAATATAGATATATTGTCTTAGAGGATTTTTATAAATGTGACAAGTATAGTTATGAATGGTTATTAAAGTTCTCCGAAAATTATTTGAACAATTCCGGGTATATTATAACAGTATGCGATTTCGAGAAAGATTGGGAAAGTAAAAAAATATATACAATATTTCACGATATACCAGAGTTTATAGATATAAAAGAATTTGAGTCTGCGTCTGATTATTTTAATGTATTAAAAGAAAATATATACTTCGAAAACTTTGAAATACTTAATCAAATTTCAGTAGATTTGTTTAGAATTTATCAAGGAGATGCCCGGTTATTATTTAAAACAATTAAAATCTATGGCGAAAATAAAGAAAGTAATGATTATAATAGAAAAACACGAATCCTTAAAATAGCTCAAAATCTTACTATAAGTTCATTCCGATACACAAATAAAATCGATAAGTTAATATTAGAAACGCTTGCTTTAGTGTCTATACCTGTATCTATAGGAGAATTATGCAAAATTATAGAAGTAAATACTGATATTATACAAGAAATATGCCTGAGACACTATAATAATGATTTACTACAATTTGATACAAGGGATTGCGGCTCCTCTGTCTGTTATTCGATATCTGATCCTATATTTCAAAATATAATTTTGCAAACTATTGATAAAAAGACTAAAGAGTTTCTTTATTCACGTATACTTAGTTTATGCAGATCGAAGATTCTCGATTTTCCTATAGAGCTTCAAATAAGATTTTCGTTTGAGGCAAAAGATAATTCAGCCGAAAAAATGTTAGCACATTACTTCTCTGAATCTCAAGGCAATATATCTGAAGAGAAAAAAATAGAGCTTGTAAATCAATTATACTCTCTTGAATTGAATAAGGACAATATATTCTCACGTTTTGAAATAGCAAAGCAAGCTTATGAATACGGGTATTTTCATACAGCTTTAAAAATATTAAAGTACATTGAGCCTAATAATAAAAGCAGCTATGAATTTTATATGTTATTAGGAGGTGTCCAACACCTATTATTACTAGCTGAAGCTCCTCAATCCTTTAAAACAGCTTCATCTTTACCTCATATATCACTTAGCCAGAAATTAAGCGCCATTAACAGAGAAATAATGTCATTAAATCAAGCAGATCTAAATGCTGCAGATTTGGCCAAACATTTATATGATGTAACATTAGAAAAATACAAAAATGAAAAATGTATAGGATTAGTTGAGTTATATCGTAACACAAATAATAGTTATGATATGGAAAAAGCGCTAGAATATACCATTAAAGGATATTGTCTGGCTCTTGAATTAAATAACGAATTAGAAAAATACAAATGTATGCATAATATTTGTATGATCCGTTTACATCAGGGAAAATATCATATTCCCTTAAATCGCCCAGAATTAGATGTTGAACCAAATTTTAATTTAGTAGATAACTACTTTGCTAAATATCCACAATTATCTCATAAACGAGCGTATCCTCTTTTAGATCAGGGAACATACGAAATGTTTAAATATATCCAAGAGGGTGACTCTCAGTTTTTAAAAAACGCAAAGACTTATTACTCTAAAGCCCAGCTATATGCAAAATCATTTTACGCTCGTCATATAGCGGAAACTTCTCTATTAATAGTCAATACTCATTTATATATTGACAATCCGCAAATGATTGATAGCATAAGACAAAATCGACTTAACCTCTTTACTAAATATAAATCAGAGAAGATTGTTGATTATCGAGTAAATAGAAAAATTCTTCTGTCTCTTGCTGTTTCGGCAACTCTAACAAAAGATATGGAAGAAGGATTACATTATTTGAATTTAGCAAAAACATATATTTCAGGCCCGGAAGAGGCGCGTTATCATAATTTGTTAAGTATATGTAAGTATGAAAGCCCAGAAACCATTGCAAATAATAAAAATGAAGATTTTTATTATTCTTCTACAAAATTTGTTCCATGGCTAATTAGTTTAGCGCATTAGCCGTTTAATCAATACATCAATTAAAACACTACATATGTCTTCATAAGAGATAGAATATAAATTCATAATTGCACCAATTTCTGAGCTTTTACTAAATATAGGAAGAGCATTTGCTTCAATAAAATATATTTTATTATTCTTTATACGGAAGTCAATACGTCCATAGTCACGCAGCCCTAATTCACAGAAGATATTTTCAGCCTGCTTCCGCAATTCTTCAACAATATGTGATGGAAGAATATTCTCAGGCAAATCATAGGTTTTATTATGATTTGCCTTATCATTTAATGTAAAGATTTTATTTTCGAAATAGTATTTATGATTACTAGAAATAATTAGCGGTTTAATGAACGGAAAATAATTTTTATTTCCAATCATCCAAACCGTACATTCATATCCATCTATGTATTCTTCAAGCAATACTTGATGAAAACGATTAATTAATTTCTTGGCTTTATTTTGAGCAGCAGCATAAGTAGTACAAAAGCATTCTTCATCTATACCTAATGAAGAACCCTCTAAATTAGGTTTCACCACAACGGGAAGATTCAAATTAGGTTGTGAAAAAAAATCAGAAATATCCTGCATATTACAGAATAGATATCCAGATGCAGTTTGAACATGAAGTCCTGCTAAGATTTTTTTGCAAAAAGCCTTGTCGTTTATAAGTAGCGCTGAAAACGGATCAGCACCAGAGTATTTTGCATTCATCAATTCTAATAGGGCAGGGGACTGAACACGTTTATATTGTGCCGGATATCCATAATTATAATTAATAAAGATCATATCATCGGAATATGATTTATTTTTGTACATTTGAAATAGTTCTTTCATTCCACCTAAATATTCGCAATCATATCCTATATTACAAATGCCAGTTGCCAAATCGTACATACTTTTCCGACTAACATAATCATTATATATATTTGATCCTTCAATAAGAGTAGGGTAAGATTCCCTTAATTCTGCAACTATATAGAATTTCATTCAACTGCTCCTTTTTATCAGCACTTTTAAATGGATAATAGGGTATTATCCTTATAATATGTAATATAGCATATTATGAACTTTTTTA
>ERZ1643249.190-NODE-190-length-78492-cov-6.562133_pt1 | contig 78492 bp, 71 predicted proteins | sample MGYA00579263_ERZ1643249 | MGnify/ENA primary metagenome ERZ1643249 (study PRJEB29033, sample SAMEA4952264) | chicken gut metagenome | biome: Broiler Chicken; feature: Gastrointestinal Tract; material: Caecum | place: Ireland | collected 2018 | study: Broiler...
TCCGGAGATTTTTATATTTTCCTCATTTCGACTGCTTCCATTCTGAGAGACCGTCCGACTGCGCCAAGAGTGGACACGCCATCCGCCCGGGTCCACTGAGTCCATCCGGTTCCCTGAATATGTGCTCTCCACTCGAAATTTCCTTTCAGCCGCAGACATTCCAGACGTTTCTTTTCCCCGGCCGTTCCGATCAAGATATTCTGATTCACTGTCCCGTAGTCGATCCATCCTTCGTCCTGAATATGGGCCTGTGCCTCGATATTGCCGCAGTGCTGGCTTTTAATCCGCAGGGCTTCAAGCCGGAGGGCGGATCCGGTCGTTCCAGCAGTCATGCCGTCCGCCATCCAGACGGTATCTCCGCTTCCCTGCACATGTGCCAGATAGGCAATATCCGCAACTTGGATTTCCACTGCCTCGATCTGCAGCGACTTCCCTTTTTCACCGGCCCACTGTCCGTTGACACACCACCTGCTCCATCCGAGATTTTTCTGGTGCACACGGTACAAATATACTGTATCCCCGGATTCAATTTTCAGTGCTTCGAGCCGTTTTTCCTGCCCGGTTGTTCCGATAATTGTAGATTCTGTAATATTTTTGTACAGTTTGTCGCCGATATCCCGGATATGTACGGTCACATCCATATGCTTCACTGGAGAAATCCGCAGTGCCTCCACTCTCCTGCTCTGTCCGGTACTGCCGGCCATTGCTCCGTCACACTGCCAGTTTGCCCATCCGATACCACGAAGATGACCCTGGTAGGACACTTCTCCTTTCCGGTCCTTCCTCTCCTGAAAAACGCCCGCATGGTCAAGGACTGTTCCATCCGGATCTTCTGCTGTCTGCTCTCCTGTACAAAACCACGCCTCCGTCCTGCTTCCCGTCAGCCGGTTCAGATCGCATTGCGGGGTAATTCCAGGACAGTGCCCGATACTCGTATACTGATGAAGATCTACTCCACTGTGGCAGGGATAGCCAGAATTATAAGTCCCGTTATTCAGGCCATACCGTGATTCCCACCATGCGCAGCCGAACGGGCGTGACCGGATGATCTCCTGATATCTGCTGTAATCCGCATAACCGGTATACAGCATGAACTTCTTTCCGCTTCCGGCAAGATAATCCATTGCTCTCTTTACTTCGGCGGCCGCATTTCCCTCTTCCGCATCAAGCGCGTATCCGACAAAATATTTACCGGCTCTGGCCTTGCAAACCTCTGTCAGAAAGACTGCCTGAGCCGGTTCATTCCCGTTCCGGAGATAGGCATACAGCCAGTATGGAATCTCATTGTTCTCACACCCTCTGATAAAATCATCCAGCGTAGGATCTGTGTAATCCGTCCCTTCCGTCGCCTTTGAGATCAAGAAAGGGCAGTTTCTCTTTACAAGCCTCCAGTCTTTAACCGGCCTGTACCGGGAAATGTCTGCATAATATGCCATAGCCTATTCCTCCTTTTTCAACTGTTTCAAAATCTGATTGACGTAAGTACTTGCTCCTGCAGCAAGAACTCCCTGAACAATGGCCGTGAATACCGCAAGTGCCGCTTCCCGTCCTGAGCCCACTGGTCCGTTTGCAAATACCCAGATGCCGCAGAGCAAAATACCGGCGGTTCCAAGAATCACCGGAATCCATTTGTCTTTCACTACAGTCGTTTTCTTTAGGCCGATGCCTACAATATACAATACAACTGCGACTACAATCAGTTCCGGTTTGATATACTCCGTAATCAGTTCCATATTTTTCCATCCTTTCTTTTTTCCGGGAGGCTATTCCCCTCCTCACTCTAATTTATGTGAAAATTTCTATTTCGGAACATGGAATTTTCTCATTTTTCCTTCCATATTTCCTAAAAAAAGCAGTGCTTTTGTCCCCGAATTATTGCCTTTAGCACACTTTTGTGTTAGCATAAATACAGGTACTGACAGTATGTACATAAACTGAACGGAAGTACCCTTCCAGGGCAGTGCATACGATGCGGCAGCACTTGGACGGAAGTAAATAAAGAAAAGGAGAAACAGACAATGAAAGAATTTACTTATGTAATCACTGATCCAGAAGGAATCCATGCAAGACCGGCAGGACTGCTTGTAAAAGCTGCAGCAGGATTCAAAAGCGACATCAAGATTGAAAAGGATGGCAAAGCTGCAAACGCAAAAACAATCTTCGGTGTAATGGGACTTGGCGTTAAGAAAGACATGGAAGTAAAAGTGACAGCTGAAGGTGAAGACGAAGATCAGGCAGTTGAAACACTTCAGAAATTCTTCAGTGAAAATTTATAGATTCCGGTACACAGTAAAATAGCGGAATATGCAGAGGGAAAGGAATCCGGAAAACCGGAAGTCTTTCCCTTGCATTTTCTCCGGGAAGTGATATACTGTATTTATCTGCAGATATGGTTCATCGGTAGAACGCTAGCTTCCCAAGCTGGAAAGGCGGGTTCGACTCCCGTTATCTGCTGTCAGGAGCCCTTGGTTTGACCGGGTTTTCGATACCGGGGCTTTCAAAAAGGGAATCCAAATGGTAATCAGAATATGCGTGTGCATGTTCTGGTTATTTTTTTATTCGATAAAAAGCTTGCTTTTTGTCGGAAATATGGGTACAATTTCTCCGGTACATAGTATCTTTACGACAAGATTAAGAAGTGATGAGGAGTTAATATGAAAGAAAAGTGGATCAGCAGCATCATTGCAGGGGCATATATCGCCATGGGAGCCATGGTGTATTTAAGCATACCTGATAAGATCATAGCAAGTTTCTTTTTCTCAACAGGTATTTTACTTGTGTTGAATCTTCACAACCGGTTATTTACAAGGGTCTGCCCTCTTGCGGCCTATGATCGTTCTTACCGGTTCAGCGATATGGCGATTGCCTGGATCGGAAACGGGATCGGTACACTGATTGTTGCCGTACTCATTCATTTTACAAGATTTGAGGCTGGAATTCTTGAACGTGTGAAAGAAATCGTAACACCGAAGATCGGAGATTCCCCGGTCAGCCTGATTCTTCTTGGTATCTTCTGCGGCCTGTTTGTAGCGTTCGCGGTTTTCGTCGGAGGAATCCGGCAGAAACAGGGATCGTTTGCCCAGATTTTTTATGTGTGGCTTTTTATCACCGCCTTCGTCTTCTGCGGATTTGAACATATTGTAGCGGATATGTATTATCTGTCCGTATATACTTTCAATTTCCCGATCGCCCCGGATCAGATCCTGAAAGTGCTTTTCTGCGTGACAATAGGAAATATCATCGGCGGTGCCGCTGTCGGATACTCCATCCGACGTCTGGACACATCTGCAAAATAAAAAGACAGGAAAGAGTTTCGTATGTACGTGCTCTTTCCTGTTTTTTGCATTTTAATAGCCAGTACAGGGAATGTACTGGCTGAGGGAAAAAGTTATGAAAAAGTTTATTCACAAAGTATTACTTACTTTGTAGTTTCATAATACATGTCAATTGTGAAGAAAGTGTGTTCAAAATATCAAAAAAGTATTAAAAATTTATTTCGCAGCCTTTTTTGCGAATTCCGTTGTGACAAGATCTTCGTACGGAGTCCTGGAATCCAGTTCGCCGGCATCCTCCAGAATGTCCTGTAATAATTCAAAGCTGTCCTGATTGAATATCAGATCTTCTTTCCATGTCTTCTGCTCATAATACCGGGAAACGATCGTTGTGATTGTTTCCAGATCATTTTCTTTAAACTGTGGCTGGATGACTTTTGCAATTTCCTCCGGTGTGTGTGTATTTACATAATCCATCCCTTTTTGAAGGGCATCCGTAAAACTCTGGATCAGGTCCGGATGCTCCTCCAGATAGCTCTTTTTCGCTGAGAATGCCGTATAAGGCACATAACCGCTCTCTTTGCCAAGCGAGGCAACAACGTAGCCTTTTCCGGCAGCTTCCAGTGTGGTGGCCCCCGGTTCAAATTCTACCGTAAAGTCTCCCTGCCCACCGGAAAAAGCGGCTGCTGTGGAACCAAAATCAATGTTTTGATTGATCATTACATCTTTTTCCGGATCGATATCATTTTGTTTCAGGATATATTCAAAGACCATCTCCGGCATTCCTCCTTTTCTGCCTCCAAGTACCGTCTTCCCTTTCAGATCTTCCCATGAAAAATCTTCAATCGGTTCTCTCGATACGAGGAAGTTTCCTGCTCTTTGTGTCAGTTGGGCAAAATTGACAACATAGTCTTTGGCACCTTCATTATACGTGTAAATGGAAGATTCCGATCCCATAAATCCAATGTCCGCCTGACCAGAGAGCACTGCCGTCATGGTTTTGTCTGCTCCAAATCCGGTGACAAGTTCCAGATCAATCCCTTCGTCCTTAAAATAATCTTCCTCGACAGCCACATACATCGGGGCATAAAAAATGGAATGGGCAACTTCATTCAAAGTTACTTTTGTAAGTCTGGTTTCCTCCTTTTTGTCCGATTCTGATGAACCGGTCTCTTCTTTTGCACATCCGGCAAGTACAGATGCTGCGAGAGCAGCAACAAGAAGTGCGGACAAAAGCTTCTTTTTCATAATAACCTCCACAAAACTGTTTCATACCATCAGATTATGCACTCCCACGAAAGGTGTGAAGGCCGCTTCTCATTCCGTATTTATCAGAATTTTATTGAAATTCGGACAATTCTTCTTTTACGCTCTATATTTCTCGACAAATCATTGACTTTTCACGCAAAAAGTGCTATGCTCTAGTAACATCGTATATTCGATGTATGGCTTATTGTTTTTATTTTTTATGGAGGTAGCACTATGAACAAGGGTACCGTAAAATGGTTCAACAACCAGAAGGGATATGGATTTATCTGTGATGAATCCGGAAACGATGTATTTGTACACTATACCGGACTGAATATGGATGGATTCAAGACTCTGGAAGAAGGACAGTCTGTTGAATTCGAAGTAACAGAAGGAGAAAAAGGTCCTCAGGCTGTCAATGTGACCAGGTTATAATCGAAATTGTATGCATCTTTTATTTATATAAATTCGTTTTTCAATTTAGATATTTAAAAGCCATAGAATCTGGATTACAAAAAAGGCTGTCGATGACAGCCTTTTTTGATACGTTTCTTTACAAATTTGCCTTATAAGCCTCATCTGCTTTCCAGACACCGAATCCACTTTGCTTCAATATGTCTGCCGCTCTTTCCGGCTCATCTGTCTTTAGGACTGCGGAAGCATCTTTACCGTTCGCGAATGCGTACATATATTCTACGTTAATTCCGCCTTCCACAAGCTGATGCATCGCTTTGCTCAAAGACCCGGTTGCATGCGGAACTCTCAGGGCAATAACCGGTGTGAGCATTGCCGTGATTCCAATCTTCTTCAACTCTTCTTTCCCCTTTTCCGGGTCTGAGACAATCATTCTTAACATCCCGTACTCTGTTGTATCTGCAAGGCTGAGGGCGACAATATTGACGCCGTTCGTTCCAAGCGCATGCAGAACTTCATCGAGTCTTCCTTCTCTGTTTTCCAGAAATACCGATAACTGCTGAATTGTACTCATGATTTTCCCTCCTATACAAGATTCCGGTTGTCAATTACACGTTTTGCTTTTCCTTCACTTCTCTCGATCGTCTTTGGCTCTACCAGTTTGACTCTGACAGAAACGCCAAGCGCCTGCTTTAAGACATCACCGATCTTATGGCGGAGTGCATCCAGTTTCCGGATTTCATCCGAGAAAAATTTCTCATCCACTTCTACCATGACCGTAAGTACATCCATATTGTCCTCCCTGTCGATAATCAGCAGATAATGCGGAATGACTTCTCCAATTCCAAAGAGTGCTGTTTCCACCTGAGTCGGAAATACATTGACGCCGCGGATGACTTTCATATCGTCTGTACGTCCTTTGAACTTGGAAATTCTCGGTGTTGTACGTCCGCATTTGCATGTCTCATGGCAGATGCTTGTAAGGTCTTTCGTCCGGTAACGGATTAACGGTACGGCTTCCTTGTCCAGCGTGGTAAATACCAGCTCTCCGGTCTCTCCGTCTTTCAACGGCGCATGTGTGGCCGGGTCGAGTACTTCCGGATAGAAGAAGTCAGAATTCACATGGAGTCCTTCATGGTGGATGCAGTCCATCGCAACACCCGGTCCGCTGATCTCACAGAGCCCGTAAATATCAAAGCAGTTGATCTTCAGAATCTCCTCGATCTTGTGCCGCATCTCCACAGTCCAAGGTTCTGCTCCGCATACTGCCGCCTTGATTTTCATCTTTTCAACGACACCTGCTTCCTGCATGGCTTCTGCAAGATGCATCGCATAGGACGGTGTACAGGCAAACGCCGTGGCGCCAAAATCTTCCATACACATCAACTGGCGTTTCGTATTTCCGGCTGACATCGGGATTGCCATGGCTCCAAGCTTCTGCGCTCCAAAATCCAGTCCCATTCCTCCGGTAAACAGTCCATATCCATAGCAGACATGAATCCGGTCCTGCGCTGTCAGTCCGGCCATCGTAAGGCAGCGCGCCACACACTCGCCCCAGATGTCCACGTCTTTCTGCGTATAGGCCATGACCGTCAGTTTTCCGGTCGTGCCGGACGTTCCCTGAACTCTTACGATCTTTTCATTCGGCACTGCCTGAAATCCGAACGGATAGTTGTCACGCAGGTCCTCCTTTGTCGTAAACGGAAGTTTCGTGATATCTTCGATTCCTTTGATATCTCCCGGTTCTACACCGAGTTCTTTCATCTTTTCCGTATAAAAAGGAACGACCCCGTACACTCTTTTTACAAGATTTTTCAGTTTTTCCCCCTGAAGTACCATCCGTTCATCTTCGCTCATACATTCTGCTTGCGGATCACGGATCTGTTCCTTCCATGTTTTGTCTGTTATCATGCTCTTTTCCTCCTATAACTCCTCATCCGAGACAAGCTTTACTCCTGCCTTCGCAAGAATCTTTTCCGCACGTTCCATGTCATCTGTCGAAAATACCATCACCGGTGCGTTATTATCACGGATCACGAACGAATAGATATAATTCAGATTGATCTGTCCGTCAGCCAGAATGGACAGCATTCTGTTTAAGTTTCCTTTTTCATCTTTTAATTCTACTCCGACCACGTCATAGATCCGTACCACAAATCCCAGTCTGGTCAGCGTCTCTTTCGCCCGTTCCGGCTGATCCACCACCATCCTCAGGATTCCGAACTCCGGAGTATCAAACGAAGCAACCGCACGGATATTGATCTCCGCCTCCATCAGCTTTGAGGTTACTTCCATCAGACTTCCCGGTCTGTTTTCCACAAATACCGATACCTGTTTCATTTCGTCCTCCTATCGTGCTGCTCCTGTTTCAAATGCCTTTTTATTGATCTCGATTGTCTTTGGCGGCACCGTCTTTTCAATCACCCGGTACCACTGTTCTTTTGTGAAATCCATATGTCTGGATGCGATACCGAGAACAATCATATTGAATACTTTTGGATTTCCAAGCTTCTTGGCCTCCTCCGTCGCGTTGACAGTGTAGACTTTATGTTTCTCTTCCAGCGTTTCAATGATGTGTTCCGGATACCGGGCCGCGCCGATCACAACCGGCATCGGATCGATCCTCCAGTCATTCAGGATCAGTGCTCCCCCTTCTTTCAGAAAATGTGCATAGCGCAGTGCTTCCAGACGTTCGAACGCGATAATAATATCTGCGCAGCCTTCCTCCACGATCGGTTCTGCCACCTTGTCTCCATAGCGGACAAAGGTTACAACACTTCCTCCTCTCTGCGCCATTCCATGGACCTCAGAAAGTTTGACATCATATCCTGCATCCAGTGCAAGTCCTCCAAGAATCCGGCTTGTCAGAAGTGTTCCCTGGCCTCCGACACCGACGATCATAATATTTTTTACTCCCATTACTTTTCACCTGCCTTTACCAGTTCAATCGCTCCAAACTTACAGAGGGATTCACAGAGTCCGCATCCGGTACACATGGTGTCGTCAATCCGGATCGTACCGTCTTCATTTCTTGTCATGGCCGGGCAGCCCGGTTTCATACACATGCCGCATTTTTTACATTTTTCCGGATCCGCAGCATAGAGCGGTTTTGGTCTCTTGTCAAGAAGTACGCATGGTGTCTTTGTAATGATGACGGATACTTCGTCTTTTGCCACTTCTTCCTTAATCGCTTTCTCCAGCGCTACAATGTCAAAAGCATTGATTTCCTGTACATTCGGCACACCGATTGCACGGCACAGATTCGGAATGTTGATTGCGTAAGTCGGATCTCCCTGAAGTGTTTTTCCGGTCGCCGCATGATCCTGATGGCCGGTCATTCCGGTAGTGGAATTATCCAGAATCAGCACCGTTCCGGTAGCCTGATTGTAAACCATGTTCATCAGGGAATTGACACCGGTATGTAAAAATGTCGAATCTCCAATTACTGCCACCCAGTTTTTGATGTATTCTTTTCCTTTTGCTTTCTCCATTCCATGGAGGCTGGAAATACTTGCTCCCATACAGATTGTCGTGTCCACCACGCTGAGCGGTGCCACTGCTCCAAGTGTATAGCATCCAATGTCTCCTGCCGCATGCATCTTTAATTTGTTGAGAACATAGAAGACGCTTCTGTGCGGGCATCCCGGACAGAGAATAGGCGGCCGCTGCGGCACATCTGCCGGCGGATCCATCCGTACTTCTTCTCCGAGGATGGCCTTGCGGATCATATTGGAACTGTATTCTCCCTGAATGGTAAAGATCTCTTTTCCAATGGCAGGAATACCCCAGGATTTTACCTGCTCTTCGATGACAGGATCGAGTTCCTCCACCACATACAGTGTCTCAACTTTAGATGCAAACTCCCGGATCAGTTTTTCCGGAAGCGGGTTGACCATGCCAAGCTTTAAGACCGAAGCCTGAGGCAGTGCTTCTTTCACATACTGATACGGAATTCCGCTTGTGATAACTCCGATTCTGGTATCGTTCATCTCTATTTTATTGATCGGAAGCGTATCTGCCGCTTCTTTTAATTCGTTATTTCTCTTTTCGATTTCCACATGCCGGAATTTTGCGTTTCCAGGCATCATGACATTTTTCCGGATATCCTTTTCATATGTTTTGTCCGGAATCTCCTCCCGGTCTTTGAGTTCCACAAGTCCCTGAGAGTGTGCCAGTCTTGTGGTGATACGGAAGATGACCGGACGGTCAAACTGTTCGCTTAATTCAAATCCGATTTTGACAAACTCTTTTGCCTCCGCACTGTCTGACGGTTCCAGAACCGGCACGCCCGCAGCCCTTGCAATCATTCTCGTATCCTGTTCATTCTGGGAACTGTAAAGTCCCGGATCGTCCGCCACCATAAAGAGCAGTCCTCCGTTGACTCCCATGTAAGAAACCGTATAGAGCGGGTCGGAAGCTACGTTGAGCCCCACGTGCTTCATACATGCCATGGCACGTACTCCTGAGATGCTGGCTCCGATCGCGGTTTCTGCCGCCACCTTCTCATTCGGTGCCCACTCCGCGTACAGATCATCCCTGTATTTCACGAGATTTTCGCTGATTTCCGTACTCGGCGTTCCCGGATAGGCTGACGACACCTTGACTCCGGCTTCATACGCCCCTCTTGCGATTGCTTCGTTTCCAAGCATTATGACTTTCTTTGATTCTGACATTCTATAATCCATCCTTTCGTAAATCCTTGATTCTCTTTGCCTTTCCCTCAAATCTCTGCAGAGAATAAGGCGCTACCAGCCGGATTTCTGTTGCGAGGCCAAGCTGGGATTTCAGTCCCGCCTTGATCTTCTTTTCCAGTTCGCTGAGTTTTCCGTAGCTGTCAAGCAGCCTGTCATCAATCAGTTCCACTGTGATGGTCATAACGTCCAGTCTGTTCTTTCTTTCTACAAGGATTTCATAGTGTGGTCCGATCTCATCGATCTTGAGCAGTACTTCTTCGATCTGCGTCGGGAATACATTGACGCCGCGGATGACAAGCATGTCATCTGCCCTTCCGGAAAGATTTTCGATTCTTGCGGTCGTTCTTCCGCATTTGCACGGCTCATAGAAAATCCGGGTCATATCTCCGGTCCGGTAACGGATAATCGGAAGAGCCTCCTTTCCAAGACAGGTCACAACAAGCTCTCCACGCTCTCCCGGCGGCAGCACTTCTTCTGTCTCCGGATTGATGATTTCCGGTATGAACCAGTCTTCATTTACGTGCATGCCGCAAAGCTCTCTGCACTCGCCTGCCACACCCGGTCCGCAGAGCTCGCTCATGCCGTAATTCTGCGTGCAGAAGAACTGATCGCCCCATACATGGTGCATCTCCTCGCGCATCGCCTCGGTCATTCCTTCGCCTCCGAAGAGTCCGGTCCGAAGGCACAGATCTTTCGCCGGATCCATCCCGGCCCTGCGGATCTCTTCGCCAAGATGCAGCGCATAGGACGGTGTCGCCACAAGAAGTGTCACGCCCATGTCTTTTAGAAACATGATCTGTTTTTTCGTATTGCCGGATGACATCGGAATCACGGCAGCTCCGATCTTTTCCAGTCCTCCGTGCAGTCCCAGCGCACCGGTAAAGGTGCCGTATCCAAATGAGAGCTGCACGATGTCATCTGCGCGTGCTCCTCCCATGCAGGCAACTCTTGCTACATTATTCAGCCAGATATCCAGATCGTTTTTCGTGTATCCGACAACCGTCGGTTTTCCGGTCGTGCCGGAACTTGCGTGAAAACGTACCAGTTCCTTTTTATCAACCGCAAACAGCCCCATCGGATAATTATCTCTGAAATCCTTTTTGCTTGTAAACGGAAGTCTCCTCAAGTCATCCAGCGAACGGATATCTTCCGGAGCCACCCCTGCTTTGTCCATTTTCCCCCGATAAGGAGCCACCCTCTCATAGATGTAGGAAACTGTCTGTTGCAGCTTCCGGAGCTGGATCTCTTCCAGTTCTTCTCTAGGCAGTGTCTCCTCCTTTGCCCATATCATTTTTTCTTCCTCCTGGTCAGATTAATTTGGGAATAAAACGCTTCCCTGTTCCATGCAATGCCTTCTGTGCAGAAGTCTTTCCGGCTTTTTGCACAGAAAAAAGAGGACCCGCCTCTTTGGCTTATCCTCTTTAGTATATCATATTCCTTTATTCGTTTAAAGCATTAATCTGCAAAATCAAACAGCGATAACTGATTGGATTCCGGAAGATCGGAAAGAAGTCCCAGTTCCGACATCTTATCAATCACCGTCTTGCTGGCCTTGGTTCTCTGTCGGAAATCATCTTTTGAAAGGTACCTGCCGTCCCTCGATGCCTGTTCCACCGCTTCTGCCGCCTTGTCTCCCATTCCATCGATACTGGAAAGGGGCGGCATCAGCTTTCCGTCCACAATCCGGAACTTGGTCGCTTTTGCCTCATAAATATCAATCGGCATAAACTCCAGACCTCGCGCATACATTTCCTGCACGATCTTCATATCTTTCATCGTATCCTGCTCTTTTTTACTCAGCCGGTCCTGTCTGCTTTTATATTCCCGGATATGGTATGCCAGTTTTTCCTTTCCCTGACACATCAGCTCATAGGAAAAGGCGTCTGCACGGATTCCAAAGTAGGCAGCATAATACGCAAGTGGATAGTTGACCTTACAGTAGGCAATCCGGTATGCCATCATAACATAGGCGGCCGCATGCGCTTTCGGAAACATATACTTGATCTTCTTACAGGACCAGATATACCAGTCCGGTACTCCAGCCTCTTTCATCGACTCTTCAAACTCCGGCGTGAGTCCTTTTCCCTTTCGCACTTTCTCCATGATCGTAAAAGAGAGCTCACTGTCCATCCCTTTGTTGATGAGGTAAGTCATAATATCATCACGGGTACAGATCGCCGTGGAAATCGTTGCCTTTCCCTCCTGAATCAACGTCTGCGCATTATTCAGCCACACATCGGTTCCGTGGGAAAGCCCGGAAATCCGGATCAGGTCGGAGAGGGTCTTTGGCTTTGTATCTACTACCATCTGGATAACAAAGTCCGTTCCGAACTCCGGAATACCAAGGCATCCAACCGGACATCCGTCAATGTCATCCGGCGTGATGCCGAGTGCCTCCGTATTGGCAAACAGCGACATGACTTTCGGGTCATCCAGCGGAATATCTCTGGCGTCAAATACATTCTCTACGCCGTCATATTCATTGTCCATGGCGTCCGAATTGATCAGCTCCTCCAGTGTCTTGATCATGGTCGGATCATCGTGTCCCAGAATGTCAAGCTTTAATAGGTTGTGGTCAATGGAGTGGTAGTCAAAATGAGTCGTAATGATATCCGTATTCATATCATTTGCCGGATGCTGCACCGGGGTAAAGGAGTTGATGTCCTCACCGTGAGGAAGAACGATAATTCCTCCCGGATGCTGCCCTGTACTTCTCCGGATTCCCGTACATCCCTGTACGATCCGGTCGATCTCACAGTTTCGCTTCCTGCTGCCCCGCTCTTCATAATAGTTCTTCACAAATCCGAATGCGGTCTTGTCCGCCAGGGTACCGATGGTCCCTGCGCGGAACGTCTGCCCTTTTCCAAAGATGACTTCCGTATACTTGTGAGCGTTACTCTGATAATCTCCCGAAAAGTTCAGGTCAATATCCGGCTCTTTGTTTCCTTTAAACCCAAGGAAAGTCTCAAACGGGATATCGAACCCGTCTTTGACGAGCGGATGTCCGCATACCGGGCAGTCCTTGTCCTTCATATCCCATCCGCAGCCCCCCGCAAACGCGCGTACTTCCTCGGAATCAAAGTCACTGTAATGGCAGTGCGGACAATAATAATGCGGGCTTAACGGATTGACCTCCGTGATTCCTGCCATGGTAGCGACAAAGGAAGATCCGACTGATCCACGGGAACCAACCAGATATCCATCCTCATTGGACTTCCATACCAGCTTCTGGGCAATAATATACATCACGGCGAATCCATTGGAGATAATGGAATGAAGCTCCCTCTCCAGCCGTTCCGTCACGACGTCCGGGAGGGGATCTCCATACATTTCATGGGCTTTTTTATAACAGATATCACGCAGGGTCTGATCGGAATTTTCAATGACCGGAGGACATTTGTCCGGTCGGACCGGAGCAATCTTTTCAATCATGTCCGCAATCTTATTCGGATTCTCAATTACAACCTCATGGGCTTTTGCCGCTCCGAGGTAGGAAAACTCCTCCATCATCTCTTCCGTCGTATGCAGATACAACGGTGCCTGTTCATCCGCATCAGAAAAGCCTTTTCCCGCCATGATGATTCTACGGTAGACTTCGTCCTCCGGATCCAGGAAATGAACATCGCAGGTTGCCACAACCGGTTTGCAGAATTTCTCGCCAAGCCTTACAATTTTCCGGTTCAGATCCCGCAGGTCCTCCTCGCTTTTTACATTGGAAACCCGGTCGCTTGCAATCATGAACCGGTTATTCCCAATCGGCTGGATTTCCAGATAATCATAGAAATTCACCAGCTTTGCGATCTGTTCTTCTGATTTTCCATTTAAGACAGCCTGGAACAGTTCGCCTGCCTCACAGGCGCTTCCGATAATGAGTCCGTCCCTGTACCGTAAAAATTCGCTCTTTGGAATTCTCGGCATTCTGGAAAAATACTGCAGGTGGGACATGGAAATCAGGCGGTACAGATTCACACGCCCGGTCTCATTTTTCGCCAGAATGACCGCATGGTGGGACGGAAGTTTCCGGATTGCGTCCGGATTCATGGAGCCGAAGTGATTCAGCTCTTTCAATGTAAAAATTTCCCTGTCTTTCAGCATTTCGACAAACCGGACAAAAATCTCGGCCGTCGCCTGGGCATCATCCACAGCCCGGTGATGATTTTCCAGCGAAATGTTCAGTGCCTTTGCCACAACATTCAGCTTATACTTGGAAAGAGTCGGAAGGAGCACCCGGGCGAGGGCCACCGTATCCACCGATATAAATTCCTTCTCGATCTCCTGATATCTACAGTTCTGCTCAATAAAACTGACATCAAATCCTGCATTGTGGGCTACCAGAACCGCATCTCCCACAAAGTCCAGAAATTTTGGAAGGACTTCCTCGACAGGCTCGGCATCCATCACCATGTCATCGGTAATACCGGTCAGATCCGTGATCTTAAACGGAATCGGAATCTTCGGATTGACGAAAGTGCTGAAACGTTCTGTGATCGCTCCATGTTCCACCTTGACCGCTCCTATTTCAATGATCTTGTCCTGAATCGGGCTGAATCCGGTCGTCTCCAGGTCAAATACCACATATGTATCCTGAAGAGTCTGGTCCTTCGCCCCCTGGGCAATCTCCGTCAGATCATCCACCAGATACGCCTCCACGCCGTAAATAATTTTAAACGGATCGTCTTTATCCAGAGATTCGATATAGTGGTTGGCATCCGGGAATGCCTGAACGACACCGTGGTCCGTAATGGCAATCGCTTTGTGTCCCCAGTCATGCGCACGCTTTACAATATCTTTGACTTCCGATACCCCGTCCATATCGCTCATTTTCGTATGGCAGTGAAGCTCTACACGCTTTTCTGGGTAGAGATCTTTTCTCTGCACGGTGAAGTCACTGATCTTCCGGATTCCGCTCACAGAACCGATGGTCAGCTCCCCGTCAAATTTGTCGATCGTGGTAATCCCCTTTACTTTCAGGAATGCACCCTTTTTAATGTCGCCAAGCAGGTCCGGGAGCTGGTCGTTTCTGGCAAACATCTTGACAACGATCGTATCGGTAAAATCGGTGATGGCAAACATGAGGATCGTCTTTTCATTCCGGATCTCTCTCGTATCAAAGCTGATGACCTTTCCCCGGATGGTGATCTCGCCCATCTCGCCCAACACCTGGGAGAGTTCGATCGGAGGATCATCGAAGTCACGTCCGTAAATCATGTTCGGATCATCCGATTTTCTGAAATCACGTCTGACAAACGGTTTCTTCATCTCTTTTCCAAACCGCTTTTCTTTCAATGTCTTTGGAGCAGATTTTGTTTTCTCTTCTTTTGTCCCGTTTTCTCCGGTATCCGCCTCTTCCGTATTTTTCCGTTTCTCCTTGCGGAGTGCCTCGTTTCTCTCAATAATTTCATCCACTTCTGCCTGAAGCTGAAGTTCGTTAAACTCAAGCGCGCTCTTTTTTTTCGGCGGTTGATAGCCGACTTTAATGGAAAGAGGCACATGAAAACGGTCATTAAACACTTCGGAAAGGAGGCTTACAATCGCCTCCTTCTTTCCTTCTGCCACGATAGAATTCTGAAGCTTCAGATTCAGAACGCTGTCCTCGAAATCATAGTCCGCATGCTCAAACATGCTTCTCTCAACGGCGCTTCTCTGCTCCAGCTCCAGAAGGATACTGTCATAATACTCGTGCATCAGGTTTTCCGGCGTATACTGCTCTGACAGCTGATAGCTCTCCAGAATCTCCACCTGGATCATCGTCCGGTCAAACAACTGGTGCTTGATAGCATATTCCAGTTCATAAATCTTCTTTTTCTGCAGAAGATGGGTGGAAAACAGATAAATCCGGATAAAATCTCTTGTTGAATTCGTTGAAACTTTCGTAACCCTGACATCTTTCAGCAGAAATTTTGTCTCCTCCGAAAGGTTCAGAGTCGGAAACACTTCAAAAAAGTCTTTTCCCATATGTCATACGTCCTCAATCTTTTTTCCAGTTCAGAAGCTCTTCCCTAAGGGCCGGGAGGAGTTCTTCTTCTTTGAGTTTTTTTACAATCTCTCCCTTTTTAATCAGGAGTCCTTCTCCGACGCCTCCGGCAATCCCGATATCGGCTTCCTTCGCCTCACCAGGTCCATTGACAACACAGCCCATGACTGCCACTTTCACATCGTCAAGCGGGATATCCTGCACCATGTCTTCCACCTGGTTTGCAAGGCCGATCAGGTCAATTCTGGTTCTGCCGCAGGTCGGACAGGAAACGACCTCGATGCCGCCCTTTTTCAGCCCCAATGTCCTTAAAATCAGCTTTGCGGATTTGACTTCTTCCAGCGGGTCTCCCGTCAGAGAGACGCGGATGGTATTTCCGATTCCCTGATAAAGAATGATTCCAAGCCCGATGGAAGATTTGATATTGCCGGAAAGGATAGTCCCTGCTTCCGTAATACCGACGTGAAGCGGATACGGACACTGCGGAGCAAGTAGTTCATGCGCTTTGACACACATCATGACATCAGATGCCTTAATACTGACAACCAGATTGTTGTATCCCATTTTTTCAATCATACGCACTTTATCCAGCGCGCTTTCCACCAGTCCTTCGGCCGTCACGCCATCATATTTTTCCACAAGATTCTTTTCCAGAGAGCCGCTGTTGACTCCTACCCTGATCGGAACCTTGTATTCTTTGGCCTTCTCCACTACTTTTCTCACACGGTCCTGATCCCCGATATTTCCCGGGTTAATACGGATCTTGTCCGCTCCGTTTTCAATGGCCGCAATGGCAAGCCGGTAGTCAAAGTGGATATCCGCCACAAGCGGGATATGAATTCTGCGTTTGATCTCTCTGAGTGCTTCTGCAGCCTCCATTGTCGGAACGGCACACCGGATAATCTCGCAGCCTGCCCGCTCAAGAGCCAGGATCTGCTTTACCGTTGCTTCTACATCTTCTGTTTTTGTGTTTGTCATAGACTGGATGGCAACCGGATAACTGCCTCCGATCTTTACATTTCCTATCTGAATTACTTTTGTCTGTGTGCGCAGCATACTCTTCCTCCTCTACATGAATAAAATCCCCCTCTACCCAAGTCACACGTCATATCCGTTTTCCTGTATAGAGGGGAAAGTTCTATTTTTTATCAAATATCATCTGTTCACCGTATTCGCGGTCCGTAAGCGTCAACGTCTGCCGTTCCATGCTGTAGTCAAACGATGTCGTAAACATGGAAAGCGCTGTATCCAGAGCACTCTGGGTCAACTGTCCATCATACTGCTCCAGGATTCTGTCAATCTCACTTTGCTGCAGTCCGCCGATCACCAGCGTCTTTTCCGTTTTATCCACCTGACAGTCCATTGTCACCGCAAGTTCCGGAACATCCTGCAGATTATCAAACTGAAGTTTAACTTTATCATCACTTTGAATGGTCATTGTAATATTGTCATCCTGATATTCCCATGTCCCAGCAATCGGATTTCTTGCAAATGACCGGATCAGGAAGTACGCTGCAACCGCAATGATGAGAACAGACGCTGTCCAGATTACAATCCGAAACAGGAAACTTCTCTCTTTTTCATCATTTTTGGCAATTAACATCCGGATTACCTCCATATTTTTCTTCTTTTATTCTAAGTAAATTATAAAATTTTTATTCATACCTGTCAACACGGGATTCGTCTCCGGCTCCTTTTGATGCTTTTCGACACATATTGCTCCATCTGTGTTCCTTTCCGCCACACTTCCTGTTTTCCCCACGTTTCTATTGCTAAAATGTAGCCACACTAAAGATAGGAGGCAATATATGGGGTTTTCAGAAAGACTAAAATTACTGCGCAGAAACGCAGACGTAACTCAGGACCAACTAGCACAATACCTTCAGGTATCCCGATCAACCATCGCCGGATACGAGACCAAAAACCGACAGCCAGACTATGACAAACTGTATATGATTGCGCAGTTTTTTCATGTCAGTACCGATTATCTCATTTCCGGCAAGGAGTCGCATCCGGTCGAAGTTTCTTCGTCCGGGCCTGCCATAAACGAACGGATTATTCAGTATCAGCTCAAAACTGTTTTCATGTCTCTCTCCCCGAAGTCAAAGCAGGATCTGCTGGAATATGCAAACCTCCTGGCTTTGAGGGACAGGCAATGATCATCCATACACAATATTTCAGAAATCAGGAAAGGAGGAATTTTTAATTCCTCCTTTTCCTGACTTATTCTTTCATAATCTCTTCCAACGTGTCAAAAAACTGATTCATTTCCTCATCTGTTCCGACAGTGATTCGTAAATACTGCGCGATCTCAGGCTGTTTCCAGTGTCTGACATAAATCTGCCGTTCCTTTAAAGCCTGAAACAGTTTTTCTCCATCATACTTCGGATGTTTTGCAAAAATAAAGTTTGTACTGGAATCCGGAAATTCAAATCCCAGATCCGCCAGTTTCTCTTTGCTCCATTCTCTTGTGGCGACAATCTTTTCCGTCGTCTTCCGGAAGTACTCCGTATCTTTTACCGCTTCCGTCCCGCAGACAATAGCCGGATAGGACATAGTATAGGAATTGAAAGAATACTTCACATCCTGGAGCCAGCGAATAAGCCGTTCGTTCCCTGCCGCAAATCCGATCCGCATTCCTGCCATGGATCTGGACTTGGAAAAGGTTTGTGTCACCAGAAGATTGTCATACCGGTCAATCAGGGAAATGGCGGACGGCTTTCCTGCAAAATCGATATACGCCTCATCCACAATGACGATCACGTCCGGATTCTGCTTTAAAATCTCCTCAATCACATCCAGACTCTCATAAATTCCCGTCGGCGCATTCGGATTCGGGAAAATGATGCCTCCGTTTTCCTTACAGTAGTCCTCTTTTCTGAGGTGCATCTTCTCATCCAGCGGACAGCATTCATACGGGATCCGGTAGAGTTCTGCCCACACCTTGTAAAAGGAATAGGTAATATCCGGAAACAGAATCGGCTTTCCGGAATTAAAAAAGGTAAGAAAGCTCATTGACAGTACGTCATCTGATCCCACTCCTACAAAAATCTGTTCCGGTTTCACCTGGCAGTATTCGGCCAGGCTCTCGGTCAGCATACGGATTTCCGGATCCGGATACAGACGGAGTCTTCCGTCATCCATCTCCTTTAGTGCCCGCTCCACTCCCGGCGCAGGCGGATACGGATTTTCATTGGTATTCAGTTTGATTACTTTCTGCTGCGGCTGCTCTCCCGGAACATAAGGAGTCACCCGGCGGATATTTTCTTCCAGTCTCATACGCGTCTACTCCTGTCCGCGGTACTCGGCCGCAAGTTCTTCAAATTTCGGGAGCGCACGTACAATCGTGTCGTATGCGACACAGTATGCAAGTCTGACATAGCCCGGACATCCAAAGGAGCTTCCCGGCACCATCAGAATATTGTATTTTTTCGCTCTGCTGCAGAATTCCTTTTCATCTTCCACCGGAGACTTGACAAACAGATAGAATGCTCCTTCCGGTTTAATGCAGGAAAATCCCGCCTTCTTTAACCCTTCGTACAAGGTCTCTCTGTTCTTGTCATAAAAAGCGATGTCCGCTTTCTCATTCAGGCATCTTGCCACTGCTTTCTGCTGGAGTGTCGGTGCATTGACAAATCCAAGAATCCGGGTTGCTACGTTGGCAGCGGAAATTACGTCCGCACTGTCTGTCACTTCATCCGGAATTACAAGGTATCCGATCCGCTCTCCCGGAAGAGAAAGGGACTTACTGAATGAATAACCTACAATCGTATTGTCGTAATACTTTGTCAGGAATGGAACTTCGGCATCCCCGTACACAAGCTCACGGTACGGCTCGTCGGAAATCAGATAAATATCCGTTCCGTATTCCTTCTGCTTTTCCTCCATAACGGAAGCCATCTTCTTTACTGTCTCCTCGGAATATACGACACCGGTCGGGTTGTTCGGATTGTTGACGATCACCGCTTTGGTCTTCGGCGTGATCTTCCGGGCAAACTCGTCAAGTTTTGGCTGGAATGTCTCCGTATCAGGGGAGATCTCCACAAGCACTCCGTCAAAATTGTTGACATAACTTCTGTATTCTCCAAAATACGGCGCAAAGACAATCACTTCATCTCCCGGATTGATCAGTGTTTTCAGAATGACATTCAGGCCGCCTGCCGCTCCTACTGTCATCGTAATATTCTTTCCTTCAAAGGAAGTTCCGAAACGCTCGTTCAGATTCTGTGCAACAGCCTCTCTGACGTCCGCATACCCTGCATTGCTGTTCGTATATCCGTGCAGCACAACCGGATCCTCCTCTTTCAGCACATCCATCATGGCGTTTGTCAACGCTTCCGGAGCCGGAATATTCGGATTTCCAAGACTGAAATCATAGACGTTTTCTGCCCCGTAAATCCCGGCAAGCCGGTTTCCTTCCTCAAACATCGCACGGATCGCGGAACTGTTCGCCACCATCCCTTTCATCTTCTCTGCAATCATTCTGATACCTCCTGTACTTTTGATAAAACTCCTTTTTCAAGCAGCATTGCCGGCTTATAGGAAAGCTTTGCTTTTCTAAGCCCCTCCTGTCCGGCATCATCCTCTCTGTTGACATAGCGGTATCCCATACATTCATGTTCCACAAACTGCTGGTTGATCATTGTATATGCACCCGGCACATCGGCAAATGCCTTTTCAATGTGGACAACAACCGTGTCATCACTTACCGGTTCCCCGACGGTAAATGCGACAATCTTACCGTTTACACGAAGAATTCCACCTTTGAGATGCAGCTCCTGAAACAGTCTCAGAGAATTGAGCGTTACACACATCTCGCAGTTTTTCTCTTCATCTTCGTCACATCCGTTTTCGTTTCTCCATTTCAGAGCCATCTGAAAGCATTCTTCCAGATTGTCCTTTGTGAGCGGCTCATATGCCCAGTCCTCATACGTGGCCTTGAACTTATTGATGTGGTTCCGTTTACCGTGAAGCTTTTTCCCCGACAGGGTACAAAGCTTTTCCGACTCATAAATATAATCCGCCGCATCCCTGTCATATTCAATCTGGTACTTTCCCGGATACCAGCTGTCGACAAGGGCAAACTGTGCCTCGGAAAGTCCGTACATATGAAACTCTCCTCCCTGCTCCTCGCAGTGTTTCTCCATCTGCGGGATCAGTTCCCGGATTTCCTCATCCGGTCCTGCGGGCCATGCAAAACCGTACCCGCTCTCTGTCTTTTCCCGGAACAGAATAGCTTTTCCTGTAAAGGCAAAATCCAGATTATAATGTCTTCCCCAAAGCATAACTCCAAAAAATGTTCTGTCACAGCTTCTTGACGGGTATTTCCGAAAATATTCCTTAATCAGTTCCTGATCCTTTAGCTGGACACGGTTAAATTTCCATTCATCCATACTGTATTATACCTTCTTCTTTTCCACGAATACAAAAGCCCTACATCCGGTGCCATACCGATATAGGGTATCCTGTCTGTCAGTTAGTTTTCCTGCATGTTCGCAAGTTTTGCCGCCTGATCGGCCGCAATCAGCGAATCAATGATTTCATCCAGATCTCCGTTTAACACGGTATCCAGTTTGTGAAGTGTCAGCTTGATCCGGTGATCTGTCACACGTCCCTGCGGGAAGTTGTATGTCCGGATCTTCTCGGAACGGTCTCCTGTTCCTACCTGGCTTCTTCTTGCCTCAGCCTCAGCGTCATGCTGCTTTGCCTGCTCCAGCTCGTAAAGTCTTGCACGCAGAACCTTGAGCGCTTTATCTTTGTTCTTCAGCTGGGACTTCTCATCCTGACAGGAGATTACGATACCTGTCGGGATATGGGTCAGACGTACAGCAGAGTCTGTCGTGTTGACGCACTGTCCGCCGTTTCCGGAAGCACGGAATACGTCGAATTTACAGTCGTTCATATCGATATGAACATCCACTTCCTCCGCCTCCGGCATGATAGCAACCGTGATGGTGGATGTATGAATTCTGCCGCCGCTTTCCGTCTCAGGCACACGCTGTACACGGTGTACCCCGCTTTCGTATTTCAGTCTGGAATAAGCGCCCTGTCCGGAGATCATAAAGACTGCCTCCTTGAAACCGCCGATTCCATTCTCATTGAGTGAAATCATCTCACATTTCCATCTTCTCCGTTCTGCATAGTGAATATACATCCGGTAGATCTCTGCCGCGAACAGCGCAGCCTCGTCTCCGCCGGCGCCGGCACGGATCTCGACGATAACGTTCTTGTCATCATTCGGGTCTTTCGGGAGAAGCAGGATCTTGAGTTCATGCTCCAGCTCTTCTACACGTTTTCTGGCATCGGCAAGCTCTTCTTTCAGAAGCTCCCGCATCTCTTCATCCGACTCTTCCTCCAGCATGGCAAGGCTGTCCTCGATTGTCTCGTTACATTTTTTGTATTCTTTATATGCTTCCACAATCGGAGCCAGATCGTTCTGCTCTTTCATCAGACTGCGGAACCGCGTCTGATCATTGACAACGTCCGGTTCCTGAAGCTCTCCCATAATCTCTTCAAAACGAATCAGCAAATCGTCCAGTTTATCAAACATTTGTTAATTCCTCCTCATTTTCTCTTGCTTTATTGTACACGCCGCCTACTACACGGTCAAGCCCTGCCAGATCCTTTTTTACATAGATCTGACTGTAGCCGGCCTCTTCCATCAGCCTTTTGACATCCTCCGCCTGATCGTATCCGATTTCAAAAAGCAACGTCCCCTGATGGTCAAAATAACCGCCCGCCTCTGAAATGATGCGGCGGTAAAAATACAGCCCGTCTTCTTTTCCGTCCAGTGCCCCGTAGGGGTCATGGAGCCGGACCTCCTCCTGGAGCTTCCGGATCTCTTCCGTCCTGATGTAGGGGGGATTGGAAACGATCATATCGTATGTCCCCTCAATTCTTTCAAACAGATCGCTTTGCACAAATGCGGCCCGTTCTTCCGGAATCTCAAGCAGTCTGCGGTTCTCCTCCGCCATCTTAAGGGCCGGTTCCGAAAGATCGGATCCGGTTCCGGTCCGGTTTTCATTCATTTTTAAAAGGCTTAACAGGATGCAGCCCGATCCGGTGCAGACATCCAGAATCCGCTTCGCGCCTGTATCATCTGCCGCCCGGTCTGCCTCCTCTACAAGGATCTCCGTATCCTGCCGGGGAATGAGCACATGCTCATTGACGTGGAATTCATATCCCATAAATTCCTGCACCCCGGTGATGTGCTGGAGCGGGACGCGGCTTTCGCGCTTTCTTATGGCCTCCTCGTACTGCTCCCGGCACGATTCTTCCATCTCTTCTCTGTCTCTCACAAAATACATGGCTCTGGAAAGGCCGGACACATGCTCCAGCAAAAGCCAGGCATCCAGATCATATTCCGGAATCCCTGCATGCTGAAGCTTTTCTTTTCCCCAGTTCAGTGCTTCCCGGAATGTCATACGGCCTCCTCTTTTCTGCCGGATTCTTCACGGACCGGAAAATTTTCTGCAAGGTACGCCTTCCAGTCAAAGACCGCTTCCACAGAAGCAATCGCAACCTCAATCATACTGTCGTCCGGTTCCTTTGTCGTCAGCCCCTGAAGCATCAGCCCCGGTCTGCTTAACAGGTTAACTACCACGTTATCACTGTTTCCAGCCAGCCGGATAATCTCATAGGAAATTCCCGCAATGACCGGAAGCAGCGCGATCCGAATTACAACCCGCAGAATATGAGACTCCGTCTGGACAAAAAACAGAAGGACAATTCCCACAATCATAACAAACATGAGGAAACTCGTCCCGCACCGTTTATGCTCTTTGGAACTGATTCTGACATTGTCTACTGTAAGCGGCAGTCCATGCTCGATACAGTTGATACATTTATGCTCGGCACCATGATACTGGTACAGACGCCGGATATCCTCCATCCTGGAGATCAGCCAGATATAGCCGACAAAAATCAGAATCCGGATCACGCCTTCGAGAATCGTCCGGATAACATAGGACGGAATGACCGTCTTGAACAGATCTGACAGAAAATACGGAAGAACCATAAAAATTGCGATGGCAATCAGGAAAGAAACCGCCATGACGACCCCGTTGATCACCTGATCCAGTTTCTCCCTTTTCCTGGCCTCCTTTTCCGTCAGCACCTCCTCCTCTTCTTCCTCAAAGCCGGCTGACCACGTCAGCGTCTTCATACCCAGAATCATTGAATCGATAAAATTGAAGATTCCGCGGATAAATGGTGTTTTAAGCAGCTTCTGGTGGGAACCGACGATGCTTTTGTAATCATCCTGCTCCACAACAACCGTCCCGTCCGGCTTCCTTACCGCCACGGCGTACCGGTCTTTGTGTTTCATCATCACGCCTTCCAGAACCGCCTGTCCTCCTACATTTGATGACTTCATTGAAACTCCTTCTCTGCTAAATAACAGTTTTCTAAAGTAACGAAAAAGAGCTGAGATATGAAAACCTCAGCCCTGTACTTCTGAATCTTATTTGCTTTCGATTCCGTATTTCTTGTTAAACTTGTCAACACGGCCACGAGCCTGAGTTGCTTTCTGCTGTCCTGTGTAGAATGGATGACATTTGGAGCAGATTTCAACATGGATATCTTCCTTTGTGGATCCTGTTACAAATGTATTCCCACAGTTGCATGTTACAGTTGCCTGATGATATGCTGGATGGATTCCTTCTTTCATGATTTTCACCTCTTCTTGCTTTTATTCGTCTCACACAGATTTCTCTGCGACTAATCGTCTTCTAAACAGCGGGTTTATTGTATCATACCTGTTTTTGTTTTGCAACCCTCTTTTTAAATAAACTTCATTTTTTTGACAGTCTGCACGAGCTCTGAATTATGCTTCGACCGGTTGAACAGATTCAGAATCGTATCAACCGCCTCATCGGACTTCATTCCATTGAGGGCGCGGCGCATAATGTAAACAGCCTCCTGCTCGTCCGGGGTAAGGAGAAGATCCTCCCGCCTTGTCCCGGATTTTGGAATGTCAATCGCCGGGAACATTCTCTTTTCTGAAAGTTTCCGGTCAAGGACAAGCTCCATGTTTCCGGTTCCTTTGAATTCCTCGTAAATGACATCGTCCATCTTACTTCCGGTATCTACAAGTGCAGTGGCAAGAATGGTAAGGCTTCCGCCCTCCCGCATGTTTCTTGCGGCTCCGAAAAAGCGTTTCGGCATATGCAGGGCCGCCGGATCCAGACCACCGGAAAGGGTACGTCCGCTCGGAGGTACAACAAGGTTGTAGGCTCTTGCAAGTCTGGTAATACTGTCAAGCAGAATGATAACATCTTTTTTATGCTCAACAAGACGTTTTGCACGCTCAATCAGCATTTCGGACACTCTCTTATGGTGATCCGGGAGCTCATCGAAGGTAGAATAGATGACTTCCACATTTTTCCCGCGGATTGTTTCCTTAATATCGGTTACTTCTTCCGGACGTTCATCGATCAGAAGAACAAGCAGATGCATCTCCGGGTTGTTTCTCAGAACGGAGAGAGCCACTTCTTTTAACAGTGTCGTCTTACCTGCTTTCGGAGGAGATACAATCATCCCTCTCTGCCCTTTTCCTATTGGCGAGAGCAGGTCTACAATTCTCATCGCTGTGCTGCTTCTCTCATTTTCGAGTCTCAGACGCTCATTTGGAAAAATCGGTGTCATGTCTTCAAAGTTTTTCCGTTTCACTGCAACCGCAGGTGGAAGTCCGTTGATCTTCGTTACAAATAACAGCGCACTGAATTTTTCAGACTGTGTCTTGATTCTCGTATTTCCGGAAACGATATCCCCTGTCTTGAGTCCGAATTTCCGGATCTGGGACGGGGAAACATAAACATCATTCTCTCCCGGAAGATAGTTCTCACAGCGGATAAATCCGTATCCGTCCGGGAGTACTTCCAGGATTCCATGGGCCGTCATACCGCTGTCCAGGTCAGACAGTTCCAGTCCGGCACCCTTTTCCCCTCTTACGTCTTCTCTCTGGACGTGCTCATGATCATGCCTGTTTTCTCTTACAGGTTCTGTTTCCTCTGTCTTCTGTGTTTTTCTATCTTCTTCAAGAAGGCGTTCAATCAGATCCGATTTTTTTAACGCGGATGTTCCTTTCAGCCCCCTTGCTTTCGCCACATCTTTCAGTACTGCCAGTGAAAGCGTTTCGTATTTTTCTTTCATATCCATCATATTCTATTTTCCTTTCTATTCTGGTCTCATGGGAAAAAATAGTCTGACTCGACCTGACTGACTTAATACGTAAAGTATACATCACAATTTTCAAAATGAAAAGTGTTTTTTCCAAAATTTAATTGCGCCCCTGTTTTAAGAATGGTATGATTGAAGAAGTGTATATTATAATAGAGAAGAAAAGGTGAATAGTATGGCAGAAAACAATACATTGGAAAAAGCACTGAAAATGCATGAAATCTGGAACGGAAAGATCGAAACGACGGCAAAGGCCCATGTCCGTTCAAGGGAGGACCTGGCGGTCGCATATACGCCCGGAGTTGCGGAACCTTGCAAAGTAATCGCCAAAGATCCTGAAGCCGTGTACAAATACACCATGAAGGCAAATACGGTTGCCGTTGTCTCCGATGGAAGCGCGGTTCTTGGTCTTGGCAATATCGGAGCCCGTGCCGCAATGCCTGTCATGGAGGGAAAAGCGGTTCTGTTTAAAGAATTCGGACAGGTCAATGCAGTTCCGATCTGTCTGGATACACAGGATACAGAAGAGATTATCCGTACCGTAGTGAATATTGCCCCTGCCTTCGGAGGCATCAATCTGGAAGACATCTCCGCCCCGAGATGTTTCGAGATCGAAGAACGGTTAAAAGAGCTTCTGGACATTCCGGTCTTCCATGATGACCAGCACGGCACTGCCATTGTCGTTCTTGCAGGCGTCATCAATGCGCTGAAGGTTGTCGGAAAATCAAAGGAATCCTGCCGCGTTGTCGTAAACGGTGCAGGTTCCGCCGGAGTTGCTATCACAAAGCTCCTCCTGACCTATGGATTTTCCCACATCACCATGTGCGATATCAATGGAACGATCTGCCGGGATTCCGAGCATCTGAACTGGATGCAGAAACGGATGGCCGAACTGACGAATCCGGATCAGATCCACGGTACCCTTGCGGATGCGTTAAAAGGTGCGGACATTTTCATCGGTGTCTCCGCCCCGAATATCGTCACCAGGGAGATGGTGGCATCCATGAATCAGGATTCCATCCTCTTTGCCATGGCAAACCCGGTACCGGAAATCATGCCGGATCTTGCAAAGGAAGCCGGAGCAAAAGTTGTCGGAACCGGACGGAGCGACTTCCCGAATCAGGTGAATAACGTGATCGCATTCCCTGGCATTTTCCGGGGGGCTCTTGAGGGACGTGCTTCCCAGATCACGGAAGAGATGAAGCTGGCTGCTGCCAATGCCATCGCTTCTCTTGTTCCGGAGGAGGAACTGAGCGAAACCAACATTCTTCCGGAAGCATTTGATCCTCGTGTAGCCGATGCCGTGAGCGAAGCCATCAAGGCTCTGATTCCGTAAGATGGACGCGACTGTACGCTGGGGCGAAAAGCGGTATAATTCGCTGGATTATTATATCAAAGAGACTTTCCATGAAAAACTGTACAAACTGTCCCTGAATGCCGGCTGTACCTGTCCGAACCGTGACGGCACCTGCGGAACACGTGGCTGTATCTTCTGCAGCCGTGGAGGCAGCGGTGATTTCGCGGCGGACGTTTCTCTTTCCATCCCGGAACAGCTCCGGGTGGAAAAAGAAAAAAAGAAATCCAAATACTCGGGACATTCTTATATTGCTTATTTTCAGGCCTACACGAATACATACGGCCCTTTGGAAGTTCTGGAAAAGGCATTTACCCAGGCTTTGACAGATCCGGAGGTGAAGGTGCTTTCCATTGCTACCCGTCCGGACTGTCTCTCTGCGGAAATTCTTGACCTCCTGGAGCGGCTCTCCCTGATCAAACCGGTCTGGATTGAGCTTGGCCTTCAGACGATTCATGAATCCACAGCCGAGTTTATCCGGAGAGGTTATCCTCTTCCGGTTTTTGAGGAGGCGTTGAAAAAACTCCGTGCCCTTGGTCTTTCTGTGATCGTCCATACGATTTTATATCTGCCCGGTGAATCCGAGGCTGATATGCTGGAAACAATAGAGTATCTGAACAGACAGGATATCCAGGGGATCAAGCTTCAGCTGCTCCACGTACTCAAGGATACCGATCTGTACGACTATTATCTGGAGCACCCATTTTTTCTTCCAACCATGGAAGAATATCTGGAATTTCTGGGGACCTGCCTGTGCTGTCTCAGACCTGATATTGTTATCCACCGTCTGACCGGGGACGGTCCGAAATCGTTGCTTGCCGCTCCCCTCTGGACCGGAAACAAGCGGCTGGTTCTCAATCAGATGGAAAAATCTTTCAGAGAAAGAGATATCTGGCAGGGCAAACACTATCACGCTCTTTAGAAAGGAGTATGCACTATGGCAGAAACATTCACACTCTATAAACTGATCATTTTGTACATGCTCAGCAAGGTGGATTTTCCTCTTGCAAACGCTCAGATTTCCGATTTTGTTCTTGGAAAAGGGTATACGACTTACTTTACCCTCCAAAAAGCGCTCTCCGAACTTACCGAGTCCGGTCTGATCCGGGAGGAGACAACACACAACCGTACGATGTACCATCTGACCGAGGAAGGAGCCGAATCAATCTGCTTTTTCGAGAATAAAATTTCAGATGCAATTAAAAAGGATATTGAAGACTTTTTTATCGAGAAGAAATTTTCGCTGAAAAATGAAGTGTCTGTGAAATCCGATTACTATCGGAACACAAATGGAGAATTCTCCGTACACTGCCAGGTGATCGAACACTCCATGCCTCTGATCGATCTGACAGTTACGGTCCCTTCTCACGAGGAGGCTGAAACCATGGCGGCGAACTGGGCCGCAAAGAATCAGGAAATCTACGCCTACATTATGACACATCTGCTGTAATTTGTATTGAAAAGAATAAACCCCCGTGAGATTCCGGTTTGCAGCTCCAGAATTCTCACGGGGTTCTTTTTTGCATATAATATTCCGGATGAGGACATCCGCTTCTTTACTGTTTCCTGATATAGGAAAGCCAGTCTTTTAATTCTTTTTCTTTTCCCAGATCTCCCGGATGGTAGAATACACTTTCCTTGATTTCATCCGGAAGATACTGCTGGTCAACGTAGTGGTTCGGATAATCGTGTGCGTACCGGTAACCGATTCCATGTCCCAGCTGCTCGTGCCCTCCATAATGGGCATCCTGAAGATGCGCAGGAACCGTTGTCTTTTTGCTTTTCACACTTTCCATTGCCTCGGAAACCGCCCGCACTGCAGAGTTGCTCTTCGGAGCGGAAGCCACGTAAAGCACGGCCTGGGACAGAATAATCTGTGCCTCCGGCATCCCGATCCGCTCCACTGCCTGGGCTGCCGATACCGCCACGGTCAGTGCCATCGGGTCTGCGTTTCCCACATCCTCCGATGCGCAGATCATGATTCTGCGGGCAATAAACCGGATATCCTCTCCGGCATAAAGCATCTTTGCCAGATAGTACACCGCAGCGTCCGGGTCGGATCCCCGCATGCTTTTGATAAAGGCGGATATGGTATCATAATGGTTGTCCCCGTCCTTATCGTAACGGACTACTCTTTTCTGGATGCATTCTGATACAACATCCAGTGTCAGATGAATGAACCCGTCACTGCTTCTTTCGGTAGTCAAAACGGCAAGCTCCACCGCATTGAGCGCCAGTCTGGCATCGCCACCCGACATATCTGCCAGAAATGCGCTTGCATCCGGATCGATCCTGGCGTGATAGCTTCCCATTCCCTTCTTCTCATCGTAGACAGCCCGGTGAATCAGGCTTTCCACATCCTCCTTGGACAACGGCTTTAATTCAAAGACGGTGGACCGGGAAATCAGCGCCCGGTTTACTTCAAAATACGGATTCTCCGTCGTCGCCCCGATCAGAATCACCGTACCATCCTCCACAAACGGCAGGAGGTAATCCTGCTGTCCTTTGTTAAACCGGTGGATCTCATCGATAAACAGAATCGTCTTCTGCTGGTACATTCCCCTTGCCTTTTTTGCCTCTTCCACCACCGCTTCCATATCTTTTTTCCCTGCAACCGTCGCGTTGATCTGGCAGAATCTTGCGCTTGTTGCATTGGCGATGACTTTGGCAAGCGTCGTTTTTCCGGTCCCCGGCGGGCCGTAAAAAATGACGGAACTTAGCTTGTCCGCCTTGATTGCACGGTAAAGCAGCTTGTCCTTTCCGATGATATGCTGCTGTCCTGCCACTTCTTCCAGTGTCTCCGGCCTGAGCCTTGACGCAAGCGGCGACTCTGTCTCTTTTTGCTTTTCCCTTGCATATTCAAATAAATCCATCTCTATCTGTCTCCCTCCCGGTATCCGCTCAAATTACGGATCACTTCTCCGGCGATCATCAGCCCGGCCACAGGCGGAACAAAAGAAATACTGCCCGGAAGCGATCTTCTGGCCCCCTTTTCCTCTTCTGTCACCCGGTCGGAAATATCCACCGGCTTTTCTTTGGAATACAGTACCTTAAGGCTCTCCACATTCCTCTTTTTCAGCTCTTTTCGCATCACGCGGCACAGCGGGCATACGGATGTATTTCGGATATCATCAATCTCAAACATCTCCGGATGCAGCTTGTTTCCGGTTCCCATACTGCTGATCAGCGGAATCTGATGCTCTTTGGCATACTCTGCCACCGCAAGCTTTGCCGTCACGGTATCGATAGCATCCACAATATAATCCGGGCGGATTTCAAACACCTGTTCCAGATTTTCTTCCAGTACAAACTCCTCGTAAGTCATCACCTGAATCTCCGGTGAAATGTCGGCAATCTTTGCTTTCATGACTTTCGTTTTATACTGTCCGACCGTACTGTGAAGGGCAATGGACTGCCTGTTGATATTTGTCAGAGATACCTTGTCATGGTCCACGAGAATCAAATGTCCCACACCGCTTCTGGCCAGTGCCTCGATACAGTGAGACCCGACACCTCCTACCCCAAGCACGGTAACGCAGGAGTGTCTCAGCCTGTCCATTCCTTCTGTTCCTAATAATAATTCTGTCCTCGAAAATTCATGCAGCATCTTATTTCACTTTCCTTAATCCATAATCAGTTCATCGACTGTCACAAACCGGTATCCTTCCTCCTGCAGGGTATCTATGATCTGAAGTCCCGCCTCCACGGAAGTCCCGTAACAGTCATGTAATAAAATAATACCATTTTCTTCTGCCTGCGTCACTACCTTTCTTACGATTTCCCCGGTACTTTTCGTGCACCAGTCAAGAGGATCAATATCCCATTTTACCGGAATCAGATCGATTTCTTCCAAAGTTTCTTCTCTCCACGAGCCGTACGGAGGCCGGATAAAAGCAACCGTTTCCCCCGTGATATTTTCGATTACTTCATTCGTCTTTTCAATCTCCTTTCTTTCCGTCTCCTGATCTACTTTCGTCAGTTCCACATGATGGTACGTATGATTCCCGATCAGGTGTCCTTCTTTTTGCATCCTCCGGATCAGATCCGGATGTTCCTCCGCCTCCTGACCGATCACAAAAAAGCTTGCTCTGACTCCCCTCTCTTTCAAACCGTCCAGAAGTACAGGAGTAGATATACCGTCCGGTCCATCATCAAATGTAATGGCAATCCTCTTTTCCTCCTCTTTTTTCTTCACATCGCTGATGCTTTCGATCGTTTTCTTTGTGTTCTGCCACATTCCCGCCATGCAGACTGCCGCAATCAGGATGATCTCCGCTGTAAGTCTCCACTGTTTTCCGAATTCCTTCACGCTGTGCCCGCCTCATTCTTCTCTCCTGTAACTTTATTCATCGGGAGATACAGATAGAACCCGGAATCTGGAACAAATTTTTCCAGCCTCCGGGTTCTTCCCTTTTTTTTGCAAAGTTTATTTTCTTTTTTTCTTTTTCTTCTTTTTCACACTGAACCCGAAAGTTCCGAGCTGCTTCCCAAGAGTTAAATACTCCCCATGGGAATAGGCAATCAGCCCTGTCTTGTTCAACTCGAACTTTCCATTTTCATTCATGTACTCACTGCTCACCTGAACGCCCGTTACATCCGCCAGAAACATATCATGTGTTCCAAGACGTATAATCTCTCTGACTTTACACTCAATATTCACCGGACATTCCGCAATTGCAGGCGCATACTGAAGGGACTCTGTCTTTTTTCTTGTGAGTTTCATCTCGTTCCATTTATCGACGTCTTTTCCGGAACGCACACCGCAGTAATCGGCCGCCTTTGCAAGCTGTTCCGTCGTAAGGTTGACAACAAACTCTCCGGTTTCCTCGATCATATGGTGGGAAAACCGGTTCGGCCGGACAGAAATATAGAGCATCGGCGGATCTGAACAGACCGTTCCCGTCCACGCCACCGTCAGGATATTGTCTGTTCCGTCTTTCCCTGCACAGCTTACCATCACTGCCGGGAGCGGGTACAGCATATTGCCTGGTTTAAAAATCACCTTGTCTGTCATATACTTCCTCCTACTGCTGCAGTTCGCTCACCAGTGTCGGGATCAGCTGTTTCTTTCTGGATACGACACCGTTTAATACGATCTGATCTGTATCTTCCGGAAGCTCAAAAGCATCGATCACGGTCTGCCTTGCACTTCCTCCACAGCAGAGAAGCTCTGTAGACTGGTCTACAATATTCGTAAGCATAAAGAATACCATATCCAGTCCGCTTTCTTTCAGCACATCCGGCAGTTCCGGACATACCTTTTCCCGGATCTCCTGCAGTTCCTCGCTGCTCATGGAATTGATCTGTCCCACTCCGAACGTCAGCTCATTGACATGGAACTCCTTGAAATCCTGGAAACAGATCTCGGAAACAGATTTATTCGCAAGATTGCTTCCTGCTTTGAACATCTCTTTTGCGAACTCATCGATATTTATTCCCGCAATCTGAGCAAGCGTTCTCGCAGTCGCTTCATCCATCGGAGTGCAGGTCGGCGACTGGAACAACAGGGTATCGGAAATAATCGCTGCACAGAGAAGACCTGCTGTCTCTCTGGACGGAGTAATCTGGTTTTCCTGATACATCTGATAGATAATGGTCGCAGTACAGCCAAGCGGTTGGTTTCTAAAATAAACCGGACCCATCGTCTCCAGATTTCCGATTCTGTGGTGATCGATGATCTCAAGAATTTCCGCCTCTTCAATTCCGTCTACCGCCTGCGTCTTTTCGTTATGATCGACAAGAACGACCTGTTTGCGCCTCGGCTTTAACAGTCTCCGTCTGGAAATAAATCCGGTGAACCGTCCCTTTTTATCAATAACCGGAAAATCACGGTATCTTTTCTTGGACATGACATCCCGTACTTCCTCCAGGTAATCATTCATATGGAACGTGCTCAAATGTTCTTTGGTCATAAAATATTTGACCGGAATACTTTGATTGATCAGACGGGCGGTCGTAAAGGTGTCATGCGGCGTACTGATAATCACTACATCTCTCTCGGATGCCAGCTTCCGGATCGTCTTCGATACTTCCGCTCCCTGGCAGATGACAAGGCAGCTTGCATCCATTTCTATCGCACAAAGCTGAGACTCGTACCTGTTTCCAACGATGACAAGATCGTCTTCATCGATAAAATTCTCCATCATATCCGGAGAGGAGGCTGCGATAACAACTTTTCCTTTCACGAAATATGCATGCTCGTTCCCTGTGACGATCTTCCCGTCCAGTGTATTCATAATGCTTCTGTACTGTGTCCGTGCGTCGGACAACAGATAACTGTCATAGAGCTCCATATAGGAATTGGCAATATCTCCAATCGTGATAATTCCTTCCAGCTTCTGCTCATTCAGAACCGGCAGCGTCCGAATACTGTTTTCCCGCATCATCGCCCAGGCCTCTTTGATCGACGCCTGGCTGGAAACTCCGTCAATCTTCCGGATATCCACATCTTTTAACTGCTGAAATACATTCTGAAGGAGCGCCGGCTCTTCCACATGAAAATAGTCAAGAACATATCTGGTCTCCTCCGAGACCGCCCCGGCTCTTTTTGCCACATAATTTTTTCCTGTAATCTGCTTTTTTAATTCTGCGTATGCAATGGCAGAACAGATGGAATCCGTATCCGGATTTTTATGTCCTACCACATATACCTTTCTGTCTTTCTGATTATCTGACATACTTTTTACATTTCCTCCCATATGCCGTACGTGCCGGCCAATCTTTTACTTGATATAAAAATAGAGTATCATCTTTTTGATTCCGCGCCAACTGTTTTTTCGGTTTTCATAAAAATATTCTTTCACTTTGCTTTCTCTAACAAAAAATCTATGATATACTTTCTAGAGAAAACACAAAAAGGGGTGCATCATCAATGAACGAAGAATTAGAAACAAAAACATCTGCCCTGGAACCGCAGGCAGAGTCCATGAAAGACTATGAAGACCAGTTTGATATCGCCGATCCATGGCATATCGTACAAAACTATATGGACAACCGTACAAACCTTACATTGAAAGTAGAAGGTGTGGTCAACGGCGGCGTGATCGTCAAGGTGGAAGGCCTTCGCGGTTTTGTCCCGGCATCCAGACTTTCTCTTTCCTATATCGAAGATCTGGAAAGCTATCTTCTGAAAGAAATCACCGTCCGCGTCATTGAGGCAGATCCGGAAGAACACCGCCTCATTCTTTCCGCCCGTGAGATTTTAAAAGAAGAAGAAGCCAGAGAGCGTGCCGAACGCATCTCAAAGATCCAGGTTGGAAGTGTTATGGAAGGCACCGTGGAATCCATTCAGTCCTACGGCGCGTTTGTCCGCTTTGACGATGGCCTCTCCGGACTTGTCCATGTATCCCAGATCTGCGAAAAACGGATCAAAACACCGGCCGATGTCCTGAAGACAGGAGACCGTGTCAATGTCAAAGTCATCGGAATCAAAGATGGAAAACTGAGCCTGAGTATCAAAGCTCTTTCCGAAGAAAAAGAAGAAGAGACAGAAGAACTGCATGTAGAGCTTCCAAAATCCGAAGAGATCGGAACAAATCTTGGAGATCTTTTCAAAAATATCAAACTGTAATTCCTCTTCAGACAGTTCTGGTTGAAACAGCCGGGGCGGATTCATGTCCGGACAGTCCGGAAGATATCCGCCCTCTTTCTTTTATCTCTTTCTCTTATAACCGTTCCAGATCCTGAATCCAGACAGCCGCCGAAGCATCGCTTGGCATCCTCCAGTCTCCCCTTGGAGACAGAGCCACCGTACCTACTTTCGGTCCATCCGGAAGGCAGGAACGCTTAAACTGCTGTGAGAAGAATCTCCAGTAGAATTTCTTCAGCCATTTCAGAATCGTCTCATCATCATAGACACTTTTAAATGCATGCTTTGCAATCCGGTAAATTTTGGACGGCTCATATCCAAAACGCAGCACATAATAAAGGTAAAAATCATGAAGCTCATACGGTCCCACCAGATCTTCTGTCTTCTGCGCAATCTGACCGTCCTCCGGCGGCAGAAGCTCCGGACTTACCGGTGTATCCAGCACATCCAGCAGAATCTTCTGAAGCTCTTCATCCCCGCAGGTGTCCGCATAGTACTGTACCAGATGGCGCACCAGCGTTTTCGGTACAGAGGCGTTGACACCGTACATGGACATGTGGTCTCCGTTATACGTCGCCCAGCCAAGAGCAAGCTCTGACATATCCCCCGTTCCGATGACAAGTCCTCCGTCTTTGTTGGCAAGATCCATCAGCACCTGTGTCCGTTCCCTTGCCTGACCGTTTTCATATGTCACACTGTGGTCATTCAGATCATGGCCGATATCGCGGAAATGTACAGTCACCGCTTCCTGGATCGGCACTTCCAGAAGAGAAGCACCAAGTCTGCATGACATCTGGCAGGCGTTTCTGTATGTCCGGTCTGTCGTCCCGAAGCAAGGCATGGTCACCGCCTTGATCCGGGATCTTGGAATTCCAATCATATCAAAAGCCTTTGCCGTCACAAGGAGCGCCAAAGTGGAGTCCAGTCCACCGGAAATGCCGACTACTGCTCCGGAAGCCTTTGTATGAACCAGTCTTTTTTTCAGCCCCATAGCCTGAATAGACAGAATCTCTTCGCATCTTGCGGCACGTTCCTTTTCATCCTGCGGAACGAATGGTGCCGGGGAAAAGGTTCTTGTAAGGGCCGTCTCCTCTTCTTTGACGGAAAACGGAACAACCGGCAGTGTCTTTTTTACCGCAGAACGGAATGTCGTATTTTTCCGGCGCTCGGACAGCAGCCGCTTGATATCAATTTCGCTGTAGATTGTTTCATTCGCAAACCGCCGGGAAGCTTTCAGTATCGTCCCGTTTTCCGCAATCAGATTGTGTCCGCCGAACACAACATCCGTGGTGGACTCTCCTTCCCCTGCGTTGGCGTAAACATATCCCGCAATCAGTCTGGCTGACTGTCCTTTGATCAATTCCTCCCGGTAACGGTTCTTTCCGATTGTCTCATCGCTCGCGGAGCAGTTCACAAGAATCACAGCTCCTTCCAGCGCCGCCTTGATGCTTGGCGGAACCGGGGACCACACATCCTCACAGATCTCCGCTGACAGGATCAGTCCCTCAGTCTCCATGGACTCAAAAAGGATCTGCGGACCGAATGGTATTTCTTCTCCTGCAAACCGGATCATTCTTACCTCTTCCGGTCCCGGAGTGAACTGACGCATTTCATAAAACTCTCCGTAATTCGGAAGGAACGTCTTTGTTGTAAATCCAAGAATCTTTCCCTTATTCAGGGCCGCTGCCGTGTTGTACAGCTCACCGTCCACCGCAAGAGGACATCCGACAAAAACAACCGATTCCAGTTCTTTTGTTTCTTCGGCAATCCTGCAAAGTCCTGCTTTTGCCTGTTCCAGAAGAATATCCTGGGTAAACAGATCACCGCAGGTATATCCGGTGATGCAAAGCTCCGGAAAGACAATGATCTTTGCGCCGTTTCCCGCTGCCTCTTTCATCTTTTTTATAATTTCTTCTGTATTAAATGCCGTATCTGCCACACGGATATCAGGTGTAGCCGCCGCCACTTTGATAAATCCCTGTTTCATGCCCCGTTCCTCTTTTCCTTTTTATTTTTTCTTTGCCTGTTTTAACAGAGCGGAAAGCTCGTCCACACTGAAGCTGTATGCAGTGTTACAGAAATGGCACTTCACTTCAATGTCTTTTCCTTCATCAATCATCTCTTTGATCTCTTTTTCCCCGATACTGATGATTGCCTTTTCAATCTTTGTCTTAGAACAGTCACAGTAGAACTGTGTCGGAAGGGTATCAGTAATCTCAATATCCATTCCTTTTAATACTTCCTGAAGCAGAGATTCCGGTGTATGTCCCTGTTCCAGAAGCGCAGTCACAGAATGGATGTTGCTGATATTTTCCTCCAGCTGTTCCAGCACTTTTTCTTCCACAAACGGCATTACCTGCACGATAAATCCTCCGGCACATTTCACCGTATTGTCTTTTTCCATCAGAACTCCCAGTCCTACCGAGGACGGTACCTGTTCGGAATTTGCAAAGTAATAAGTCAGGTCATCTCCGATTTCACCGGTCTGAAGGATCGTCTGTCCCACATACGGCTCTTTCAATCCCATATCTTTGATGACATTTAAAATGCCAAGTCCCAATGCGCCTCCTACATCCAGCTTGCCGTTCTTCGGAGGAAGCATCACATCCGGATTTTCCACATATCCTTTGACATTGGCTTTGCTGTCTGCTGTCACCGTCAGTCCCTGGATCGGTCCGTCACATTTGATCTGGATGGTCAGGATGTCCGTATCATTTTTCATCATGCTTCCCATCATGGCTCCGGCTGTCAGCAGTCTTCCAAGCGCAGCGGTCGCAACAGGGCTTGTATTGTGGTGCTGTCGTGCTGTCTCTACCATCTCTGTCGATGTCACCGCAAACGCACGGATCTGGCTGCCCGCCGCGGTTGCTCTTACTAAATAATCTTTCATTACTGATTCCTCATTTCTTTCTTTATTCGGCTCTGTTCTTTCCACATTCTCTTGCCACTACACAGATGCGGGTGCTTTCTTCGTCCGGCTGCTCTTTCGTAAAGCCGTCATACATCGCAACAAGTTCCATGCCGGCTTCCCTCAGGCAGTCCGTCACTTCCCTGACCGTATAGCCTCTCTGAAAATGGGTTTCTTCAAACTTTCTGTACAGTTCTCCCTCACGTACAAAAATCGTCAGATCATACTCGTTGATCCGCTCCTGAGGGTCATAAAAATTCTCCCAGATAAAACTGCACTCGTCTCTGTTTTCCGCAATCGTTGTATCCCCCAGGATCTCCCTGTATTTATATTCTGTATTAAAATCAAACAAAAACAGTCCGCCCGGATCCAGATAGTTGTTCACCAGTGCAAACGTCTCTGCCAGCTCTTCGGGCTCCGTAATATAATTGACGGAATCACAGGCGCTTATGACTGCGCGGACCGTACCGTAGAGCTCAAACTCCCTCATATCCTGAAGAAGATAAAGGATATCATGTCCGGAAGCCGCTTTCTTCTCCGAAGCAATCTCCAGCATCTCTTCCGAATTATCCACTCCGATCATGTCATAGCCAAGCCCTGCCAGAAGCTCTGTCATGCTTCCGGTGCCGCATCCAAGATCCAGAACGAGCCCGTCCCGGATTCCGTTTTCTTTCAGAATCCCCGCATAATATTCTGTCCATTCTGCATATGGGACATTGTCCATAAATGTATCGTATACTTCCGCAAATCCTGTATATGCATCCATTTGATCATCTCCCGCCGACTATAAATCCGGCTTATTATAGCATGATTTCCATATTTTTTAAAGGGGAAATCAAAATCCCCCGGACATCTTGCCCGGAGGATCTGTTCCATTTTCCTTATTCAATTACATGAATCCATCCTTCCGGAGCCTCGATCCGCCCCATCTGGATTCCTGTCAATGTGTCATAGAGCTGTTTTGTCACCGGTCCCATCTCATCCATGCCGCTTGCAAAACAGATTTCTCTTCCGTGGTCTACAATCTTGCCCACCGGAGAAACAACGGCAGCTGTACCGCACAGTCCGCATTCCGCAAATTCCGGAACTTCTTCCAGAGTCACTTCCCGTTCTTCTGTCTCAAGCCCAAGATACTCTTTTGCCACGTAAAGGAGCGAGCGTCTTGTAATGGACGGAAGGATGGAGGATGATTTCGGTGTTACAACTTTTTTATCTTTTGTGATAAAGATAAAGTTGGCTCCGCCTGTCTCCTCTACCTTTGTTCTTGTAGCGGCGTCGAGATACATGTTTTCCGCATAGCCTTCTTCGTGTGCTGTCACAATTGCATGAAGGCTCATGGCGTAGTTCAGTCCTGCCTTGATATGGCCGGTTCCGTGCGGTGCCGCTCTGTCAAAATCAGAAACCTTGATCGTAATCGGCTTTGCTCCGCCTTTAAAATATGGTCCGACCGGAGTGGTTAAAATGCGGAACTGGTATTCAGCCGCCGGACTCACACCGATCACCGGACTGGAACCGAACATATAAGGCCGGATGTAAAGGGTTGCCCCGGAACCGAATGGAGGTACCCATGCGGCATTTGCTTTTACTGTCTGTGTTACCGCATCAATAAAGCGCTCTTTCGGAAATGCCGGCATTTCCAGTCTCTTTGCCGAATCAATCATTCTCTCAGCATTTAAGTCCGGACGGAATGTTACAATCTTTCCGTCTTCTGTTGTGTATGCCTTTAATCCTTCAAATACGGTCTGTGCATACTGGAACACACCCGCACACTCGTTGAGTACGATACTGGCATCGGATGTCAGACATCCATCGTCCCACGCACCGTCTTTAAAATTGGAAACATATCTTTTATCGGTCTGGATATACTCGAAACCCAGATTTGACCAGTCCAAATTTTTCTTTTCCATTTCCATCCACTCCAATCTTGTTTTCTTATTTTTCTAGTATAAGACTGTTTTGGAAAAAATTCAAGAGTGCGCTCTGTTTTTTTTGAATCCGTATGATTTTCCTGCTACCGCTCTGCCATACTGATTGCTTCAATTCCGACGCTTCCGCCCCGCACGACTTCCACATCCCGGAATTCTTCTTTCAAAAGCTTGACAACCGCATCATTTTTGGTGGCCGTCTGCAAAAATTCAAGCAGCATACTGTCTTTCCCGTAATCGATCACTTCCGCCTTGAAGGTCTCGGCAATCTGGAAAAGCTCTGTCTTTTCCTCCAGACTGCATTTTTTCACTTTGACATACAGGATCTCCTTCATGCAGACTGAAAGATCCGTAAAATCGATAACCTTGATCACTTCCACCATCCGGTTCAGCTGTTTTTTAATCTGTTCAAAAGTCTCCTCATCACAATGTGTTTCGATCGTCATTCTGGAAATCGTCGGGTCTTCTGTCCGTCCCACCGTCAGACTTTCCAGATTATAGCATTTTGCCGAAAACAACCCGGAAATCTTGGAAAGCACACCAATCTGATTTTCCACATAAAGAGAGATCCATCTTTTTTTCAACATTCCATTCATTTCCATTTCCTCCTTCTCTAGCAGTCCATCAGCATCTCATGGAGCGTACCGTTTGGCTTCACCATCGGGTAGACCACTTCTTCCGGATCGATGATGAATTCGATCAGTGTCGGTACCTTCGTCTCTTTTGAGGCTTCCAGAAGTGCAGCCTCGATATCCTCTTTCTTCTCCACACGCATTCCCTTTGCCCCGTAGCTTTCTGCAAGTTTCACAAAGTCCGGTGTATATTCCGGCAGCTTTTCATCCCCGCGGCGCAGAGCAGCCCCTGCAAGAAGATTGGTCATGGCGTAGCGTTTGCCGTAAAACAGCTTCTGCCACTGACGCACCATTCCAAGGTAGGTATTATTCAGAACACAGATAATAATCGGCAGCTCTTCGAGAACCGCTGTGGCAAATTCCTGAATATTCATCTGCATGCCTCCATCACCGGAAATAACGATCACCGGTTTATCCGGATTGCCGATCTTTGCTCCGATTCCTCCCGGGAATCCATATCCCATCGTGCCAAGTCCTCCCGACATCAGAAGGCGTTTCTTCGGCGTAATCTCCGCATACTGTGCCGCGAACATCTGATGCTGTCCTACATCCGTCACAATGATTCCTTCATCAAAAACATGATTGATTCCCTCGATAATATCCTGCGGAAGCATGACATTTCCCCTCTTTTTCATCTGAAGCGGGTGTTCCTGCTCCCAGCCCTGAATTTTCTCCATCCACTCTTTTGTATCCTTCTCTTCCGCGTACTCCAGCATCTTTTCGATTGCTTCCTTTGCGTCCGCTACAATCGGCACATCCACATGGATATTCTTGGAGATGGACGCCGTATCAATATCGATATGTACAATCTTTGCGTTCGGCGCAAACGCGTGCAGCTTTCCTGTGATCCGGTCATTGAATCTTGTACCGATGGAAAACAGCACATCGCACTCTTCCACCGCCATATTGGCTGCGTAGGCTCCGTGCATACCAAGGTTTGCCACATAATACGGATGATTCGTCGGAACAGCGCCTCTTCCCATTACCGTTGTGACCACCGGAATTTTCGTCTTTTCCACCAGTCTTGTAAAGGCTTCATTGGCTTCCGCAATATTCACTCCGCCTCCTGCAAGAAACAGCGGTCTCTTCGCGTGGTTTAACAGCTTGACCGCGCGTTTTAACTGGCCGACGTGAACGCTGGTGTTCGGCTTATATCCGCGGATATTGACCTCTGACGGATATTCCGGAGAGCCAAGCTCGCCCATCACGTCTTTCGGAAGATCTACGAGAACAGGTCCCGGTTTCCCGCTTCTTGCGATGTAGAACGCTTCTTTTATAATTCTTCCCAGATCTTCTCTTCTATGTACCGTCACTCCGTATTTGGTGATGCTTCTTGTAATTCCTACAATGTCGACCTCCTGGAATGCGTCATTTCCAATCAGATGCCGCGCCACCTGTCCTGTAAAACATACAAGCGGCACACTGTCATAGTTTGCCGTGGCAAGACCGGTTACCAGGTTCGTCGCTCCGGGTCCGCTTGTTACAAGGCAGACCCCGACCTTGCCCGTTGATCTTGCGTAAGCATCCGCCTCGTGAACCAGTGCCTGCTCGTGTCTTGGGAGAATGATCTTGATATCTCCCTGTTTATAAAGCTCATCGCTGATATCAATCGTACATGCCCCCGGATAACCAAAGAGCGTATCCACACCTTCTTCTTTTAATGCTTTTACAAGAAGCTTGTTTCCACTGATTTTCCTCATGCCGTTTCCTCCTTTTCCTTCTCCTTGTCAAGGCTCTCTATTCTTCCCTGCATCTGTACGGAAATTTTATTCTCCAGGGCATCCGAAAAGACTTCCTGTAGAAAAAAACGCCCTAAGCCTTTGCTTAGGGCGAATAACTCCGTGATACCACCTAACTTCAGAATTTCTCTGCACTCAACCAGTACTTTCATACTGTTTCCCGATAACGCTGGAACAACGTCGGAGCCTAATCACATCTTACTTCCTGCATCGGATAAGACCTTTTCAGTCCGCTGTTCATGGGCCAGTTCCCACCCGCCGTCACGAAGACTTCCACCACCCGCCTTCTCTCTTTGCATCCGGCCGGGAGGTACTCCTCCCACTCACTACATTTCTCTGTCTCGTTAAAGTAATTATTGACATTATACGGGGTGGGGATATCTGTTGTCAAGCTTTTTCTCCGGCATCAGTCTTTTGTAGTTCTTTTTCTGTATCTTGTAAATATGTATTCCAGATCAAAATATGTCTGCTCGTCAGACTCTCCTTCCAGGATCCAGTCTTCCTCTTCATCCAGATTCGGGAAATATGTATCCGCGTCATAGGCATGGTCCGTCTTTGTCACATAAGCCTCGGTACAGTACGGGAGCATCATCCGGTAAACGCTCTCCCCTCCGATCACATAGATACTCTCATCCGGATACTGCTTCAGTTCCTCCAGAAGTTCCTCCAGACTGTGTACTACAACTGCTCCTTTTACCTGATAATGCGCGTCTCTTGTAAGGACGATATTCGTTCTGTTCTTCAACGGCTGTCCGCCAGGAAAGCTTTCCAGTGTCTTTCTGCCCATAACAACCACGTTTCCTGTTGTTGTCTCCCGGAAAAACTTCATATCTGCCGGGATGCTGACAAGCAGCTTGTTTTTATTCCCGATAGCCCAGTTTTTGTCTACATTCACAATCAGATTCATCTGTGTGCCTCCTCTTCTTTATACCGCAATCGGAATATTTTTAATCTGCGGTCCTGTCGCATAATCATCCAGACGGACGTCATCCGGCGTAAAGTCATAGAAATCTTTTACATCCGGGTTCAGCCAGAATTTAGGCGCTTCGTGCTGCTCTCTTGAAATCAGCTCCTCCACAAGCGGAATGTGACGGTCATAAATGTGCGCGTCCGCGATCACATGAACAAACTCGCCCACCTGCATGTCACAAACCTGCGCCATCATATGCATCAGCACCGCATACTGACAGACATTCCAGTTGTTTGCCGCCAGCACGTCCTGGGAACGCTGGTTCAGGATTCCGTTCAGCACCAGTTTTTCACTGTCCGGGCGCTTCGTCACGTTGAAGGTCATGCTGTATGCGCACGGATACAGATTCATTTCATGCAGATCCTGATGAACATAGATGTTGGTCAGAATCCGCCTGCTGTACGGATTGTGCTTCAGATCATAGATAACACGGTCTACCTGATCCATCATTCCTTCCTTATACTGATGTTTCACTCCCATCTGATATCCGTACGCCTTTCCGATGGATCCGTCTTCATCTGCCCAGCTGTCCCAGATATGAGGTTTCAGGTCATGGATGTTGTTGGATTTGCGCTGCCAGATCCAGAGCATCTCATCGGTACAGCTCTTGATCCCTGTTTTCCGAAGGGTCAGTGCCGGAAATTCTTTCGCAAGATCATACCGGTTTACAACCGCAAACTTCTTGATCGTATAGGCAGGTGTGCCGTCTTTCCACTTTGGCCGCACCTTTTCTCCTTCTGTACTTGTGCCGTGATCGATAATGTCTCTGCACATGCTGACAAATACCTGATCCGCATAACTCATATTGCTACCTCCGTTTTTCTCCATTTTAATTTGATTTCATCAATGCAAATACTTTTGCTCTGGATAATGTCCGTACTACGAGATAAAACAGCACCGTCTCCACCGGCACCATCACCATCTGTTTCAGAAGTCTTGCCGGAAGCAGCGCCGCAAAGGAACTTCCGTACATGACAGTAAGCCAGTACGTGTTCAGACAGGTGTTGACCAGAACTGCGACAAGTACTTTCGCAAATACAATCCGCCCCACGGAAAGCGGCTTCCGGTACAGAACCATTCCATAGAGGATGCCGCCCGCCACGGCACTGATGGTAAATCCCGGGAAAAAGGCTCCCGTCGGCTTTACCAGATACTTCAGAATATCCGCCGCTCCCGCGACAATACCGCCCACAGACGGTCCAAACAGCATTGCTGCCAGTTCATTTGGCAGGAAGGAAAATCCGATCTTCAGAAAGTCCGTCACCTGCACGGTTCCAAAAAATCCCAGCACCACAGCGAGTGCCAGAAGCATCGCTATGACAACCATGGTATGGCTGTCTTTGAGTTCACGGGCTGATTCCCGGAACATGTTTCGTAGTTTCTTGCATTTTTCCATAAAAATATACCTCCTTTGCAGTAGTCCTTTTGCCACGCACAGCAGGTATATCAGTCTCTGTCTATGTGCAGCAGCGGGATGCGAAATATGTACCGCAAGAAATTTCTTTTCGTCCACCGGCAACTCCCCGTCCGAATGGCACTTAACGCGCATATTTCTACTCTGCCTGTTCATTTCGTCTCTGATTATAGCACGAAGTCCTCTGATCGTAAAGAGATTTCTCAGTATGCCATTGCCTCCTCTCTCGTCATCCAGAAATGGATCCCATGAGTGGAGTCTTTCCACCGGTCTTCTGTAAAAGAGTCAGCGTATACCCACTCCCCTTTCCGGTAGACGAAGTTTTCATCCACCAGCGACCATGCCTCATCAAATTCCCTTGTGCCGTCAAAGTTTCTGATTGTCAGTACTTTTGCCTTATCACACCGGCATGTCGGACCTGTGGCCGAGCTCCGCTTTGCATCTGCCGGAACAAGGAGCTGTACAATCCGGTCATACACACATTTCTTGTATGCTACAAACGCTCCTTTCTCCGGGCAGCGCATAGGATACCCCACGGTTGTCTCATCCATACGCGCCCCGGTCAGGTCTGCATTTTCCAGTGTTGAAAGCCGGATATCCGCACCCCGGAAGTCTGCATTTTTAAGACTGCATCCCCGAAGGTCCGCCCCTTGCAAATCTGCCCCGCAAAATTTTGCTCCTTCCAGATCACAGTCCCGGAATCTTGAATTAGAAAGCCTGCACCCTGTAAAGTCGGCATTCCGGAAACTGACGGCGGTAAAATCTCCCCATTCCAGGATTTTACCACTCAGATCGATTCCGTCCATCCGCCTTTCATTCCATACTGTTTTTGTACTGTTCTGCTCCATTTTGACACCCCCGGTTCTTTGTAAATTCTATTTAAAATTTTTTTAAAAAACATGTTGACATTTCTTTTCTTTTATAGTATCATACATTTTGTTCCGAGTGAACAAAAAACATTAAGCGACAGTGGCTCAGTTGGTAGAGTACGACCTTGCCAAGGTCGGGGTCGCGGGTTCGAGCCCCGTCTGTCGCTCTTCTTTTTCAAAATTTGATATTCATGCGACAGTGGCTCAGTTGGTAGAGTACAACCTTGCCAAGGTTGGGGTCGCGGGTTCGAGCCCCGTCTGTCGCTCTTAAAACACGATTCAAATGAATCGTGTTTTTTCTTTTCTCAGACAGCTGTATCCCCGAAACCTGTATGCCAGATACTCTCAGAACAAAGGACAAAGTTTTCTGTTAATTGAAAAGGATGCTGCAGTTTCCCACAACACCCTTTTTTCTTCTTTCTCACGAAATTACTCTTCTGTTTCCGCTTCCGCCTCTTCTTTTCTGATGACACCGATTCCCAGCTCTTCCAGCTGTTTTACCGCTACTTCAGACGGTGCCTCCAGCATCATGTCTGATGCATCTTTCACCTTCGGGAATGCAATGACATCACGGATGCTGTCTTCTTTCGCCATGAGCATGACAAGACGGTCCAGTCCGTAGGCAAGTCCTGCATGTGGCGGTACCCCGTACTTGAACGCATTCAGAAGGAATCCGAACTGCTCTTCGGCCTCTTCTTTTGTAAATCCGATCACTTCAAACATCTTTGTCTGGATGTCATTCTGGTGGATTCGGACACTTCCTCCGCCGAGCTCGGTTCCATTTAATACGATATCGTATGCTTTCGCTCGCACTCTTCCCGGATCACTGTCCAGATACTGAAGATCCTCCTCCATCGGCATGGTAAACGGATGGTGCATTGCCACGAAACGGTTCTCGTCTTCATTCCACTCAAGCAGCGGGAACTCTGTTACCCAGAGGAAATTGTACTGGCTCTTGTCCAGAAGATCCAGCTGTCTTGCAATTTCAAGACGGAGATTTCCAAGTACATCCCATACAATCTTATTCTTGTCAGCCGCAAAGAGCAGAAGGTCTCCCGGCTGTCCGTCCATTGCCTGGATCAGGGAAGCCATTTCCTCTTCTGTCATGAATTTTGCAAAGGAGGATTTCACGCTTCCATCTTCCTGAATCGCAATATATGCAAGTCCTTTTGCACCATATCCTTTTGCAAATTCTACAAGCTTATCAATCTTTTTACGCGGCATTGCACCCTGTTCTTTGGCATTGATTCCGCGGACGCTTCCGCCCTGCTCCAGAGCTCCGGTAAAGACGCCGAATCCGCAGTCCTTTACGATCTCGCTGACATTGACAAGCTCCATTCCGAAACGGGTGTCCGGCTTGTCGGAACCGTAGCGGTCCATTGCATCCTGCCATGTCATTCTCTGGATCGGAAGCTTTACATCCACATCCAGAACTTCTTTAAACAAATAAGCAAGGAGACGCTCGTTGACTTCCAGAACATCATCTACATCAACAAAGGAAAGCTCCATGTCGATCTGTGTAAATTCCGGCTGGCGGTCTGCACGGAGATCTTCGTCCCGGTAGCATCTTGCAAGCTGGAAATAGCGGTCGCATCCGGAGCACATCAGCAGCTGCTTTAATGTCTGAGGAGACTGCGGCAGCGCATAAAAGCTTCCCGGATGTACACGACTTGGTACCAGATAGTCTCTTGCTCCTTCCGGTGTACTCTTTACCAGTGTCGGTGTCTCGATTTCAAGGAATCCTTCATCTGCCAGGAACTGTCTCGTCAGTGTGGCGATCTGGCTTCTCATGCGGAGATTCCGCTGCATATCCGGTCTTCTTAAGTCCAGGAACCGGTATTTCAGACGCAGTTCTTCCTTTGTCTTGCTGTCTTCCTCAATCGGAAACGGCGGAGTCTCGGACTCGGACAGGATCCGAAGCTCTTTCACACGTATCTCGATGGCCCCTGTAGCAAGATTTTCATTGACAGCTCCGGAACGTGCCTCCACGGTTCCTACTGCCGCAATGACAAACTCGCTTCTGAGCTTTCCTGCTTTTTCAAATCCTTCTTCATCGATACTTCCATTCTCAAATATCAACTGCAGGATCCCGGAGCGGTCTCTTAAGTCAACAAAGATAATACCGCCTTTATTTCTGTTCTTCTGCACCCACCCCATGACGGTGACGGTCTCACCGATATTCGCTGTGCCAAGTTCTGCGCAGCGGTGGGTTCTTTTCAGGCCTTTCATTGATTCTGCCATTTTCTCTTCCTCCATTTATTCTTGCTCTATTCTTCGCTCTTTGGCGCAAATTCCCGTACAAAGCACTCTGTCACATCCGTGTAGCCGTCCTGCGCAAGCTGCTCTTTCTGGAATTTCTTGTTTTTCTTCATATTGGAAACAAGAACCTGACATCCCTTTGCCCGTTCTTCTTTCGCAAGCTCCAGGATTCGGGTAATGCCTTCCGACGGCATTCCTTTTTCAATCAGGAATGCTTTCTTTTCCTTCCTGGTCGGAACCTGATAGCCGCTTTCTAAAAGCAGCAGGACAATCCGCTCGAATCCGATGGAAAATCCACATGCCGGCGTATCCTGTCCCGTAAACTTTCCGATCATCTTGTCGTAGCGTCCGCCTCCGCCTACTGATCCTCCGAACTCATCCATGGAGATCTCAAAAATCGTACCGGTGTAGTAGGACATTCCCCTGACAAGTGTCGGGTCAAAGCTCATCTTGAACTCCGCTTCTTTTACCGCTTCCACGCTGGAAATGATCGTCTCCAGGCCGTCTGCCACTTCCGGATCCAGAAATCCATCAAGCTTCTCTTTCAGGTAACGGATACCTTCCACATCACGTGTCACTTCCTTGAACAGTGTCAGGTAAGTCTCCACAACCTGTGCTTCATATCCCGCTTCTTTTAACTCGCTTTCCACACCTTCCAGACCGATCTTGTCCATCTTGTCCAGAATGATGAATACTTCGTCAAAGCTTTCCGGAGCAAATCCACTGAAAGCAGCCATTGCCTTTAAGATCTGTCTGTCATTGATCCGGATAGTAAAGTTCTTGAAATCCAGTTTTCCGAGGAGTGTACTTGTGGCAAGGATCAGCTCGATCTCCGCAAGATTGGACGGCTCGCCCAGGATGTCGATATCGCACTGCATGAACTGGCGGTATCTTCCTCTCTGCGGACGGTCTGCTCTCCACACATTTCCGATCTGCAGTGCCTTAAACGGAGACGGCAGTTCATTCGCGTGATTTGCATAATATCTGGAAAGCGGCAGTGTCAGATCGTAACGGAGTCCTCCGTCCACCAGATCCGCCTCTGTCTTTGCTGTCTCCAGATTCAGCTTCGCCCCTCTTTTTAAAATTTTGAAGATAAGCTGCTCATTTTCTCCTCCCTGTTTGCTGAGAAGATTATCAATGTGTTCCACACACGGAGTTTCAATCGAAGAAAATCCAAATGTGCGGTATGTCTCTTTGATCATCTGTATCACATAGTCACGGATTTCCATCTCTCTTGGGAGCATATCGTTCATTCCGGTGACCGGTTTTTTCTTTAACGCCATAGCCATTCTCCTTTTCGCTCTATCATCTCGTCAATCCGGGCAATGTACTCGTCCACATTTTTCACATTTTCAATGCGGATCAGATTTGTCATCTTTTTCTTTTTGCTGCCCGGCATCTCTACTTCCTCCGGGAGGACAATCTTCGTGGAAGCACCCGCTCCCGCCGCAATAATCGACTGTTTTTCCTCCATAATTAGTATATTGTAAATTCCCGCTTTGTCAACCTCTGCATATCCGACATTCTCAAAATTTCCGGCCATATTTTTCTGGCGGTACAGATAGTACGGGACAAGCCCCATCTCCTCCGCGCACCGGTACGCCGCATCGATCATGGCCGTCAGGTCTTCTGCCGAAAGCAGGTGACCTGTAAAGCCTTCTCCGCTTCTCTGTTCCTGGCGCAGTCTCGATGCCCGCTTGATGGCAAGGGCATGCACCGTCAGACTGTCCGGGTGAAGCTCCCGGATCTGCCGCAGCGTATCTTCCATATCTTCCGGCGCCTCCCCAGGCAGTCCGGCAATCAGATCCATATTGATATTCTCAAAGCCGAGTTCCCTGGCCAGACGAAACGTCTGCACCACATCCTCCACTGTATGCCTTCTTCCTACCAGATCCAGCGTCTTCTGCTGCATGGTCTGAGGATTGACTGAAATCCGGCTGATTCCGTGGTTTCTTAAAACCTCCAGCTTCTCCCTTGTGATGCTGTCCGGCCGCCCGGCCTCCACGGTAAGCTCCAGAAGATGTTCATAGGAAAACTGCTGCTCCAGATGAGTCAGCAGACGGTCAAGCCGGGATGCACTAAGGGATGTCGGCGTCCCGCCTCCCAGATAGATCGTATTGAGTTTTTTCTCTTTGGAAACATCTGCAATATAGGAAAGCTCCCGGCAGAGCGCATCCAGGTAATCGTCCATCCGATCAAGATACTGCGCAATCGGGTAAGAAGTAAAGGAACAATATGCACAGGTTGTCGGGCAGAACGGGATTCCGATATAGAGACTGTATCCATTCTCGTAATCCAGTCTGGACAACAGCTCCTTTTCCCTTTTTGCAATTGCCAGTCCCAGTTCCGCCTTCTCTTCCGAGACAAAGTGCTCCTTTTCAATCCAGTTCAGAATCTCCTGATCCGGCACTCCTTCTTCTAATTTCTGCATGAACATTTTGGTCGGCCGCACCCCGGTGAGACTTCCCCACGGCAGTTTCTTTCCTGCCATTTTACTCAGTTTCTCATAAAGTGCACTTACTACCAGATGCTTTCTCCTGCTTCTGTCCATCTGCCCGATTTCACCTTTCTCTCCGGCCAGGCTGACACAAAAACAAGAATCACGGTCTGTCTCGATCCTGACCTGTGACTCTTGCTCTTCATTAACCTGCTGTTCGATTTCTTCGTCCGGATAAAAAGCTTTCAACAGATGATACGCATCATATGTGTATAAAGTATCATTACATGTCAGCTTCATCATAGTCTCTCCCGCGTTTTATTTTCTCAAAAACGGATTGTATTTTTTCTCTTCTCCGATGGTGGTCGCATCCATATGACCAGGCAGGACTTTCGTCTCATCCGGAAGACAGAGGAGCTTTTCCTCAATCCCGCGTACCAGATCTGACATGCTTCCTCCCTCAAAATCCGTGCGTCCTACAGAATGGTGGAACAGAGTATCCCCGCTGAAGAGAATTCCCTCATCCGCCAGATAATAGCAGACTCCGCCCGGCGTATGGCCCGGCGTAAAGAACACCTGAATGTCAAAACCGGCGATGTGGAGCATTTCTCCGTCTTTTACATAGACCGCATCGGAAAACGTGTATCCGTTCGTATAGATATCGGACTGATTCCAGTGGGCATCCTGTAAAAGCGCCGCTTCCCTCTCCCCTGCGTAAACCGGCACATCATAGACCTTCCGGAAATCCTGGATTCCCATAATATGGTCAAAATGTCCGTGGGTCAGGAGAACAGCCTTCATGTCAAGGCCCTCTTCCTGAATAAAGTTCATCAGCTTTTTCGGACATGCTGCCGGATCGACCAGCACGGCCTCTTTTGTGTTTTCATCGTATAAAACGTAGGTATTTGTCCCGATAATGCCTGTTACAAATGTCTGAATCTTCATCTTTTTTTGCCCCGGCCTTTCTTTAGCCCGTCGTCCTTTCTATATCAATTACATTTTCAATCTGTCTGAGTTTGCCTACAAGGCGTCCCATCTCTTCTTTTCCTCTTACAACAAATCCCATCTCCACGGAAGATACGCCCTTCTTGCTTGTGCGCACATTCATCGTCTTGATATCGATCTCCGCCTCGGTAAAGACTCTGGAAATCTCCATCAGCATACCCGGCTTATCTTCCACAAACATTTTGATTTCCGCAAAATATTTGCCTTCGGAAGTTTCCGCAGCATCGGCCTCCCATTCTACCGGAATGAGTCTTGCTCTCTCTCTCTCTGTCAGATGAAGGACATTGATACAGTCTGTCCTGTGAATCGTAAGACCCCTTCCTCTGGTTACAAATCCTACGATCTCATCGCCCGGAAGCGGATTACAGCATCTGGAAAAGCGCACCGCCATGTCATCGATTCCTTTGACAATGACACCGCTTTTCGATTTTGCGATGTGTACCACGTTCTTCGATGCCTCTGCTACCTTTTCAAGTACAGCCTCATCCGTAATCTCCTGTCTGTGGTCTTTGTTATATTCTTCTGCAAGACGGTTAACAATCTGACCTTCTTTCAGTCCGCCGTGTCCGATTGCCGCAAGGACGGAATCCCAGTCCTTGAATCCGTATTTCTGCTGCACGATCTGCTGATATTTCGGTTTCATCAGATTACCCTGCTCATAGCCTTTGGCCTTGCAGTAGGAAATCAGCATTTCTTTTCCTTTGACAATATTTTCTTCTTTAAACTGCTTTTTGAACCACTGGTTGATCTTGTTCTTAGCCTGCGTGCTCTTGACAATGTTCAGCCAGTCGCGGCTCGGTCCCTTGGAATTCTGAGAAGTCAGAATCTCGATGCGGTCGCCGTTCTGAATCTTGTAGTCTACTTTGACAAGTTTTCCGTTGACTCTTGCACCGACCATTTTATTTCCCACCGCACTGTGGATCGCGTATGCAAAATCGATCGGCGTGGAACCGTTCGGAAGATTTTTGACATCTCCATTCGGGGTGAAGCAGTACACATCTTCCGCGAACAGATCCAGGTCTCCTTTGATCAGATTCAAAAACTCCCGGTTATCCGACATGTCTTTCTGCCAGTCGAGGATCTGGCGGAGCCAGCTTAACTTTTCTTCTTCCTGAGCCTTGATATTCTTCTTTCCGTCATTGGACTCTTTGTATTTCCAGTGGGCTGCGATTCCGTATTCGGCCGTCTTGTGCATCTCCTTTGTACGGATCTGAATCTCAAACGGCTGTCCGACGGAACTCATCAGCGTCGTGTGAAGTGACTGATACATATTCGGCTTCGGCATGGCAATGTAATCTTTAAACCTGCCAGGTACCGGTGTATACATCTCATGGATCACGCCGAGGGCCGCGTAACAGTCTTTCACCGTGTCAACAATAATCCGTACTGCAAAAAGATCGTAAATCTGGTCTACCGTCTTATCCTGATTAACCATCTTTTTGTAGATACTGAAGAAATGCTTGACTCTTCCATTGACTTCCGCCCTGATATGGGCATTTTCCATATGCTGTGAGACTTCCCTTACAATCTGAGCCACAAACTCTTCCCGCTCGGTCTTTCTCTCATTAATCTGCTGCACCAGGTCATAGAAAATCTCCGGATGGAGATACTTAAGCGCAAGGTCATCCAGCTCTGTCTTCACTTTGGAAATACCGAGTCTCTGGGCGATCGGAGAATAGATGTCCATCGTCTCTTTCGCTTTTTCCTTCTGCTTCTCCGGCTTCATAAACTGCAGTGTGCGCATATTATGAAGGCGGTCGGCAAGCTTGATAATGATGACACGGATATCCTTTGCCATGGCGAGAAACATCTTTCTTAAATTCTCCGCCTGCATTTCAAGCTTATCCGAAGAATAGGAAAGCTGTCCCAGCTTTGTAACACCATCCACAAGAAGCGCTACTTCCTCTCCGAATTCTTTTTCAATATCCTCTTTTGTAACCTCGGTATCTTCTACCACATCATGCAGAATGCCGGCCGCAATCGTTTCCTTGTCCATCTCAAGCTGTGCCAGAATAATGCCTACCCAAAGAGGATGAATGATATATGCCTCTCCGGATTTTCGGAACTGATTTGCATGGGCCTTGCTCGCCAGCTGATATGCTTTTTCAATCAGCGAAACATCTGCTGACGGGTGATATTTATGGATATGCCCGATCAGATAACGGTACAGCTCATCCGGGTCCTGATAGTCCTCAGGCTCTTTTACAGCATGGCCGTCCACAATCCGCATCCCCTGGCGGACTTCTGTCGTAACTTCTTCCGGTCTGATTTTTTCTGCCATATCATTCCCCTCCTTTACCTGTTTCTTCACTGCTTTACTCTCAAATATTATGTCGTTTTTTGGAATATATCCTTTAGTATATCATTATTTCCAGAATGTGTAAAGCAGAGCATTCTACAGGTTTTTCGCGTAATCCTGCCTTTTTTCTTATCAGTATTACCGATAATCGAGAATTGTAATCTGAAGCGTCCTTCTTCCCATGTAATCGTTGATTCCCGGATAGTAAGTAACATCCATCAAAATCGGATTTCCTCTTCCATATAAAAGATGGTCTTTTGCATCCGGTCCGTACTTTTGTGACAGACAGGAAAAGAAGGTCTCCAGATCACCAAAAAAGATGGCATCCATAGTGGTGTGGTCCGCATCTTCTACTTCCAGTTTCAACACATTTTGATGCTTTCCGATAACCCGTCCCCGCCGAAAAAGCAGCTTTCTCCGGGCAAACACCGGTTTCGTATTTCCTTTTCCAAACGGCTCCAGAAGAGAAAGTTCCTGCACAAAATCCTCGGTAATCTCACACAGAGGAAGCTGCATGTCGATCACAACTTTCTCCGTCAGGTCTTCTTCCGTCATTGTCGTATTTTCGTTCAGTTTTTTCCGAAGAGACAGAATTTTTTCTTCCGGGAGCGAAAGCCCCGCTGCCAGACGATGTCCGCCGAAACGTGTCAGAAGATCTTTGCATCTGCTCAGCTCATCGTACATATGGTAGGTTTCAATCGACCGCCCGGAGCCTTTTGCTCCTTCTTCTGCCTTTGTCAGGACAAACACCGGTTTGTAGTACCGCTCCCGCAGACGTCCTGCCACAATTCCCGCTATGCTTTCATGACATTTTGGCAGATACACCACAAGTACTTTATCCTCCTTTAATCCGGTTGTCTCCACCTGAACCACCGCCTCTTTCACTGCTTCCTCTGTCAGATTCTTCCGGCTGTCATTGAGAGCTTTCAGATCTCCCGCCAGAAGATCCGCTTCTTTTTTTGTCTTTGCGCACAGAAGCTCCAGTGCCCGTCTGGCTGTATCCAGACGCCCCCCGGCATTGATGCACGGTCCGATCACAAAGCCGATATGATAGGCAGACAGTCGGTCCGTATGGACTCCGGTACATTCCATCAGCGCGGCAAGTCCCGGATTTTTCGTTCTCTTCAGCATTTCCAGCCCCTGTTTTACAAAAATCCGGTTTTCGTCGGTCAGATCCATAACGTCTCCTACCGTCGCGATGGCTACATTTTCCATCAGATAATCCACATCTTCCGGATCTCTTCCCATGGCATTGTAAAGTGCCTCGACCAGCTTGTAGGCCACAGCTGCTCCACACAGTCCTTTGAACGGGTACAGGCAGTCCTCTCTTTTGATATCCACCACCGCGTCGGCAGGCGGAATCAGGTAGCCGCGTGTACCGTCTTCGTATTCTTCATACGGCACTTCATGATGGTCTGTTACAACGACAGCCATTCCCATACTTTTCCCATACGCGATCTCTTCGCGCGCTGCGATTCCGTTGTCACATGTCACAATTGTATCAATATTGTCATCCAGCGCACGGTCAATCAGATCAATATTTAACCCGTATCCGTCCCTGACACGATCCGGGATGTCATAATCCACTTCTGCGCCCAGTCCTTTCAACCCCTCCAGAAGAATATATGTAGCATTGACTCCGTCAATGTCATAATCTCCGATAATGCGGATACTCTGTTTCTCCACAATCTTTTCCTTCAGAAGATCCACCGCCTTATCCATATCTTTCATAAGCATTCCATCATACAGATCCGCGATGGTTCCATTCAGATAACGGTCAAAAGCCTCCTCTCCGATAATATCCCGGTTGCGGATCAGCGCCGCTGTTCTCGGCCGGATCCCAAACCGTTTCCCCAGCTCTGTAAAATTTCCTCCCTTTCTAAGCAGTACCCAGTTTTTCATCGATTGTATTCCTCCAAAAAAGCAAAAGGATGCCGCAAGATCCATACTTTCCATCCTGCTGCATCCTTTTCATGTTTTATTTCTTCTTTCCGGTTCTTGTCTTCATAACGTACCAGAGTGCTCCCGTGATACATACGGAAGAATATGCACCGCACACGATACCGACCATCAGAGGCAGTGCAAATTCTCTGACTGATGTGACACCAAAAACAAAGAGCGCAAACACCATAATAAACGTCGTCAGAGAAGTATAGATGCTTCTTGTCAGCGTCATTGTGATACATCTGTTTACAAGTTCGGCAAGTGGTTCTTTCTTCCTCCGCGCTTTCAGCTCCTCCCGGATCCGGTCAAATATTACAATGGTTGCATTGATCGAATATCCTACAATTGTCAGCATGCACGCAATAAAGGTACTTCCGACTGTAATACGGGATACGGCGTAAAAGGCAAGCACGACGAGGACGTCATGAATCAGGGCCGTCACCGCGCTTGTGGCAAACCGGATGTCCTTAAACCGGAACCAGATATAAAGAAGCATGCAGACTGTGGAGATAATCACCGCAACGACCGCATCCTGCCTCATCTCCGCACTGATCGTAGAACTGATGCTGGAATAGGTAATGTCCGAATCCGACACCTGGAACTCATCAGCCAGTGCCTGATTTAATGCCTCCCTCTGGTCAAGATCAAGGGCTTTCGTCCGGATGACAATCTCAGTGCTTCCTTTTACCTTCTGTGTCTGTACTTCCGAGTCTCCGGATGCTTTCTCAACCACCGGAACAATCCGGGATTCAATTTGCGAAATCGAATAATCTTTCTGAAAATCCACTGTCGTGGATGTTCCTCCCCGGAATTCCAGACTGTAGGCCAGCATACCGTTTTCTTTCACATGATGATATCCCATCACGGCAAATCCGGCAAGGATCACAAGCAGGGAAGCAGCAAAGCAGATCTTTCTCTTTCCAAGGAAGTCTACCGGTTTTCTTTCCTTCATTTTCTTTGCATAGAACTTCTCGTTCCGGATTCCCACCGCATAGAACGAATTGATGATCATCCGTGTAATTACCAGCGCGGTAAACATGGAAACGACGATGCCAAGAGCCAGTGTCTGCGCAAATCCTTTGACCGTTCCCGATCCCCGAAACCAGAGTACTGCTGCTGCAATCAGCGTCGTGACATTTCCGTCAATGATTGCGGAAAGTGCCTTGTGAAATCCGCTCTTCAGCGCGTTCTGCACACTCTTTCCGGACGCGATTTCTTCCCTCACCCTTGCAAAGATAATGACGTTTGCATCCACAGCCATTCCAATGGACAAAATGATTCCGGCAATTCCCGGAAGGGAAAGAGTGATGTCAAATGCGTTCAACAGCACCAGCACCAGTCCGGTATAGATCAGAAGTGCAAGCCCTGCAGCAAGCCCCGGAAGCAGATAAACAGCAATCATAAAAAGGATGACTGCCGCAAGTCCGACTGCTCCTGCCAGAAGACTTGTACTGATTGCCTCCCCGCCAAGCTGGGCTCCCTGCACCTGTGAGTTGAGCTCTTCCAGTTCCAGGGAAAGACCGCCGATCCGGATTGCGGAAGCAAGCTCTTCGGCTTCTTCATAACTTGCCATTCCGTCAATATAAGCGGTATCCACAGTAATAGCTTCATTCACAGTCGGGGAGCTGATTACCTCGCCGTCATAGATAATGGAAATTTCCTTTCCGACATTCTTCTCTGTCGCCTCGGTAAACTTTTCTTTTCCCTGCTCATTTAACTGAAGCTCTACCGTATATTCATTTGCTCCTGTCGTCTGGTTCTGACCGCTCATCGCCTTTGCGGTTTTAATGTCGCTTCCTGTCAGAACCGTCTCGCCATCTGCTGTCTGAAATTCCAGCGATCCCGGCTGTCCAAGCTCTTCCAGAATCTCATTGGCATCCGACACTCCCGGAATGGAAATGCTGATACGATTGTCTCCCTCCTGGTATACATTCGCTTCCGTACTGTATGCTTCTACTCTCTTCTGCAGTTTGTAGATGGTGTCCCGCATCTCTTCCGGCGACGGGTTTTCCTCTTTTGCCTGATAGGTAATGCTGACCCCGCCGGCCAGATCCAGCCCGAGTTTGATGTTTTCCATGGCACCGCTTTGGGAACGGCCCCATCCGATGGCTGTCGTATATACCAGCAGTCCGATTATAAGGACTGTCACAATCAATCCTGCGATCCCTCTGCTTTTCTTCACACTTTACATCCCCTTCTCTAAGCTTCTTCGCTCTCTCCGGAGTTGTCCGCCAGCGCCGCTTTGATCATGATGGCGCATTCCACACGTTTTCTTTCCATCTCGCATCCGATGTCATATGCATCATTCAGATTTCCCTCAAAATGGTATGCATTCGCCATACATCCGCCGCTGCAGTAGAACTTCGCAAAGCAGTTTTTACATTTTTCTTTTGAGTAGACATTACAGCACCGGAATGCGTCCGCAATCTCAGGCTTTGTAATACCCTCATCTACATTTCCCATCAGGAAATCCTCATCTCCTACAAACTGATGACAAGGATAGAGGTCTCCCCACGGTGTTACAGCCAGATATTCGGTTCCCGAACCGCATCCTGACAACCGTTTCGCAAGGCACGGTCCGCCTTCCAGGTCGATCATAAAATGGAAGAAATTAAATCCATTTCCTTCTTTTTCTCTCTGAATCATATATTTTGCGAGTTTATCATACTCCTCAAAAATCTGAGGCAGGTCTTCCTCCCTGATTGCGTACGGGTCTGTATCATCACCGACAACCGGCTCGATGGACATCTGCTGAAATCCGAGATCTACAAAATGGCGCACATCCTCTGAAAAATCCAGGTTCTGTCTCGTAAATGTACCGCGCACATAGTATTTCTGCTGATTTCTGCTCTCGGCAAGTTTCTGGAACTTTGGAACAATCAGATCGTAGCTTCCTTTTCCATTCCGGAACGGACGCATCCGGTCATTGACTTCCCTTCTTCCGTCCAGGCTCAGCACGACATTGTCCATCTCCTTGTTGATAAACTCCTGAATTTCATCATTCAGCAGTACGCCGTTCGTCGTAACAGTAAAACGGAAATGTTTATCGTGAATCTTCTCCTGCTCTCTTCCATATGCCACAAGATCTTTGACAACCTGCCAGTTCATCAGCGGCTCCCCGCCGAAGAAGTCTACTTCCAGGTTTCTTCTGCTTCCGGAATTTGCGATCAGGAAATCCAGCGCCTTTTTCCCTACTTCATAGGACATCATCGCACGTCTTCCATGATATTCGCCCTCCTCGGCAAAACAGTATTTGCACGCCAGATTGCAGTCATGGGCAATATGGAGACAGAGCGCCTTTACTACTGTCTTTCTTTTCATGACATCCTGTATACAGGACTCATGAGTATCCGGTGCGAAGAGCTGTCCTGCCTCCGCTAGTTCAGCGAGATCATCGAGCACCTCGTCAATCTCCTGCGGATTATATTTCTCCTGATACTGTTTTTTGATTTTTTCCTTTGTCTCACCCTCCCGGATGGTATCGGCTGTCTGCTCCGGATTCATCGCGGTCAGTGCTGCGATCAGATCGTATCCCATCTGATCTACGACATGGACACATCCGCTGTTAACATCCAGAACGATATTATATCCATTATTCTGGTACTGATGGATCACTTTGTGTACCCCTTTCTCTTTTTTCTGTAGACATCAAGAGACAGCGACCAAATAGCCGCTGTCCTGTAATTTCACTTATAAGTCCTGTCTGCCTATTTCTTCTGTTCGCAGGTCTGGTTTCCTACTGTGCAGGAAGTCTTGCATGCTGACTGGCAGGATGTCTGGCATTCTCCGCATCCGCCTTTTTTCATTGTGTTGTTTAAAGTCTGTGTATTTAATGTTTTAATGTGTTTCATCCTGATTTCCTCCTTATGCATTTTGCTAGAAATTATTATATCATAGGCGGTTTCTTTTTTAAAGCCTTTTTTTCGTTTACGACAGCATTCCGCCAAGCATTCCTCCGGCCGCGCACAGTATCAGCGTTGTCACAATCTGCATCGTATCGCCCTGAAGGGTGTGATATACACCAACGGACACCAGTACCAGGAGCAGAAAATATAGCATTCCAAGAATCAGTCCCCAGATAAATTTCCGTACTTTCTGCAGCTTCCCGATCAGAAAACCTCCCGCAAACGCGGACACAACATAGATACCGGTAATTCCTGCCGTCACTTTTCCTTTATCCAGATTCAGCTTATAAAGCAGCACCGCCAGCACCAGAAGCAGGATTCCCGTAACGATGTAGGATACCAGAAGTGCCTGAAAGATCCGCATGACCCCCGATTTTTGTCCTTTTACTCTCATCGCATCCCCCTTGTCCCGTTTTTCTAAGACTATTGTATGATGCGGATTTTCTCTTTATGACTACGTTTCCATCTGACTCCCAAGAAATGCAGCCGCGCACTGAGCCAGTTTCTGACAGATTTCTTCGGAAATGCCTTTTTGCCGCTCCGGTCTGACAAAAAGAACTGATCCGATCACATCGCCTCCTGCCAGCACCGGACAAACAAAAATTTCTCCATAGTCCACCATCTTTTCTTTCAGAAAATTGATACCGGATCCCCCGCTGCGGCTTATGGATACCGCTCTCCGTTCTTCCAGAAGACAGACAAACTCCTCTGATACCTCCTGTTCTGCTACATCCTTTCTCCCTGCTCCGGAAGCAGCAATCACCTTTTCCATATCCGTAATGCAGGAAAGCATTCCCGATGCCTGCGCCAGACTCTCTGCATAGTTCTGCGCAAATGTATATATTTCTCCAAGCGGAGAATACTTCTTCAGAATAACCTCGCCGTCCTGGCCCGTAAAGATTTCCAGCGGAGTCCCCTCGCGGATTCCCAGTGTTCTGCGTATTTCTTTTGGAACAACCACCCTTCCAAGATCGTCGATTCTTCGCACAATTCCCGTCGCTTTCATTTCTGTAAAGTTCCCTCCATTTCACAAATCAGCCGCTTTTTTCCGGCTTTCACATAAGGCTAGTATCTGCAAAAGGAAAATTTTTATTCTGTTTGCACTTTTTCTTAAGAGATAGTAAAATAGAGAAAAACGTTTAGGAGGTCCATAAGGCTATGAGTAAAATCGATGATGTAAGAAAAGAAATGGTCGCTGCCATGAAGGCCGGCGACAAGGCAAGAAAAGAAACTCTGTCTTCTCTTCTTGCCGCTCTGAAAAATAAAGCAATCGACAAGCGGGAAGATCTGACTGAGGAAGAGGAAGTACAGGTTGTCTTAAAGGAGATCAAACAGACAAAAGAGACTCTGGAGATGACCCCGGAAGACCGTACCGAAATCATTGAAGAATGCCGGGCACGGATCGCGGTTCTTGAAGAATTTGCCCCGAAGATGATGGATGAAGAGGAGATCAGATCTGTCATCGCCTCTGTTCTCTCTGATATGGGTCTGGATCATCCGACTGCAAAAGACAAGGGAAAGATCATGAAAGAGCTGATGCCGAAGGTCAAAGGAAAAGCCGATGGCAAACTTGTAAACGAACTTGTCAGCACATTTTTTTAATAAAAGACAAAAATGAAGCAGCCTATTCGGCTGCTTCTTCTGTATTATCTGTATTTTCGGAATCAGTGGATTCTCCACTGTCTGTGCTGTCGGAAGTATCTTCTCCATCTGTGTTTTCTGAAGAGCCTTCTGTACTGCCGCTGTCTTCTGAGCTGTCCTCTGTCTTCAGGGCAACCCCCTGACCGTTAAAGTCGATCTTTTCCCAGACATCCTTGTTTTCCTTGATGTCAGTGTCTTCTTTCCAGCCATCAAGGATCTCATTGTATCGCTCAGACTCACGTTCGGAGATGATCTCCTGTTTCTTGCTGTCCGTTGCGCTCTGATCAAATGTGGATGTCACCTTTGCCACATAGTATCCGGTATCTGTCTCTATCACATCAGTTACCTGGCCTGCTTCCAGTTTGTCCGCCGCCTGAATGAGCTCCTCATTCGGGGATGTCGTACTGGAGTCAAACGTCAGATCCACTGCTGATTTCTCCTGATCCTCTGCGGCCTGACTGAAATCTGTGCCGCTGTTCACCGCGTTCAAAAATGTTTCCGCCTTCGCTTTTGCCTCTTCCTTTGTATCTGAAGTATTTTCGGAATCACTTTCTTCGGATTCCTCCGTATCCGAGTAGGTAAATGCTACATACTGCAGCGCTTTCTGGGCAGCCTCCTCATCGGAAACATTCCGGTCCACATCTTTTAGCATCTCAGTCTGTACTTTCTGCTGGATTGTAAAGAGTTCCAGAACCTTCTGCACCGTCTCCTTGTCGCCGGAAATCACATCCCGGACCTCCGCATCGTTTGCCTCTACAAACTGGTCCGCAGCATCTTCAATCGACTTCTTTTCTTCGTCTGTCAGTGAAACGCTGTAATCGCCGGCATGCTCGTTAACCAGATAGAGTTCCTCCAGCGACTGCATGATCGTCTCCTTGGCCGACTCTTCGTAAGTCGTTCCTTCCTCAACCTCGGTTGTCCACATGTTTTCTCCCAGCATAGAGCTGTAATAAGTCTCATACATTGCCTGCTGATATCTTGCAAAGAAATTTGCCACATTTCCTTTAATTTCTGTATCTCCCACGGTCGCAACGACATCGCTGTCTTCAATCGTCTGCTGTCCGCAGCCTGTCATTGCTCCTGCTGCCACAGCGGCAGTCAAAAGGACTACTGCCAAACGCTTTTTCATACTGTCAAAAGCCTCCTTCGTATTTCTAACTACCCTATTATATCCGGTTTTTCCTGGACAATCAATGTTTTTATATCATTTAACAGATTTTTCACGACTTCCAGAATATCCGGGTCCTTTTCCTTCCGGTTCCGCTTTTTCTGCTCATAGAGAAAATACGGCGGCGTATCATTCTTAAAAACAAGTTCTCCTTTCCTGCGCTCCAGAAGTTTCGGTATCTCCTCGCCACGTACCTTCGCCCGCTCATACATGGTGATCTTCAGCGTCTGCCCTTTCTGCTCAATCGAAGTCACATACACGGAATGTGCAAAGGCTTTCAGCCTTGCAATCAGGATCAGCTTCTGTACCTTTTTCGGAATGTCTCCGAACCGGTCAATCAGCTCTTCCATCATATCATCCATCTCTTCTTCGGTCTCAATCAGCGCGATCCGTTTGTAGATATCCAGCTTCTGATATTCATCCGGAATATAGGAAGCCGGAATAAAGGCATCCACATTCAGATCCACCGTTGTTGTAAAGCTTGCGGCTTCTTCCTGGGAAGTGCCCTGTTTCATGTTTTTGACCGCTTCATTGAGCATCTTACAGTAGAGGTCATACCCGACTGCCTCCATATGACCGTGCTGTGCTTCTCCAAGCAGATTTCCTGCTCCCCGGATTTCCAGATCCCGCATGGCAATCTTGAATCCAGATCCAAGATCCGTAAACTCCCGGATCGCGGCAAGCCGCTTTTCCGCAACCTCTCTGAGCAGACGGTCTCTCCGGTAGAGAAGAAAGGCATAGGCCATCCGGTTAGAACGCCCGACTCTTCCTCGCAGCTGGTATAGCTGGGAGAGCCCCAGTTTGTCCGCATCATGGATAATCATCGTATTGGCATTGGAAATATCAAGCCCGGTTTCAATAATAGTCGTGGAAACAAGCACATCGATATCCCCGTTGATAAAGTCATACATGATCCGCTCCAGCTGATGTTCCCTCATCTGCCCGTGAGCGTAGGCAACATTTGCCTCCGGAACAAGGCTCTGGACTCTGGCCGTGATCTCCGCAATATCCTTGACTTTATTATAGACATAGTACACCTGCCCCTGTCTGGACAACTCTCTTACAATTGCCTCCCTTACCATCTCATCCTGATATTCCATGACATAGGTCTGGATCGGCATCCGGTCCATCGGAGCCTCTTCCAGCACACTCATATCCCGGATTCCAATCAGGCTCATATGGAGAGTTCTTGGAATCGGAGTAGCTGTCAATGTCAGGACATCCACATTTTCCCGCAGTTTTTTGATCTTTTCCTTGTGCTGCACTCCAAACCTCTGCTCCTCGTCGATCACAAGAAGTCCCAGATCTTTGAAGCAGACGTCCTGACTCAAAATCCGGTGGGTTCCCACCAGAATATCCACCTGGCCTTTTTTCAGGTCTTCCAGCGTCTTTTTCTGCTGGGACGGGGTACGGAAACGGCACATCAGATCCACCCGAACCGGGAAGTCTTTCATCCGCTGAACAAGGGTGTTATAATGCTGCTGCGCCAGAATGGTGGTCGGTACAAGAAATGCCACCTGCTTATTCTCCTGCACCGCTTTAAAGGCCGCCCGGATCGCCACCTCGGTTTTTCCAAAGCCAACATCTCCGCAGATCAGACGGTCCATGATCTTGTGGCTTTCCATATCCTTTTTTGTCTCTTCGATGGCCGCTGCCTGATCGTCTGTCTCCTCAAACGGAAACATCTCCTCAAATTCTTTCTGCCACACCGTATCCGGCTCATAGGCATAGCCTTCCTTTTCCTGCCGTGCGGCATAGAGCTCCACCAGATCTCTCGCGATCACCTGTACCGCTTTACGGACTCTTGTCTTGGTACGCTCCCAGTCCTGTCCGCCCAGACGGTTGAGTTTCGGTTTCTTTGCATCCGCCGATGCGTATTTCTGGATCAGATCCATCTGAGTAGCCGGGATGTAGAGATTTCCGCCTCCTGCATAGGAAATCTTCATGTAATCCTTCTCAATCCGGTCTATCTCAATTTTCTCGATTCCCTGATAAATTCCAAGCCCATGATTCTCATGAACTACATAGTCCCCCGGCTTTAAGTCGGTAAAACTCTGGATCTTTTCCCCTTCGTAAATCCTTCTTCGCTTCTTTTTCTTCTTTTTCCCGAAAATATCGGTCTCCGAAATCACGGTAAACTTCAGCATCGGGTACTCATACCCAACTGCCACATGACCGTAGGACACAAGAATTTCTCCCGGTTTTACCAGTCTTTCGGGATCTTCATCATAAAAACTGTTCAGATCATAGTCCCTGAGATCTTCCGCAAGCCTTCTTGCCCTTGTCCGGGAACCCGAAAGCAGAATCACCCGGTACCCGTTTCGCTTCAGCCTTTTTAAGTCTCTCGTCAGCACCTCAAAACTGCTGTTATACGGGTTCACGTTTTTAGCCAGAATGCTGTATACATCCCGGACCAGAAATTCTTTTACTTTGCCCTCCAGTGCTGTAAATCCGATACTGTGATACTGATTGATCAAACCTGCAATCTCGTGGACCGGAAAGATCCTGATGTCTTTTTCTCCTTCCGGAAGCTTTTCTTCTTCCTCTCTTCGCTCCCTGGCCTGCCGGACTTCCTCCTCGATGACTTCTCCACGTTCGTAGAGTCTTGCCGGCTCATCCAGAAACAAAAGCGTCTCTTCCGGACGGAAATAGCGCAGGAAAGAGACCTCCTCCTGCTCATCCGCCTCATCCCGGGCCGGATACACCGTGATCTCCTCCCTGTTTTCTATGGATCTTTGTGTCTGGGCATCGAAGGTACGGATCGAATCAATCTCATCGTCCCAGAATTCAATCCTCACCGGCATCTCCTCTGTCAAAGGAAAGATATCGACAATTCCTCCACGCACCGCAAACTGCCCCGGCCCTTCAATCTGTACTTCCCTGTCATATCCCATTGCGGATAACCTTTGAACAAGTTCTTCCAGATCTGACGTCTCCCCTGTGCGGACAGAAAAAACTTCCTCATCGATCTTCAACGGTGGACGTACCCCGTCCATCAACGCGCCGATCGTTGTAATAACCGTTACATTTTCCTCTTCTTTCAGTGCGCGGAATACTTCCATCCGCTGCTTGACCAGATATTTTCCTCTGATATCCGCCCGATAAAAGAGGAAGTCCTTCGCCGGATAGAACAGGACTTCCCCATCCAGAAACTGATATTCTTCAAGAACTTCCTTTGCCTTTTCTTCATCTGCAAGAATATAAAGAATCCTCCGGCCGTCTCCAGAAAGAGCATACGCAAGATGGCTTTTCTGCGAACCGGTACTTCCGGCAATCTGAATCATCCCTTTTCCCCGGTATTTTGTCTTCTGAATCGTCTCGAATTCCGCAAGCTCCAAAAGAGGTTCCGTAAAAGCCTTCATTGTGTTCTCCTCCTTCCATCAGCCTTTCCGGTTAAACTGATTCATCGCTTCGTCAATTTCTCCAAGTCCGGCCATTCTGACGGCCTGTACTGCCTTTTCATATGCCACTTCCATCTTCTCTTTCTCTTCCTTTGAGAAATGGCCCAGCACATAATCCGCCAGATCATAGCCCTTCGGCTTCTCCCCGACACCGACCTTCACACGCATGAATACATCATGCCCAAGGTGGGCGATAATATTTTTAATTCCGTTATGTCCGCCGGCGCTCCCCTTTTTCCGGATCCTGAGCTGACCCACATCCAGACTGATATCATCATATATAACAATCAGCTCCGTGGCCTCATCCACCTTATAATAGTCCACCAGCTCCCGGATACTTTCCCCGCTTAGATTCATAAAGGTCTGGGGTTTTGCGAGAATCACTTTTACGCCGTCGATAACCCCTTTTCCGATCAGCGCCCGGTGTTTTCTTGTATCAACTGCTATATGGTATTCTTTCGAAATTCGGTCTATGACATCAAAACCGACGTTGTGCCGTGTGTCTTCATACTTTGATCCCGGATTTCCTAATCCTGCGATAATAAACATGCATCTCTACCTCTCTTTTTCGTATTTTTCTATTCTACCGCAAAAAGCCGCGTTTGGCAACGCCGCATAATTTTTTCCGACGTCACATATATTTATAAAGACATAATCCCGTGGTGCTGCAGGATTCATCATTACTGAAAGGAGGTCTTTTCACTTATGAGTTCCAAAACCAGAATCGTCGTTTTTCACATGAAGGAAATTATCTATACCGCCATTTTTGCAGCCCTTGGCATTCTTCTTGTGCTTCTGCTTCTTTTTATGTTCCTTCCGGATCATTCCGGAAAAAAGCAGACGTCCAAAGAATACACTCCCGGCATATACACAGCCAGCATGACATTGAATAACACGCCGCTGGAAGTGGAAGTTTCGGTCGACAAAAATCATATCAACTCTATCCGTTTTTCCAATCTGGATGAAAGCGTGGAAACCATGTATCCTCTTGTTCAGCCGGCCATGGAAGAAATTGCCGGACAGATCATCGAAACGCAGTCGGCAGATCAGATCAAATCCGGAGAGGACGATTCCTATACTTCCAACCTGATTCTTGATACCATCCAAAAAGCGCTGAAAAAAGCCGAGGCAGACTGATATGCTGCCCCGGCTTTCCCTTATCCTTCTACAACCAGATACTTCCCTTCCGGAAGCACAAACACTTCGGACGCATCTTCGATTTCCTGCAGTGTCATTCCATCCACATCCGCTCCGGACTCTTCCAGATATTCTTTTACCTCTTCGAGCGAATCCAGCACAACTGCCATGCAGTCCTCGAGGAAAGCTTCCGCCTCTTCCGGTGTCTCAGCGACCGGTTCATCAAAAAGCTGTGACTGATCTCTTAAAAACACTTCGATACATTCTTCACTAAATCCGTTCATTCTTTCCCTCCTCACCTTTGGTATTATTTACGATCACGGTCAGTTCTTCCGGATGATCGATAATCACATCCGCCCCTGTTTCCTTCAGAATTTCTCTTGACCGGAATCCCCAGCTGACACCGACCGTCATTACCCCGGCATTGTTTCCGGTGCACATGTCCACATCGGAATCCCCGATATAGACACATTCTTCCCGGCTGATCCCTGCCATCTCCATAATCGCAAAGACAGCTGCCGGGTCCGGTTTCCTCGGAATCTCTTCCTTTTGTCCCTGTACATAGTCAAATATTGCATCTCCAAAAAAAGTATGGACCACATCCTTTGTCTGTCCGTCCGGCTTATTGGAAAGAACAGCCAGATAAATCCCTCTTTCCTTGAGTGCCTTTAACATCTTTTCAATTCCGTCATACGGCTTTACATGATACGTACAGTTTTCTGCAAATACCCTGCCGTAAATCTCCATGGCTTCCTCAATACGCACAAGATCTTCATCTCCGCACGCCTTTAATGTCCTCTCCATGAGCTTTCTTGCGCCGCTTCCTACAAACTCCCGGCACTGTTCCAGGGTAATCACCGGCAGCCCCATCCGCTCCAGAGTCAGATTTGCTGAGCGTGTTATGGACTCCAATGTATCTGTCAATGTTCCATCCAGATCAAAAATACAAGCCTTATACATTTTCTTCGCCTCATTCTTTTCTTAGTACTTTCTACACGTATAGCATAATATATGCCTGCCAAAATTTCAACAAAAAAAGAACGCCCGGCAGGCGTTCTTTTTCCTTAGTCCAGATACTGCCGCATCAGACGGAGCGCATTTTTTTCCAGTCTGCTCACCTGAGCCTGGGAGATATTTACTTCTCTGGCCACCTCCATCTGGGTTTTCCCTTCGAAAAAACGGAGACGGATAATATATTTTTCTCTTTCATTCAGGTGTTCCATCGCCGCCTGCAAAGACAGATCTTCAATCCACCGCTCCTCTTTGTTCTTTTTATCACTGATCTGATCCATCACATACAGTGCATCTCCGCTGTCATTATAAACCGGCTCATTCAAGCTGACCGGAGCCTGGATTGCATCCAGCGCAAATACGATATCCTCTTTTGCAATTCCGATCTCTTCGGAAATCTCCTGAACGGTCGGTTCTCTTAAATTCTTTTTGACATAATTTTCTTTCGCATAGATCGCCTTGTATGCTGTGTCCCGCAGCGACCGGCTGACGCGGATGGAATTGTTGTCCCGCATGTATCTTCGGATTTCTCCGATAATCATCGGCACCGCATAAGTAGAGAACCGGACGTCCAGCTCCGTATTAAAATTATTAACCGCTTTGATCAGGCCGATACAGCCGATCTGAAAGAGATCATCCGGATTTTCATTGCTTCCCGCGAACCTCTTGATCACGCTGAGCACCAGTCTTAAATTTCCCTTGATGTATTTTTCTTTTGCCTCTTCGTCTCCTTCTTTGATCCGGGCAAACAGTTCCTCTTTTTCTTCCTCTTTCAAAAGCGGAAGTTTTGCAGTATTCACTCCGCATATTTCTACTTTGTTCAATGCCATCGTACATCCTCCTGTCACGGCAACTCTGCCTTTCTAACAGAAATCATGCACATCCCGGCATCCTCTTATTCAGTATGGAAAAAAATAAAAAAACTTTTAGTCCTTGACAATTCGGCTCTTCTTAACAGGTACTAATCATTTCTGTCCCATTTGTCAGCAAGATTCAAAATCTGACTTTCCAGCTTCGCGAGATCTTTATTGGAAAGCCCTTCGTTTTTCATAACAACATCCAGCAGATGTTTTGCCGCGGAAACCGCACGGCCAAACACCTGATTTGCGCGGATTCTGGCCGGTTTCTCGGAAGACTTCTTCGGCACTCTGACTCCCTCGCTTAAGATTTCATCCTCTATCAGATCCACACATGCTCCGGAGTACGGCGCAAACGCTTCGTATCCGAGTGTCTCTTTGATGGATGCGGCAAATTCATCCGTCACCTGGTCTTCCCCGTGTACGACAAACACATGCTTCAACGGCGTTTCAAAAGCGGAAAGCCAGTTCAGCAGCCCGTTTTTATCCGCATGCCCGCTGATTCCCTGAAGTGTACAGATTCTGGCATTGACTTCTACATTTTCTCCGAACAGCTTGACACACTCCGCTCCTTCTATCAGTTTGCGTCCCAGCGTTCCCGCTGCCTGATAGCCGACAAAAAGAACCGTGCACTCTTTTCTCCACAGATTATGTTTCAGATGATGCCGGATCCGTCCCGCCTCGCACATACCGGAAGCAGAAAGGATAATCTTCGGCTTTTCGTCAAAGTTGATCTGTTTGGATTCTTCGCTTGTTGTCGTCAGTTTCAATCCGGAAAACCGGAGCGGATTGATTCCTTTATTCACGAGCTCCATTGCTTCTTCATCGAAACATCCCAGCATATTTTTATTAAACACATTGGTTGCCTCAATGGCCAGTGGACTGTCCACGTACACTTCAAAGTCCGGATACTCCGGAAGGAGATTTTTTTCCTTGATCTCCCGGATAAAATAAAGCAGTTCCTGTGTTCTTCCTACCGCAAAGGACGGTACAACAACATTTCCGCCTTTTGCAAATGTTTCCCGTATCACTTTCGTGAAATCGCCCACATAGTCCGGAATTCCCGCGCCATGTGTCCGGTTTCCGTATGTAGATTCAATGACCACATAATCTGCTGCTTTAACCGTCGACGGATCCTTGATAATCGGCTGATTGATATTTCCTACATCGCCGGAAAATACGATCTTTCTCGTTTCTCCGTCTTCTGTGATCCACACCTCAATGCATGCTGAGCCGAGAAGATGTCCCACATCGCTGAACCGGACTTCAATCCCGTCACAAAGTACAATCTTCTGTCCGTAGTCACATGGTGAAAACAATGCCGCCGCATCCACCGCGTCCTGCATCGTGTATAGAGGCTCATAGAATGGTGCGCCGCTTCTTCTGGCCTTACGGTTTCTCCATTCCGCCTCGAATTCCTGGATATGCGCACTGTCACGAAGCATAATGCTGCACAGATCCGCAGTCGCAAAGGTCGATACAATATCTCCCTGAAATCCGTTCTTGACAAGGAGTGGCAGATTACCGGAATGGTCAATGTGTGCATGGGTCAGGAGTACATAGTCTATCTCGGACGCCGACACCGGGATTTCCTGATTTTCGTACAGATCCGGCCCCTGTTCCATCCCGCAGTCTACCAGAATATGTTTATTGCACGCTTCCAGAAGATGGCAGCTTCCCGTCACTTCATGTGCCGCACCTATAAATCTTAGTTTCATAACATCGCCCCTTTTCCTGTGGTATCGTATGTAGATATTGTATCACTTTTTATCAGTTTCTTCTCCCTTTTTCTGAATTTTTATTCCAGTTTCGTAATTTCTTTTTTCAGACGTATCATAATCTTTTTTTCCAGTCTGGATATGTAAGACTGTGAGATTCCAAGCACGTCCGCCACTTCTTTTTGTGTCATTTCCTCTCCGTCCGGAGTTCCCAGCCCGAACCGCATATTTACGATTCTGCGCTCTCTGACAGAAAGTCTCCCCACGGCCCGGATCAGCATGTTTTTCTCCGCTTCCGTTTCCATATCCTTGTAGATTGTATCTTCTTCTGTTCCGAGAATATCAGAAAGCAGCAGTTCATTTCCGTCCCAGTCTACATTGAGCGGCTCATCTATGGAAACCTCCAGTCTTGTCTTGCTGTTGCGTCTGAGATACATCAGAATCTCATTCTCAATACATCTGGATGCATACGTCGCAAGCTTGATATTTTTATCCGGATTAAATGTATTGATCGCCTTGATCAGGCCGATTGTACCGATCGAAATCAGATCTTCCACTCCGACTCCTGTATTGTCGAATTTTTTTGCGATATAAACAACAAGCCGCAGATTATGCTCGATGAGCTGCTTTCTTGCGTCCTCATGCTGTTCCGTACAGAGCTGTTCAATCGCCTTTGCCTCTTCTTCCACTTCCAGTGGCGGTGGAAGAATATCTGAACCTCCTATGTAATACACTTCCTGCTTTTCCGGAAAAAGCCATGTCCGGAAAGCCGGAAAAATTTTCTGTCTGAATGTGTTCGGCACCGTAATGTTCATAATCATTTACATCCCCTCCTAAAAATATCCGGATTTACAAGTATCCGGTATGTTCCGTCTGTTGAAATCCTGGTATCCGATATCCCGATCCAGATATCACAGATCTGCTTTTTCTCTTTCCCCGGCAGATATAGACTGTCAAACTGTACCAGAAGCAGTCTGGCATGCTCATTTCCGACAGACCGAAAACCGATATAGCGCCTTTTCTGCGTGCTCTCCATAAGGCTTTCGACCGCCTCTCTTTCCACGATACAGACCGGCTGTCCGGTAAGCGGATCCGTCAGGCTGTTTCCCGTATCAATCAGCCCTTTCAGCCGTACCTTCCTCCCGGACTGTTCCACCAGAAGTTCGCAGGTATATTGATTCTGCCTTTGCATCTGACGCCAGAATGCCCACACCGCCTGCATCAGTTCATAGCTGACGACGGCAAACAGAAAAAAAAGACTTCCTGTACGAATATATTGCCCGAAAAAGCTAAAAATACCGCCCAACAGAAATCCGCCCCCGTAAAGCATAAAAAAAGCTTTCACAAACTCCCTCATGCCGTGTACGGGAATTGCCGCTTTGAGCATAACCGTATTCACCGCCACATGGTATAGCAGCAGTTTCACAAAGCCGGGAACCGGGAGCATCTTCGTAAGACAGGTAAGCAAAGAGCCCAGAACCGCTCCCGGAAGCACCCGTCTTCTCCGGAAATCACCGGCCAGCATCCTGCACACCGCTGCTAAAAGCAGATAATCCATCATAAAATTGACGAGGAAGAATACATCCATGTAGATTTCATAATACATGCTTCACCCTCTTTTCTCCTGTCGCTGCTAAATCGATTCAGTATACGAACAAATAGTATTATAAAAAAAAGGAACTTGAAATTTTGTCAGAAACTGACAGAGAAACTTGTTTTCTTTCGACATGTAAACATAGAAAAAAGGTATGGAAACTCTCGCCTCCATACCTTCTGATTATCTTAATTCACTTTTTATTTTTTAAAGAAATCCGGAATCTTGATAGTCTGCTCTTTTACTCTTCCCGTTCCTGCAGAGTAGGATGGTGTGGAAGACTGAGCAGTTGTGCTGCTTTCCGGTGCTGCAGATGTCCTCGGCTGCTGCGGCATTCTTGTCACTCTCCCCATATCTGATTTAAGAGAGGATGTATCCTGAGTCTCGGCAAATACAGATCCTGCCGGTCTGGCTGTTCCGATTTTGGATTTCAGCTTGGATGCTGTACTTTCCTTGCTGTTATGTAAACCCGTCGCGATGACCGTCACTGTTGCTTCATCAGACTTGGATTCATCATACATAGCACCGAAGATGATGTTTGCATCTTCTCCTGCAAGCTCCTGAACATGCTCTGCTGCGTCGCTTGCATCCATAAGAGTGATATCACCGGAAATATTGATGATGACATGAGATGCTCCTGAGATTGTTGTCTCAAGCAGCGGACTGGATACAGCCTGTTTTACAGCCTCCAGCGCCTTGTCATCTCCTCTTCCGTGTCCGATTCCGATATGGGCGATACCCTTGTCGATCATAACTGTCTGAATGTCGGCAAAGTCAAGGTTGATCAGGGATGGTACATTGATCAGGTCAGTGATTCCCTGGATACCCTGCTGAAGTACTTCGTCTGCCTTTTTCAGTGCATCCGGCATCGTTGTTCTTCTGTCGACAATCTCAAGAAGCTTATCATTCGGAATGACAATCAGTGTGTCTACATTTTCTTTTAATTTTTCAATGCCGGCAAGTGCATTATTCATACGGGCTCTGGATTCAAAACGGAAAGGCTTTGTAACAACGCCGACTGTCAGGGATCCCTGCTCTTTTGCGATACGTGCTACAACCGGTGTTGCACCTGTACCTGTACCGCCGCCCATTCCGCATGTAACAAATACCATGTCTGCGCCTTTGAGTGCTGCCGCGATCTCATCTGCGCTTTCTTCTGCTGCTTTTTCTCCAACTTCCGGCTTTGCTCCTGCTCCAAGTCCTTTTGTGAGCTTGTCTCCGATCTGCATCAGTGTAGGGGCCTTGCAGAATGAGAGAGCCTGTTTGTCTGTGTTGATGGCGATAAATTCTACTCCAGCAATCTGCTCATCTATCATGCGGTTGACAGCATTATTACCGCCTCCACCTACACCAACGACGATAATTTTTGCTGCTGCTTCTGATTCATTTGTCTTAATTTCTAACAAGAGTGTCTCCTCCTTTGTTATGCTTTATTATTTATACACCCTACTAGTTCATGTATTCTGCCATATATACTATATAATATAGTCTTTCTTTCTAAATTTCAATAGAATTTTTCCTATTTTTCGATTTTTTTACGCCAGATTCCTATGGTACTTTCAGGTATTTGATCCCTCTGTTGTTTCACTTTTTTCAAAGCGGATCGTCTCCGTCAGCTCTCCATAATGTTCCAGATGGAGCGTCCCGCTCTGTCCTTCCAGCTTCTCAAGAATAGCCGGAAGCTGTGCCGCCTTCTCCTGCGGATCCCCGCTTCCAAGTTCCGCGCAGATGTTCCCGAAATACAGTGTCAGATTTTCTCCATCGCATACAATCCGGTCCGGGCTGACCCCGCTTCTTCCAAGAATTTCCTGGATCCGGACAATATATTCAAATACGGAAGAATCCTGAACGGTAAGTTTCTTTCCTTTTTCGGCTTTCGAAACATCAAGCCCCTCTACAAGACTGAGACCGTCTCTCTGGCTATCCGTAACCCCGAGAACCATGCCTTCGTTGTCAAAATAGACATATTCCTCATCCCGTCTGGCATACCCGGCCGGACTTTTTTCCTTCACATCCACCCGGATCGTCCAGGGATTCACCATATGAAATTCCATACTTTCGACAGTCGGCGGCTCCGGATAGTCTCCCAGTTTTGTGCTTAAAAGCAGAACCAGAGAATTCCCATCCCCTCCCTGTTCACGGATGTACCGGCTTACTTCGCTGTCTGTAAGAAAATCGTTCCCCCTCACCCGGATATCTCTGAGCTGGAACAAAAGAAGAAACACGATGATGCCGGCAATGACAGCTGCCCCTGTTCCCAGTCTTGTCAGAATCTGCCTTCGCCTGGTACGCTTGATCCTCTTTCTCTTCTCATCCCTTTGCACAATCTGATCATTCATGGATGTGCCTCCTGTATTTTTCCTATCATTAACGCTTTTATTTTACCAACTGGCAACGCTGAATACAAGCCCCATTTCCACGAGAAGGAAAACAACAGATGTTCCTCCATAACTGATAAAAGGAAGGGTAATTCCGGTATTGGGAATTGTATTGGTTACAACGGCTATATTCAAAATCACCTGAATCATCATATGCCCCATGGCTCCTGCCGCAATCAGTGCCCCGAAAAGATCCGGTGCGTGAGATGCGATCACAAAGAAGCGCCAGATCAAAAGGAAGAACAGCAGAATAACAAGAACCGCTCCCACAAGCCCCAGTTCCTCACATATAATAGAGAAAATCATATCGTTCTGCGCCTCCGGGACAAAACCCAGTTTCTGGATACTGCTTCCAAGTCCTTTCCCGAACAGTCCTCCTGATCCGATGGCGTAAAGCCCCTGAAGGGTCTGCTATCCTTTCTCATACTTCTCCGGATTCTGCCAGATCGCGATCCGCTCCAGACGGTAACTTTCCAGGCCGAGAAAGACTGCCATAAAGCCGGTCCCTGTCACCGCCATCCAGATGAACTGGCCATATTTGGGACTGGCCGTAAAAATCAGGATCACGGCGATTCCAAGAATGATTACTGCCGTGCTTAAGTTGCTTGCTCCTACAAGACCCACAACCGGCAGAGCGAAAAGCATGATCCGAAACAAGGTGGAAAGCTTTCCGATCTTCTTTGCATTTCTTGTCACAAGCCATGCCAGAAACACGATCAGAGCAACTTTGACGTACTCTGACGGCTGAAAAGAAAATGGTCCCAAAGACAGCCATCTTTTGGAACCATTGTATTCATCGCCAAACAGCATGACGGCGATGCAGAGCACAATCGCCAGAATATATCCTGGTACAGCAAGCTTTGCCCAGACATGATAATCGGTCTTTGCCACTGCGTACATCCCGGCAATGCCAAGCGTTGTAGCAAATATCTGTTTTTTTAAATAATAGAAAGAATCTCCAAATTTTATCCTTCCATTATAGGAACTGGTACTGTACAGGATCACCAATCCCGTTATCACAAGTAAAAAAACGATCACCAGAAGGACTTTGTCAATTCCTCCGGACTCCGGTTTTTCCGCCTGCTTCAATCTATCCTCTCCTTACAGCGATTTTACCAACTCTTTGAATTTCTCTCCACGTTCTTCATAACTTCCGAACATATCCCAGCTTGCACATGCAGGAGATAACAGTACCGCATCTCCCTCTTTTGCCTCACGGCTTGCAAGTGTCACCGCCTCTTCCAGTGTATCCGCAAACATATACGCTGTAAAGCCGCACTTTCTGGCCGTCTCGGCGATCTTCTTTTTTGTTTCGCCGATCAGAATCAGCTTTTTCACTTTTCCGTGGAAACTCTCAATCCACTCATCGTATTCCGACTGCTTATCAAAGCCTCCTCCGATCAGGACCGTAGGACGGTTCATCGCAGTGATTCCCCGGATTGCAGCATCCGGATTCGTTCCCTTGGAATCATTATAATAAGCTACGCCGTTCTTTTCCGTCACGTACTCGATCCGGTGTTCCACTCCTGAGAATCTTCGGATAACATCCCGGATCGTATCCATCGGGACGCCGTAAAGTGCCGCCATGGCGACAGCTGCCATCACATTTTCATAATTGTGTGTGCCAAGGAGCTGAAGCTCGTTTGTTTTGCACACCCGTACCTCATCCGGATTCCGGAAGATAATCTCCCCGTCCTTTAAGAAAATTCCCGTTTCCAGTTCTCGTTTACTGCTGAAGAAAAATGGAGTCGCATTCGTCTTTTCTCCAAACTCTCTGAGGACTTCATCCTCATAATTCAGTACACAGAACTCTTCTTTTGTCTGATTTTCTGTAATTGCCTCTTTGGCCTTGATGTAGTTTTCCATTGTATGGTGACGGTTCAGATGATCCGGTGTGATATTCAGGATCGCGCTGATTTTCGGAGCAAACCGGTGGATCGTCTCCAGCTGGAAACTGCTGATTTCCGCAACTGTCACACTGGCCGGTGTCATCTTCAATGCTTCCAGCGTATACGGATTTCCGATATTTCCCACAACGAAAACTTCCGGTTTGTATGCTTTCATAATCTCTCCAAGGAGTGTTGTCGTCGTCGTTTTTCCATTCGTTCCGGTAATCGCCAGCACATCTCCTTTTCCAAAGCAGCTTGCAAGTTCCACTTCTCCCCAGACAGGAATTCCGGCCTTTTCCATATCCTGCACAACCGGAAGATCAGTCGGGACTCCCGGGCTTAGCACAAGCATCCCAATCTCATCCACTCTCTCGTACGGAAATGCTCCGATTACAATCTCTGCTCTGCATCCTTCCGGAAGACGGCCTGCCACTTCCTCTCTGCTCAGCTTTTCATTTCCGTCATACAAAATCGTCTCAACACCTTCGTGCTCAAGCAGTGTTACAGCGCCGATTCCGCTTTTTCCCGAGCCAAACACAAGTACCTTTTTTCCATTACCGTCAAACATCTTCTTCCCGTCCTTTCTTATCTTACAGTGCCAGCAGCGCAATCAGACATAAAATCGCCGTTATAATTGAGAATACTGCCACAATCCTTGTCTCCGACCACCCGCAAAGTTCAAAATGATGGTGGATCGGGGCCATTTTAAAGATTCTTTTTCCGCCTGTCTTTTTAAAGTATGTGACCTGAATCATGACGGAAGCCACTTCAACAAGATAAATCAGGCCGACAATAATAATGAAAATCGGCATCTGAAGCATATAAGCCGTGGATGCCACAAATCCCCCAAGTGCCAGCGAACCCGTATCTCCCATAAAAACACTGGCCGGATAGACATTAAACAGCAAAAATCCCATCAGAGCTCCTACTACCGCGCAGGTGACCGGTTCGATCCCGCTCTTTGTTCCCACTGCGACAACCGTGAAAAAGGTAGCAACCAGCACTGTCACGCTGGAGGCAAGACCGTCCAGTCCGTCTGTAAAATTGACACCGTTTACCGTACCAATCACCGCTACAAACAAAAGCGGAATGGCAAGCCATCCAATGTTCCAGTATTTTCCCCCGGAAAACGGGATCAAAAGTGTAAGCGGTGTATTGGTGACATTGACAAGATAATAGGCAAATACTGCCGTAACTACAATCTGAAGTGCGAATTTCTGTTTTGGATACAGCCCGTCGGAACGCTTCATCACTACTTTCAAATAATCATCCAGAAAACCGATCAGTCCAAATCCAAGTGTTACAAACAGAATCGGAATGATCTTCGGATAATCTTTCACATAAAAAAGGGATGTAATGACAATCGAAGCCAGTATCATGACTCCTCCCATCGTCGGTGTGCCCGCCTTCTGAAGGTGGGACTCCACTCCCTCCACACGTTCTGTCTGCTTCATCTTCATTTTTCGTAAAATTGGAATCACGATCGGCCCCATAATCACACTCAGCACAAATGATATAAGAACCGGAATTACAAATGTATAATCCATATCTGCACCTCTTCATCCTTTGGTTTCTAAACAGGCCTTATGCCTGCGTTCAATTATAACGTATTTGCCCTGTCTTTGCAAGCTTACCGCCTGCGCTCACTCTTCTTTTTCAATTCCCAGATACGGAAGCACATCATCGAAAATCTCCCTCACGACCGGAGCTGCGATCGTTCCGCCATAATAGATTCCCTGGGGATCGTAAATGACACACATTCCCAGAACCTGCGGATCCTCGGCAGGAGCAAAACCGATAAAGGAAGAGATGTATTTATTGGCACTTCTTGGAAGCGTCTGAGATGTCGCTGTTTTCCCTCCGATGCTGTATCCTTCGATATAGGCATTTTTCCCGGAGCCTTCTGACACGACACTTTCCAGAATTTTCTGCATGGTCTTCGATGTTTCTTCCGAAACAATCCGTTTTCCCTGCTTATCGGAAAATGTCTTGATCGTCCTCCCTCTCTCACCGTCCTGTACCGATACCGCAAAGTGCGGTGTCACACGTTTTCCCCCGTTAATGAGCGAACTGACTGTCGCTGCCATCTGAACCGGCGTTACCTGGAACGACTGGCCAAAAGTCATGGTGGCAAGTTCCACCTCCCCGATATCTTCCAGCCGGTGCATGATTGTTCCTGCCTCTCCCGGGAGATCCACCCCGGTTTTTTCCATCAGGCCGAACTGCTCGAAATAATCGCAGAACCGCTCCGCTCCCAGTCTGAGCCCGATCTCCATAAAAACCGGATTACAGGAATTCTGCACTCCTTCCACGAATGTCTCCGCCCCGTGTCCTCCTACTTTGTGGCACCGGATTCTCCGATCCTCTACAATCTTATATCCAGGGCACACAAATGTATCATCCAGATCGACTACCCCTTCTTCCAGGCAGGCGCTGGAGGTGATGATCTTAAAGGTGGATCCCGGTTCATAGGTATCATTGATACACCCGTTTCTCCACATCTGATTCAGAAGTTCCTGCTTTTCTTCCTCCGAGGAGGCAGATACGCCTTCCGGCAGTTCAAACGGCTCATTCAGATTAAATTCCGGCCAGTTGACCATCGCATAGATCTCCCCGTTTTGCGGGTTCATCAGGATGATGGCCACTTTATCCGCCTGTTTTTCCTCCAT
>ERZ1643249.191-NODE-191-length-77939-cov-8.981870_pt1 | contig 77939 bp, 90 predicted proteins | sample MGYA00579263_ERZ1643249 | MGnify/ENA primary metagenome ERZ1643249 (study PRJEB29033, sample SAMEA4952264) | chicken gut metagenome | biome: Broiler Chicken; feature: Gastrointestinal Tract; material: Caecum | place: Ireland | collected 2018 | study: Broiler...
TTTTATCTGTTCTCTTTACAATTTTGGACTTTAATTGAGTTTCGCAAGATGTCTATTATATCGCTTTACTTCTAGCTCTATCTCTTTTTGTTGGTTCAAATATTCTTCCCTTACTATTACTTCTATTTTCTTTTCTATTTCTTCTTTTGAGTATGTAGAATCAATTTTTTGTAATTCCGGAAAACATTTTATTGTATATTGATGGATATCTAAAGAGTTATTTTCGGCAAAATAAGCCCATTTTATGAAAGCTATATTTTCTTCTAAAGTCATAGGAACAAAATTTATTTTTGGATAAGTCATAAATTACCTCCCCTAATTGATTTCTTATCATTTCATTTTCTTTTATTATAACACATTTGAAAATAGCAGATATTTATTATTGTAAACTTTGTACCATTTCTATCTCACTGCAAGCAACAGTAATCTTAGTAGAATTTTAATATCAAGGCAAAAAAATGCACAATATTTTTAAAAAACTGTGCATTTTTTGCTTCTTTTAGGGCTATTTTGCACAATAATTGTGCATTTTTATCCATTTGGTGTTCTAAAAAGGATAAAACTAATCTTTTTCCACAGATAATTGTGTATAATTTTTAAAATGCTCTGTCTATTGCTTTTTTAGAACCTTAGACTTTTCTTTTTTAAAGGAGCAAGTTTTTAAAAGCGTTCCTAACTCTTCCCAATCGCTAATTTCTTTAGAGTCAAATAAATTATCAATTTGAGATTTTAAAAGCGACACTGCCATATCGATTTCAGTAGAATAATCTAATGCTGATGTTGAATAGCTTTTTTTGGGAACAAGAAGGCTAGAAAAATTATCTCGCAAATCAATAGTATTTGATAAAAATTCTTCATTTGAATGCCTAACAATATATTTTTTTTCGTCTGTATCAGGACAATAATAAACATATTCATACCGATAATCACTTCTATCATCAGGCATTGGTAAAGATTCATCTATTTGAAAAAGTAATATTGGTAATTCTGATGCTTTTGCTTGATTATATTTTTCTTCTAATTCTTTCAATTCATCTCCCTTCGCTATTATTTCTAATCTTTTTTGTTTCATTTCTCTTTCTAGTTTCTGTATTTTCATTATTTTTTCGTTTCTGGCCACAACCTAACCCTCCCTTATTTCTATATTTTAGCACAATAGATGCATATGTAGCTAATTTCATTTATTACTGCATGTTCTTACCAACAAAGACATCATATATATCTTTATATCGATAACTTAATTTCGCATAAGTGGAATCTTGAACTAAAATGCCAATACTCACTAATTGATCGATGACTCTTGATACTGTATTCCGAGAAACGCCTGATTCTTCTTCTACTTCTTTTTTGGTAAATACTATTTGTTTCATAATTACAGGCATTATTCTATAAATTGTAGTACCATTTATCTTACTTATTTTTTTCATATCAGTGTTATAAATTTGTTTTATTCTATTTATCTTTGCAATATAATTATTGCATTGATCAATGATACACTGCAAGAAAAACTTTATAAAGCCTAACATATTTCCTTTTCTACTCTCATTTAAATATTTATAATAGCTTGGCTTATATAATTCAATTATTTCTGATAGAAATAATATAGGTTCATCTTCGGTTAACATAGCTAATTGAATTGGTATTAAGGCTCTTCCTAATCTTCCATTACCATCACGGTAAGCATGTATCGTTTCAAATTGCGAATGAGAAATAGCTATATTAATGAATATAGGATCAATGTAGGCGTCGTTCATATACTGAAACAGATTATCTAATAGCATGGGAACTTCTTCTGGTGCTGGTGGAACATAGATTGCCTCATTAATAGTGCATCCTGTTGGACCGATCCAATTTTGAATCGTTCTTATTTTCCCAGGCTCTTTCTCATTACCACGAACACTATCTAGTAAAATTTTATGAATTTTATTCACAAACTTGATATCAATTTTTTTTATGTGTTCTTTTGCATATTCAATAACTTTTTTTAGATTTTGAATTTCTAAATTGTCATCTGTTTTAGGCATATATTTCAAATAATACATTTCATCTTGGGATATTTGAGTGCCCTCAATCTGTGTAGATTTTAAGCTTTCACTTAAAATAATGGAATTTAAAAAGAACTTAGAATCAAATTCACTATTTTTTAAATTTGATTTATATTCCCCATATCTTTCATTTGCTTCAGCAATTAATCTTAATAATTCTTTATCTATATTATAATTTATTGGTAGTTTTTCAACTTTCATTGGTTCCATATTTATCACCTAAGGAAAGTTTATCATAAGAAAAAAACTCTGTAAACAAAAAAATGCACAATATTTTTAAAAAACTGTGCATTTTTTAGACTTTTTTCGCTATTTTGCACAATAATTGTGCATTTTTGACTAAATTCTATTTATTATGAACTTATCTTTCAGCAACAAAATAATATTTTGAGCATCAATTCTTTTTTATATAATCTAATGGAGTTTTACACTTACATAGTTTTTTTGAAACACTAGAAGTTAAAGTTGTTCCTTCGTTCGCAAACAAATCAAAAACTTCATCTTCATATCTATAAGAATAGCTTTTACATTTCTCAAATAAATCTATGAACAACTCTTGTAAACACTCTTTATTGTTTCTTTGAATATCATAATGGTTATTATTTCTTGCTAATTTACAACAATCTAAGTCAATTAACATAATTTTATCTTGGTAATAAACCGTATTCTCTCTTTTAAAATCTCTCATCCATATTCCTAATTCTGTAAAAATGTTAGTTAGCCTTTCTAATTCTTGCAAATTATATAGTAAATATTCTGTGGACTCCTTCATTATATCCACATAATTATCTTCTATATATAAATACTTATAAGCATCAACCGCTAAATCTTGAATATGACTCATTAAATATTCTTTGCTCTTTGCTTTGGTTCTATCATAATAAAGTTCTAATATTTTATTTGTATGAGGATGGTTTAGTTTTTTTAGAATATGAAATAGTTCTAGATCCATTCTAACAGTGCTAGTAGAATATGAAAAGTATTGTTTTAAGTAGTACTCATCTTTCACTCTAAAAATTTTTGAACTTTTTCCCTGATATTTTAGCTCACCTAAAGTAAAACTTATTAATTCTCCTTTTGAATTATAATAATACATTAACTCCCCCAAAATCTCTGCCTTTTTTAGTAGTTGGATTTCCAATTACTGCTTATATTTACTTCATTTATTTTATAGTCCAAATCATTTTTTGCACCAGAAGTAGTGCCAAACATTACTTTTACATACTTTCTCATTAATTATCACCAGATTTAAATTATATATTCTCTATATTAATCAAATTATTATTATCATCAAATTCTAATCTAAAAGTCTCGCAATAACTCCACTTTCCATCGAAGAATTGTTTTCCATTAAATTTATAACCATTCGTCTCATCGATTTCACACCATTTACTAAATAAACTAGTTAATGCAGTTGCATGACCAACAATTAATATCTTCTTATCATGGTAATTATTTAGAATATTTATTAATGAATTGTATTCTCTATCCATCACTTCATTTATGGATTCTCCATTTGGTAATTTATAGTTAAAATCATCAAATTGTTTCTTACCAAAATCTTTTGGTAATTCATCCCACCGATTTATACCAAATTTTCTTTCTCCAAAATTCTCATCGACAAATAACTTATCTTTTGTAAAGTATTTAGCTGTAGATATAGTTCTTACATAGTTAGAAGAAATCACGATATCAAAATCACTAAATTCCATAAGATGACTTTTTTCTTCTGCCATTTTTTCACCATTAACTGTTAAGCTCCATTTTTCATTTTGAACCTGTAGAGAATCATTATTACTTATGTTAATAGGTTTTAAAGGTTCTGCATGCCTCATAAAGTATATTGTTTTCATTTTATTTCTAACTCCTTTAAGTTTTCGCTTTATAATTTATATAGTATCATAGTTTTATAAATTGCAACACTCTTAAACACTTTCAGAAACGAAAAAGCATTCAGGGCATTGCACAATAGTTATTTTTTTGGTTAGTGTAGAATAAGTGTGGAGATTTTCCACCTAAAAAAAGATTTATAATTTAAATTAATTGTAAGTTAGAGGGAGTAGATAGTCAATATCTATTCTTTTTAAATTACGTAAATTTCTTGTCTAATTGATACAAGTTCTTTTAGTCTGTTATTTTCTTTTGCAGTATCAAGTATAGGTAAATTGGTGTTTATTTTATATTCTAATCAATGATTAGAAGTTAATTTTTGATCATATTTGATATTGCAAAGCTTTCTTACCTTAATATTTATTACTTCATAATTGTTAGTTCCATATTTTAAATTATAATAATCTTCAATAGTTAATTCATGTTTGTTGGCATGATATACAAGTAATTTTAATTTGTTTTCTAAGCCCTGCTCCGAGAATCCATAAGGAGAAGAAGTAATATATCTAGCAAATGCTTGATTAACATGTCCTTCCATAGAACAATGAACTTTATAATTATTATCTTGGATTGTCAACATCATGAAATAAAGCTGCCACAGTCATAGTCTTATCTTTAGTTACTTTATAAGTTAATAAAGAAGTTGTAAGAGAATGAGCAAATCTACTAATATATTCACTAAAATCATAAACACTTTTAGAAGCAAAATCCATTCCGCAAAAATATCCTACCTTCATTAATCTATTTAAAGATGGACATTCAAAATATTTTCTGAGAAATGATGGCATATTATTATAATCTAATTGTTCTAAATAATACTGTAATAACATATAGAACCCTCTCTTAAAGATATAAGATCACACTGAATAATATTTTTCTACAAATCACCATTTAAATATATTCAGTATCTAATTAAATTTAAGTATATTAAAACCCTTATAAAATAAGGGAATAATTACAAATTGGTGGAGATGAGGGGATTCGAACCCCTGTCCAAAAATAGAGCTACATAAACTTCTACAAGTTTAGATTGTTTATTTTATTTCGAATGACTGCCAAGAAACAATCAACCAAACAATCATTCTAGTCCTAAGATTTCTACTACTTGCTCGGACTACAAATAGCTATATCCTGTTAAATGAACCGTACAATCTTAACACAGGAAATTAAGAAAGACAGTGTACTTTCCTTATTCTTAGGCAAATGCTACCTGTGGAGTAAGTCTACTCTTTAGGTTAGCAAGTACGTTTTTAACTTTGTTTCCAGTTATTCTGGTTTGGCTTGTAACGTAAGCAACTCGACTTGCTATTTATGCTCTACTATTCCTGTCGAAGCCATAACATCCCCAAACTGTATTCTATTGTTGTAGTTTCCTTGTTGAGTGTTTATATTATAGCATATTTTTCCTAGTTTGTCACTTACCATTCTTTCCCTAGTAATATTTGGTCTTTTTACTCATCTCTCGTTTTAAATCTCTTTCTTTGATCGTCTCCCTTTTATCATAGTTTTTCTTACCACGACAAACGCCCAATTCTACTTTTGCTTTCCCTCTTGTGAAATAGACTTTTAAAGGGATTAAAGTATATCCATCTTGTTCTACTTTATTTTTTAATCTTCTAATCTGATTCTTATGTAAAAGCAGTTTTCTTGATCTCGTCTCTTCATGATTAAATTGATTGCCTTCTTTATAAGGGGCAATAAACATGTTGATTAAAAAGATCTCATCATTTTTTATTCTGGCATAACAGTCTTTGATGTTAGCACTTCCTCCTCGAATCGATTTAATTTCTGTTCCGGTTAAGACAATGCCACATTCGATAGTATCATCAATAAAATAATCATGTCTTGCTTTACGATTTAAAATTTCCATGGTTGTCCCTCCTTATAAATTTGGCATTTGAATCGTTTGGTTTCTTGACAAAACGATATTTTTATATGTTTCATAGTAATTCTGATAATTTGGTAATAGTTCTTCCGTTAATTCGGTATATGGATATACTTTGAAATTTCTTTTTCTAGCATAATCTGAGTGGGTATATAATAGTTCGGCTTTAGGGTTTTCTAGAGAAATTGTTGTTATACCATCTTCTACTGTCTTATGGATCGTAATACTTGCCATTAATCCTGTTAAACGTTCTATTCCTTCTTGATCGGAAATAAAGTTGCCTAGAGAATATATTACCATTGTTTTTCCAATAAAATCAATGGGTTCTACTACATGAGGATGCGTTCCTATAATAATATCTACGCCTAAAGAAGAAAGATAGTTTGCTATTTGTTCTTGCTCAGCACTGACTCCAGTTGAGTATTCAGTTCCCCAGTGCATAGCGACAATAACAACATCAACTTTATCTCTTACCCGTTCAATATCCTGTCTTGCTAATTCTTCGTTGTAAACGTTGTTTAAATATTCTTTACCCGCTTCAGGATTTAATCCATTGGTCCATGTAGTGTAAGAAAAGAAAGAATAAGTAATACCATTTGCTTCATAAATAGGGGCTTGATCTCGTTCTTCAAAAGAAGCATAACTTCCAGCGGTATGAACTTGTTGTTGACCTTTCCAGTAATTCAAAGAGTTTAAGACGCCCTGTTCTCCTTTATCCATCGTATGATTGGTTGCTAGAGAGACTAAATTAAACCCTGCATCGACAAAGGCATCTCCTACTTCATAAGGAGAGTTAAAGCGAGGATAGTTCGATAAACCAAGTTCCGTTCCTCCTAGAATTGTTTCTTGGTTGTAGTATTTTAGATCATAGTTTGCAAGGAGGGGTTTGATTCGTTCCAACATTGGTTTAAAGTCATAACCGGTATTTGTTTTAGCATCTTCATAAATGGCACTATGAATCAAAGCATCTCCTACCATAACAAGGTTGGCCTCATATTCTTGTTTGGTTTCTTTTTCTTCGGTTATTTGTGGTTCTTCTTTTTCTACTTTCTTTTGTTCCGTTAATTTTTGATAGCCGAAAAAAAGACCAATTCCAATACCAATTAGAAGAATAATGATTAATCCTTTTACTAAAATTATTAATTTCCTTTTCTTTTTAATCCTCGCTTCAACCTTCATTTTTTACTACTCCTACAGCTTCTTTATTATTTCAAAATCGATTGTTTTCTCTTCTTTGCTTGCTCTTACGACTTTGATTCTTACTTTATCTCCTATGGTGTATTTGATATGACTTTTCTCACCGGTTAAAGTCATTCTTTCTTCATCATAGATAAAATAGTCGTTCATATCACGAATTGGTACTAATCCTTCAATCATATTTTCTAGTTCTACAAACATTCCAAAACTTAAGACAGAAGAAATCATGCCATCGTATTCTTCTCCAATATGACCCTCCATATATTCGGCCATTTTCATATCATCGACTTCTCGTTCACAGTCCACAGCAGCGCGCTCACAAGCGGAAGCTTTATCACTGACATAGACTAGTTTATCTTGCCAATGATGGATGGTTTCATGAGACATATCATGGTGAAATAAATATGTCCTTAAAAGGCGATGCACCGTCGTATCAGGATATCTTCGAATTGGAGAAGTAAAGTGTGTATAACAAGGACTTGCCAAACCATAATGACCTAAGTTTTCTTCTTTATAGACTGCTTTCTGCATACTTCTTAATAAAAGACTGGATAGAATTTTATATTCTTTTTTATCTTTTAAGAAATGAAGTAACTTTTGAATGGTCGTTGGTTTATTATCTTTTATATTGCCTTTGACACTATAACCTAAATTACTTAAGAAGGTTAGGAAGGACTTGATCTTTTCTTCTTTTGGATATTCATGAACACGGTAAATAAAAGGTAAGTTCATATAGTAAATATGCCCTGCTACACATTCATTGGCTGCAATCATAAAGTCTTCAATTAAGTTCTCTCCTGTTTTCTGTTCTCTTAAAACAACTTTGGTTGGTTTGCCATTTTCATCAACTAAGATTTTTGGTTCTCCAATATCAAAGTCAAGATAACCTCTTTTTAGTTTTCTTTTTCTTAGAATTTGAGCTAACTCTTCCATTTGTTTTAAGGTATCTGCATAAGGTTCATATCCTTCTGGAATAATATTATCTTCTAAGATACTATTTACTTTTTTATAAGTCATTTGAATTCGAGAACGAATAACACTTTCAAAGATTTCATAATCAAGCATTTTTCCTGTATTATCAAATTCCATCACACAGGAGATAGCTAGCCGGTCGACATTCGGATTTAAAGAACAAATGCCATTTGATAATTCATGGGGTAACATGGGAATGACCCGATCAACTAAATAGACAGAAGTTCCTCGCTCCATCGCTTCCGTATCAAGAGGACTTCCTTCTTTGACATAATAGGAAACATCGGCAATGTGAACTCCTAAAATATAATTTCCATTTTCTGTTTTCTTAACACTAATGGCATCATCAATATCTCTTGTATCATCACCATCAATGGTGAAAATCATTTCCTTTGTTAAATCACGACGGTTCTTCTTTTCTTCTTCTTTTACTTCCATCGGTAAATGTCTTACTTCTTCTTCCACTTCTTTAGGAAAGGTGGTATGAATATTATATTTTTCCACAATGGATAAGATATCCACTCCCGGATCATTTTTATGACCTAAGATTTTAATGACTTTTCCTTCTGCCTGATGATTACTAATTCGTTTGATTATTTCAACTACTACTTTATGCCCATCTACAGCATTTAAACTATTTTCTCTTGTTACAATAACTTCTAGATTGACTTTATCTTCATCTAATTTTACTTTTCCAATACTTTTTTCAAAATTAATTTCTCCAACATAAGTATTGGATTGATGCTTTAAGACTCTAATGATTCTTCCTTCCATACGATCGAGATTCTTTTTGGATAATAACTCAACAATAACAAGATCCCCATGCAAGGCACCATTCATATTCTCTTCTTTAATATAAATGTCCTCTTCTACATTAGGAATATCAACAAAGCCAAATCCTTTCTTATTCGAATGAAGAATTCCTTTATAAAGATGACTTTCTTCAAAAATCATATATTTATCTTTATTGGTATGATAAATTGTCGTTTCTACTTCCATTTCTTCTAAAACTTTCAACAATTCTTCTAAGTTACTCGTTCCTAATTGTTCTTCTATTTCAAAGACAGATAAACTTTTTCCTGCTTTTTCTAATATTTCTAAAATTCTTTCTTTCATCTTCTTAGCCTCACTATCTATTTCTATTTTACTTCATCTATTCCGAAAAGAAAATAAATTTATGATCTTCTTTTTATCTTAATGAAAAGAAAAAGCCTTCTTTAAAGATGAAGACTTAATACTTTATTTACTTTTTCTAACGTTTCTTCTAGTGTTCCGTTATTTTTAATGATGGCATCAATTTTTCTTTTTTCGATATTTTCACGAGAAAAGTCTTTTTGATCTGCTAAAAAACGACGACACATTTCTTTATAATTTGGTATGGGCTGTCTTTCTTCTCTTTCTAAGGCTCTATTGAGTCTGATCCCATCGTCTGTTTGAATCAAAATGGAAAGTAGCTCTTCTTCCGTGTAGTACTTTGAAAATTTATCTAAACTTGTTAGATAATTGTAGTTTTTTAAATCTACTCCTTCGCTTGTAGTATAGTAGTACCAAAGTCCAGCGATCGTTTGATAGCAACGTTTTTCAATGATTCTACCATTTTTTTCTAGATGATGCATCTGTTCTTCCGTATCAAAATAGTATTCTCTACCATTTTGTTCCCCTTCACGAGGGGGTCTTGTGGTATGTAAAACAAGCGGTTTTAAGACAAATTTCTTTTGTAAAAACAATTCTTTTTGAATGGTATCTTTTCCAGAAGAAGATTGACCCATTAAGATAACTATTTTTCCCATGTTTTCCCCCCTTGGTGTTTTTGGTTAAAAAAATTATTAGTTTTTGGGACTAATAATTTTTATAGAAAAGATGATACTAGGCAGATGATAAAGAAAGCAGCTCCTAAAATCATGGTAATTCTGGTCATTACTAATTCTGATCCTCTTTCTTTTCTATTTTTAAACAAATCACTCGTTGTTCCTGAGAGGATTTGGGCTCCACCTTCTGCTTTATTGCTTTGTAGTAGAACAATAATAATTAATAAAATGGAAATAATTAATAAAGCAATTCTCATGTTTGCACCTCCGTTTTCAACTGTTCTTATAATACCATACTTTTCCTATCTTGGCAATTATTTTTCCTTTACCCAAAGGCCATGTAAGTTGCAATAAGCATAAACTTTTTTGATTTGTTCCTCTTCGGTAAGCGCAAAAGTAGCTTTTGGTTCTTCGCCTGATTTTAAATAATGAATTTGAACTCCAGCGTTCGTTTCAAGAGCAATCCACATAATGTAGTGTTCTTTTTCCATTGGATGAGCAACGCTTCCTACGTTAACTTCTACTTTTTGTTCTTTCGTCTCATAAACTGGAATGTGTTTTTCAGTAGCAGCTTCTTTGGTATTCGCTACTTCTTCTTCCATTTCTTGACCACAACAAATCGTTGGTACTTTTCTTTCTTCTAAGATTAAAATGACTTTTCCACAAACTTTGCAACGATATACTTTCATTTTTTTACTTTTTCTCCTTACTTTGTTAATTCTTCTTCAATTCTCATTAATTGATTATATTTACAAATACGATCGGTTCTTGACATTGAGCCGGTTTTAATTTGTCCTAAATCAAGTCCTACAGCAAGATCGGCAATGGTCGTATCTTCGGTTTCTCCACTACGATGAGAAATGATGGTTTTATAATTGTTTTTCTTGGCAAGTTCGATGGTCTCTAAGGTTTCCGTAATGGTTCCAATTTGATTTACTTTTAAAAGGATTGCATTACCTGCATGGTTATCAATTCCTTTTTGAAGATATTCTTTATTTGTTACAAAAAGATCATCTCCGACTAATTGAATCTTATCTCCTAGTTCTTGCGTTACTTTCGTAAAACCTTTCCAATCGTTTTCATCGACAGGATCTTCAATGGAAATAATAGGATAGGTTGCAATTAAATCTTTATAGTAATCAATTAATTCATCGGTTGTTAAAACTTCTCCTTCTCCATCCAAATGATATTTTCCATCGCGATAGAATTCACTCGCTGCCACATCAATAGCATAGCAGACATCTTTGCCTGGAACATAGCCTGCTTTTTCCACAGCTTCTGTGATTAACTCAAAGCCTTCTTTGTTATTTTTTAGATTTGGAGCAAAACCACCTTCATCACCAACCGAAGTTGCATACCCTTTTTCTTTTAAAACATTTTTTAATGTATGGAACACTTCAGCACCTACTCTTACTCTTTCATGAATTGTATCTCTTTGAGGAATAATCATATATTCTTGAAAGTCAAGAGAATTATCGGCATGGGCACCTCCATTAATGATATTCATCATCGGAACAGGCATGGTTTTTCCATTTCCTACATATTCATAAAGTGGTTTTCCGGCATTTTTAGCGGCTGCTTTTAAGGAAGCCATTGATACTCCTAAGATAGCATTGGCTCCTAAATTACTCTTCGTTTTGGTTCCATCTAATTCGATCATTTTTTGATCAAGAGCTTTTTGATCCTCTACTTCCATTCCAATTAAGGTTTCTCTTATCGTCGTATTTACATTCTTAACCGCATTTAAGACTCCTTTTCCTTGAAAACGGCTTTTATCTCCATCACGCATTTCTAAAGCTTCTCGTTCTCCCGTTGATGCACCACTTGGAACCGCAGCTCTAGCCATAATTCCATTTTCAAGATAGACATCTACTTCTACGGTAGGATTTCCTCTGGAATCCAGGATTTCTCTTCCAATAATATTTTTAATCTTCATTTTTATACTTCCTTTCTTTTACCAATTCTTTAAATTCGTCTCCCCGGTCTTCACACTGCTTATATTGATCCCAGGAAGCAGAGGCTGGACTTAAGAGGACAATGTCTCCTTTTTCTTTGATATGATCAATATATTCTATGGCTTCTTTTAAGGTCTCAAAGGTTGCGGTTTTAATTCCTTTTTCATCCCCATATTCTTTGACTCTCGCCCGACATTCTCCAATACCCACAATCGTCTTTACGGGGGTTAAATAAGAATCCAAATCATGAAAATCTTGTCCTCTTTCTAAACCTCCTAATATTAATATAACATTTTCTTTGAAAGATGACAAAGCAATCTGGGTTGATTTCGTATTTGTCGCTTCGGTATCGTTATAATACTCCACTCCATCAATTTCATCCACATATTCTAAACGGTGAGGTACCCCTTTAAAAGTCTCTAATACTTCTTTGATATCTTTCGTTTCTACCCCTACTTCTTTCGCGATCATTAAGGCTCCTAAGGCATTTTCAACATTATGATTTCCTTTCAAAAAGAAATCTTTGCGGTCGATGATTTTTTCACCATAATACCATAGTGCATCCTCACTATAATACGCTCCATTGATTTCGCTTTTACTAGAAAAATATTTTACCATTGCTTTGATCTTCTCCGCTCCGGCCATGACTTCTTCATTTTCCATATTTAAGATAGCAATATCATCTTTTTCTTGATTTTGGAAGATCTTAAATTTTACCCGTTTATAATTTTCATAGGTTTTAAGAAAATCAATATGAGCCATACTAAGATTAGTCATTAAGGCAATATGTGGACGAAACTTTGACATATTTTCTAATTGCTGACAAGAAACTTCCATCACAATAATATCCCCTTTTTCTAACTTATTAAGAAAACTTGTTAAAGGATAACCAATGTTTCCCGCTAGATGGACTTTTTTGCCTGATTTTTTAATCATTTCATAGGCTAATGTCGTTGTCGTTGTCTTGCCATTCGTCCCAGTGATTCCAATTAAAGTTACATCTTCTGGCAAAAGACGATAGGCCATTTCTGCTTCATTGATTACTTCAATTCCTAATTCTCTTGCTCTTAATACATATTTATGATCAATGGGAATGCCTGGATTTTTAATGACATAATCAAAACTATCATCTAACAGATCATCTGGATGACTGCCAAAAATTAAAGTTACCCCTAATTTTTTTAATTCTGTTACTTGATCTTTGTTCTGCTTTTCTTCTTTTCCTCCATCATTTAGAATGACAGTATTGTTTCTTTTACTTAAAAATTTAGCAGCTTCATATCCGCTTCGAGCCATTCCCAATACTAGAATTTTGTTATTTTGAAACACATCCATCCCTCCTTCTTCTATTATACTAGAAAAAGAAAATCTTTAAACCCCTTTTCATTGAAAAGCAGCAAAATAATTGCTATAATAAAGTAGAAAAAGAGAGGTGATCTTATGAAGATCATTACATTGAAAGAAGAACAATTTGACGCTTATGCGAAAAACCATAAATATCGTAATTTTTATCAATCTTCTGCTTATGGAAAAGTAATGGAGAGGGAAGGTTACATGATCCATTATTTAGGAATTATTGATGATATGGAAAACTTAATTGGGGCAAGTCTACTTCTTTATAAAGAGGTTTTTATGGGTTACAAAATCGCTTATGCGCCAAGAGGTTTTTTATTTGATTACAGTAACAGCTCTTTATTAAAAGAATTTATGAATCGTTTAAAGAGATTGCTTTCAAAACAAGGATTCATGTCTTTAAAGATTGATCCTTTCATCCCAGTATGTATTCGTGATTATACGGGAAAGATCATGAATATCAATGCGGAAGCTAACTTAATTGTAGAAAATTTAAAGGGCGCTAATTTAATTTATCATGGACAAAATCTTTATTTCGAAACAGAAAAGCCAAGATTTGAAGCTCTTATTACTTTAAATCAGGATATTAAAAAGATTTATCAAAATTTTGATAAAAGAACACGTCATAAAATTAAAAAAGCCATACGATCAGGGGTAGAAGTTGTTTTAGGAACGGAAAAAGAACTTCCTATTTTTTATGAATTTGTAAAGAAAAAACACTCTAGAACTCTTACCTTTTATCAAAATATTTATCGTTTTTTTCACGAAGACTGTAACTTATATCTAGCACAATTAAATACTGAAACTTTTGTCATTAGTAGCAAACAACTATACGAAGCCGAACTAGACAGAAACGATCGTCTGGCTCGTGAAATTCAAGAGCAAACAGGTTCTCAATCCCTAAAGAAACGATTAATTAATGAAAAAATCGAATCGGATAAGTTAGTCAATATTTATAAAAAAGATCTTGTTTGGGCAACTAATTTATTAAAAGATTATCCTAATGGTCTTATCATTGGTGCTTCTCTTAATCTTTGTTATGATAAAACCGCTACTCTTTTCATTGAAGGTTTTGATTCTAGATTTCGAGCTTTAAATCCCAATTATTTGTTGAAATGGAAAATGCTCGATGATTATAAAAGAAAAGATTATAAGTATTTCAATTTAAATGCAATTAGTGGTGATTTTACCGATGATAATCGGTATTTAGGATTGAACGAAATGAAACTAGGATTTCATCCTTTGATTACAGAATATATAGGAGAATTTGATTTTATTATTAATTCTCTTCCATATAATCTTTATAAAAATTTAAATAAAGACAAGAAAAAATAACTTTTTATAAGTTATTTTTTGCTTGTTCTTCGGTAAAACTAATACTATCTAAAATGGCATCTTTGACATCTTTCCATTCTTCTTCTTGTGTCAATAAGGTATTAAATTCTACGATAACTAGTTTATCATCAAAAGTAAAATATCTAGTATCGCGGTAGTATCCTGCTGGATCTTGGTCCCTTCTTTCCCAACGAGCAAAAGTTTTATCATTGCTGGTATATAGTCCTGATTCGATGGTTCCTTCTTGTAAGCTTTGAACTTGTTGATCTAAATAGGCTTGCAAATCGGTATCAGCCATTGCAATGTTTGTTGTCGTAACAAAAACGTGGGTGGTATTATCTGTATTTTGAAAAACAAGCTCTGGGCGATCATTATTAGGATAATTTGCTTTTAAAGTCGCTTCATCTAAGGTGATAAAACTATTAGGCATGTTTATAAAGAAAGATTGATCAACACGATAGGTTTTTAAATCAATTAATTCATCGCCAACTTTTAATTGCTCTTCCTCTAAAGAATTTTCATCCTCTTTTTTATTTACATCCTCATATAGAGCAGAAGATGTTAAAAACAATCCTAAAACAATCATAAAAATACCAATCGTTCCAATAATAAACTCTTTTTTATGCTTCATATTATTCACCTATTTTAGTATAGCATACTTTGACGCCAAAAAAAAGAAGTCTCTTTCGAAACTTCTTTTTATATTATTATCCTTCGATTTCAGAAACAACACCAGCACCAACGGTACGTCCACCTTCACGAATAGAGAATTTTGTTCCCTTTTCGATAGCGATTGGGTGAATTAATTCTACTTCCATAGAAACGTTGTCTCCTGGCATAACCATTTCTACACCTTCAGGTAGTGTGATAACACCAGTTACGTCAGTTGTTCTGAAATAGAATTGAGGACGATAATTTGAGAAGAATGGAGTATGACGTCCGCCTTCTTCTTTGCTTAGTACGTATACTTCTGCTTTGAACTTGTGATGTGGATGAACACTTCCTGGTTTAGCAAGAACTTGTCCACGTTCTACTTGTTCACGAGCAATACCACGTAATAGTACTCCGGCATTATCTCCTGCTTCGGCAAAGTCTAATTGTTTACGGAACATTTCAATTCCTGTTACAACCGTCTTTTGAGTTGGTTTAATTCCAACAATTTCGACTTCATCATTAAGTTTTAACATACCACGTTCTACACGTCCTGTTACAACTGTACCACGACCTGTGATTGTGAATACATCTTCGATACTCATTAAGAATGGTTTGTCGTTATCACGCTCTGGAGTTGGAATCCATTCGTCAACAGCATCCATTAAATCATAGATAGCTTGAACATACTTAGGATCTCCTTCAAGCGCTTTCAAAGCAGAACCACGGATGATTGGAGTTTCATCTCCTTCATATCCATATTCATTTAATAAGTCACGAACTTCCATTTCTACTAGGTCGATTAATTCTTCATCATCAACCATATCGCATTTGTTTAAGAATACAACCATACGAGGTACTCCAACTTGACGTGATAATAGGATATGTTCACGGGTTTGAGCCATAGCACCATCGGTTGCAGCAATGACTAGAATTGCTCCATCCATTTGAGCAGCACCTGTAATCATGTTCTTTACATAGTCTGCATGTCCTGGACAGTCAACATGTGCATAGTGACGTTTTGCTGTTTGATATTCAACGTGTGCAGTATTAATTGTAATACCACGTTCTCTTTCTTCTGGAGCTTTATCAATGTTTGCATAATCTGTAAAATCAGCCCAAGCTGGATTTTTATCATGTAAACATTTAGTAATAGCTGCAGTTAATGTAGTTTTACCATGATCTACGTGTCCAATTGTACCAATATTAACATGTGGTTTTGAACGATCAAATTTTTGTTTTGCCATTTTAATTTCCTCCTTTTTTTATTACATTATTTATTTTATCTAACAATTGTTTTTTTTGCAACTGTTTCGATCTATTTTATACGAGTTTCCTTTTAATTTCCACTCTTTTTGATAATTTCTTCAGCAATGCTCTTTGGTACTTCTTCATAGTGATCAAAGAACATTACGAAATTACCACGTCCTTGCGTATTACTACGTAAGCTTGTAGCATATCCAAACATTTCTTTTAATGGAACCAAAGCCGATAATTTTACAACATTTCCAAGGCTTTCTTGTCCAAGAGGACGACCACGACGTGAAGTTAAGTCTCCCATAACATTGCCAAAATATTCATCTGGTGTTGTTACATCTACTTTCATGATTGGTTCAAGTAATACTGCCTCACATTTATTTTTTGCTTCTTTTAAAGCAAGACTGGCTGCAATCTTGAACGCCATTTCACTTGAGTCAACATCATGATAACTTCCGTCATATAATGTTGCCTTGATATCGATCATTGGATATCCGGCTAGAATTCCTGTTTGCATAGCTTCTTGCAATCCTTTGTCAACCACTGGAATATATTCACGAGGAACAACACCACCAACAATTTGGTCAACAAATTCATAACCTTTATCTGGATTTGGTTCAAAGCGAATCCAAACATGTCCATATTGTCCACGACCACCAGATTGTTTGATATATTTACCTTCGCATTCTCCTGCTTTCTTGATTGTTTCACGATAAGAAACTTGGGGAGCTCCTACATTTGCCTCTACATGGAATTCACGCTTCATACGATCCACCAAAACATCAAGATGTAATTCACCCATACCAGCAATTACTGTTTGACCTGTTTCATGATCGGTATGAACACGGAAGGTTGGATCTTCTTCGGCTAGCTTTTGTAGGGCAATTGCCATCTTGTCTTGATCCGCTTTACTCTTAGGCTCTACGGCTAGTTCAATAACCGGTTCTGGAACATTTAATTTTTCCAAAATAATTGGTTTTTTCTCATCACACAAGGTATCTCCTGTCGTTGTATTTTTTAGTCCGACAGCAGCGGCAATATCTCCGGTATAAACATCTGAAATTTCTTTCCGGTTATTGGCATGCATTTGTAGAATACGACCAATTCGCTCTTTCGTGTCTTTGGTTGAGTTAAGTACATAACTACCACTTGATAAATGTCCAGAGTAAACACGGAAGAACGTTAGACGTCCTACAAACGGATCAGTCATAACTTTAAAAGCTAGGGCACTGAATGGTTCACTATCGCTTGGGTGACGTACTTCTTCTTCCCCTTTTAAGTTATGTCCTTTGATAGATGGAATATCTGATGGACTAGGTAAATAATCAATAACAGCATCCATTAATGGTTTAATTCCCATATTTCCTAAAGCGGTACCACACATTACAGGGAAAAATTTTGCTAATAAACAGCCATTGCGAATAGCACGTTTGAGCATGTCCTCAGTTACTTCTTCCCCATCAAGGTATTTTTCCATCATTTCATCATCGTATTCAGCAACTGCATCAATTAAATCTGCCCTTTTCTCTTCAGCAATATCTTTTAAATCATCTGGAATTTCGATCTCTTTGGCATCTTCGCCTTCTTTTCCATCATATTCATAAGCTTTCATTGTAACTAAATCGATAACACCATGGAAACTATCTTCCGATCCAATTGGCCATTCAATTGGTTTCGCATTAACGCCTAAACGATCTTTAATACTTTTCAAGCTATATTCAAAATTTGCTCCCATCTTATCCATTTTGTTTGCAAAAATGATTCTAGGAACTTTAAACTCATCTGCTTGGCGCCATACGGTTTCCATTTGAGGTTCTACTCCAGCTTGTGCATCAAGTAGGGCGACAGCGCCATCAAGTACTCTTAAACTACGACTAACTTCAATGGTGAAGTCTACGTGTCCTGGCGTATCAATGATATTAAAGCGATAACCTTTCCAATGAACGGTAGTAGCTGCTGAAGTGATCGTGATACCACGCTCTTTTTCTTGCTCCATCCAGTCCATTTGGCTTGCACCATCATGGGTTTCACCAATTTTATGGATATTTCCACCATGATATAGAATACGTTCGGTACAAGTTGTTTTACCGGCATCAATATGAGCCATAATTCCAAAGTTTCTTGTCTTCTCTAAAGACGTATCTCTTGCCATAATAACTCCTTTCTACCAACGATAATGTGCATAAGCTTTGTTTGCTTCTGCCATTCTGTGGGTATCTTCACGTTTTTTCACTGCAGCTCCTGTTCCATTGGCTGCATCCATAATTTCATTTGCTAAATTGTCGGCCATTCCACGACCTCCACGTGCTCTTGAATACTTTACTAACCAGCGCAAAGCTAGGGCTTCTGCTCTTGCTGGAGTTACTTCTTGTGGTACTTGATAGTTCGCACCACCAACACGACGAGACTTTACTTCCACTGAAGGACGAATATTATCCATCGCTTCATTAAATACTTCAAGGGGATCCCGTCCTGTTTTTTCTTTTACAATATCAAATGCTTCATAAAGAATTGTTTGAGCGATTCCTTTTTTACCATCTAACATAATCGTATTAATTAATTTTGCTACGGTTTTCGATTTGTATATAGGATCTGGTAAAACATCTCTTTTTACGGCACGTCTTTTACGCATCTTGTTTCTCCTCCTTCCACTTTCTACTTAGGCCTTTTCGCACCATATTTACTACGGCCTTGTTTTCTGTCTTTTACTCCTGCGGTATCAAGGGCACCACGTACAATATGATAACGAACTCCGATTAAGTCCTTAACACGTCCACCACGTACTAATACCACACTATGCTCTTGTAAGTTGTGTCCGATTCCTGGAATATAAGTATCTACTTCTTTTCCATTGCTTAGACGAACACGAGCATATTTCCGTAATGCAGAGTTTGGCTTCTTTGGTGTTTTTGTTCCAACACGAGTACAAACTCCACGTTTTTGAGGAGATGGATTGTTGGTTTGTTTTCTTTGAATGCTATTGATTCCAACTCCCAATACAGGGGCCTTACTCTTACGAACCTTTTTTCCTCTTCCTTTACGGATCAATTGTTCAACTGTAGGCATATAAAATATATCTCCTTTCTTTACACATATCCGGGTGTATCATTTTAACTTTTAAATAAAATTTTGCCCAAAAGCAAAATCAAATTTAATCAGCATTAATAATATAGCATTAACCCTATTTCCTTGTCAATAACAAATTCGTTGTTTTTCACGACCCCCTCATTTTTTCTTTGAAAACATCTTGTCATAAGATCTTATACTAAGATATACTAGGAATAGGAGGTAGTTATGAAAAAAGGAGTAATTTTTGGAACACTTGCAGGCATTATGTTATTGTCATTAACTGGCTGCGGGAATAGCGGTACAAAATTGACTTGTACGCAAAGTGATGAACAAGAGCAAGGAACATTAAGAGAAGATATGGTTGTTACTTTTAAAGAAGATCATATTGACACTTTAGATATCACTTTTCAAATTGATGTTAATGATGAGTATGCCGAATATGTAGATGAACTAGAAGACAGTATGAAAGATCTAATAGAACAATATGAAAAATACGCTACTGATTATGATGTTCGAACCTCTGGTAATACTATTCGAGGAATTCTTCGAGTAGAATATAACAAATTATCAGAAGAAGCAAGAGAAGAAGCTGATCTTAATGATGTTACTTATGACTCTATGAAAGAGGAAATGGAAGACTCTGGATTCACTTGTAGATAAAAGTGAATCTTTTTTCTTGTCTTTTACCAGCTTTTACTATATATTATTGATAGGAGGTAGTTATGAAAAAAAGAATAATTTTTGGTGCTACTATGGGTGTGATGTTACTATCTTTAACTGGCTGTGGCGGAAAAACTTTAACTTGTACAAATACCCAAGAGCAAACAGGAATGACAATGCAAGCAGAAGTTAAAGTTTCTTTTAGAAATGATACGGCAAGTGATCTTAATATGACTGTAAAAACAGATATTGATGATGACTATGCGGATCGTACTTCTCAGTTTGCAAAATTACTAGAAGAGCAATATTCTTCTTATGAGGATAGTGGGTTTGATGTTGATGTTAAATCAACAAATAATACTGTTACCCTTACGCTCGGAGCAGATTTTGCTCATATGACAGACGAAGAAAAAGAAAATCTTGGCTTTGATTCTTCTGACAATAGTTACGATGCCGTAAAAGAATCCTTAGAAGACTCTGGATTCACTTGTAGATAAAAGGAGAAATCCTTTTTTTTGCATTCTTTTTTCCTTTTAGAATAGAGTATAACAGGTGATAAGAATGAATAATCAAAACAATATGACATACCCTATACCAAGAGTTGAGAGGCAAAGCCTTTATTATGCTTCTTTGTTATTAGAAGATTATGCTGGAAAAAAAAGTGAAGAAACTGATTTTCACACCTATATTTACCAATACCTGATTTTAAAAAATAATTACCCTGATCTAGCAAATGTTTTTTTACAAATTGCAGAAACCGCAATCTCTCATTTAAAACTTTTAGGAGAAACGATTTCTTTACTTGGAATCGATCCAAAATTTAGAACCATTGATCTTACTACCAAAAGAGAAACTTATTGGACAAGTGAAAATGTATCCTATGTACAGGGAATTTTTGCTATTTTAAACAATAATATTCAAGAAACAGAGCAAGCCATTCAAAGATACCAATTACATCGCAATCTAATTCAAGATATTTATATAAAAAATCTTTTAGCACGAATTATAGAAGAAAAAAGAAACCATATTCAAATATTTCAAACTATGTTAAATCAGTTCTTAAGGAAATAAAAGCTCCCTTTATCAAAAATGGGAGTTTTTTCTTTTTCTAACTATGATAGCAGCTTCCTCCAATAAATTCTCTTAAGATGGAATCACTTGGAATCGCTTCACTTGGGATTGGTAAAATCAAACGGAATAAATTGAGAAGTCTTTTGGCTTCTTCGTAGTAAATAGAATCTTCATCTACCGAATAAAGAAGGGGCTCTACGTAAGTTTTCAATACTCCTAACTCATAAATTAGCGCCGTATTTATGGTAACATCTGCTTCATCTTGATAAGGAAAAATATTCTTCTCTTCTCCCCATCTTACATTAGGCCACACTTTAAGTGTCTCTTCTACATTATATCCCCTTGTCCGATTATCCCGAATAATTCTTCTTAAAAGGCGATTATCTGTAGTAGAAAAACGATTATGATAATCTATATTCAATTCTGTTAAAGCAGATAGATAAATTTTAAATTTGCTCTTGGCTGGAATATTATCTAAAACTTTAGGATTTAGGGCATGAATTCCTTCAATTAGTAAAATATCATTTTCTTCCAGTTTTATATGTTTTACAAATTCTTTTTCCCCTGCTATAAAATTATAAACTGGAGCGATGACTTCTTCATGGTTTAATAACTTTTGGATCTGTTCATTCATCAAAGTATGATCTACAGCATCAAAACTTTCATAATCCGGTTCTCCTTTTTTATTCAAAGGTGTCTCTGTTCTTTCTACAAAATAATCATCCATACTAATCATTTTTGGATTCAAGCCAAAGCTTTTTAGATACATACAAAGTTTTGTTGTAGTAGTTGTTTTTCCACTGGAAGAAGGTCCTGCTAACAAGATGATTTTCTTTTCCTTTTTCTTTTCCACAATTTTTCTTGCTACGTTTAATAGTCTATTGCTTTGTAGAGTTTCATCCATTCGAATTAAATCATCGATTTTTCCCTCTGAAACAACACGATTTAAATCAGCAACGTTTTCAATCCTCATCAGTTTTGTCCATTCCTTACATTCTTTAAATACTTGAAACATATGGGGATGATGCTTATACTCTGTTATTTTATTTCCAGAATAAACGGTCGGAAATTGCAATACAAAGCCATTGTCATTTAAATACGTTAATTTGAAATCCTTTAAAAGACCAGTAGAAGTAGGCATATATTGATAAAAATAGTTGTAATAATTTCCAATCCGATAAAGAGTAATGAATGTATTGGTATTGTATTTCATAATATTTGCTTTGGCATAATCTTTAATGCTTTCAAAGTAACGAATTGCACAAATTCTCTCAATATTGATTTTGGTAATTGCTAAATCTTTTTCTACTAAGGAAACCATTTTTTTAGCAATTGATTTAGTTAAAGTCTCACTGATAGGAAAAGTAGTTTCGATATAGATTCCTTTATCAAGAGAATGTTGAACGATAATATTAGCATTTTCGCCATATAATTCTTTTACTGCTACTAATAAAAGAAAAGTAAGTCCAGCGATATGAGTTCGATTCCCAGGCCTTGAGTTCAAGTCAAGAAATTCAATCTCACATGGTGTTGAGATCTGATAGTCAAGTTCTCTATATGTATTATTTACTCTTGCCAAAAGAATGGGAAAACGAAATTTTTTTTGGTATTCTTTGCTTAATTGCAATAAGGTGGTTCCTCTTGAAATTTGTTTTTTTTTCTTTTCAATGGTAATTTCAATTTCTTCAAACATGTTATCTACCCTCTTTAATCTAATAAGATTATATCAAACCTTCTTTAGATAATCAATTCATCTTCCTTTGCTTTTTTCTGTCTTCATTTTAAAGTTAAATTACAAGATAAATATTATGATCTGCAAGTAGTTTTTAAATGAACCCTATTTTTTTATCGAAATTACTTTTGTATATTTTTCTTCTTCTTTGGATATAGTAGAATTGGGTGAGAAAAATGAATTTAGTTCCTATGATTGTAGATAAAGAGATAAACGGAGAAAGAAGTTATGATATTTTTTCACGACTTTTAAAAAACAGAATTGTTTTATTAACAGGAGAGATTGATGATGTTCTTTCTAATACGATCGTAGCAGAACTTCTATATCTTGATTCTTTAAATCATGAAGATATTTCGTTATATATCAATTCTCCGGGAGGATCCGTAACAGCAGGTATGGCTATTTATGATACTATGAATTTCATTAAAAGCTCTGTCTGTACTATCTGTCTTGGCATTGCTGCTTCGATGGCTGCTTTTCTTCTTGCTAGTGGTCAGAAAGGAAAACGTTATATTCTTCCTAATAGTGAAGTCATGATTCATCAACCTCTAGGAGGTGCGCAAGGACAGGCAAGTGAGATTAAAATTGCCGCAGAACATATTTTAAAAACAAAACATAAACTAAACCACTTATTAGCTAAAAATACAGGTAAATCTTTAAAACAAATCGAAAAAGATACCGAACGAGATAATTTTATGGAAGCGAAAGAAGCTGTTCAATATGGAATTGTTGATCAAATTTTAGATCATTGTTCAAAATAAGTTTTCTTTTTAAGTCTTTTTTCTTTTTGCAGGCAGACTTTTAACACATGATGTCCTATTTTGATTCCTTTTTTTATTTTTCTCTTACAATGATTTTGGTGATAAAAAATGGAAAATACTGGGTTTCGTTTTGCAGAGCTACGAACAAGGCATGACTTAAAGCAATGGCAAATTGCACGCATTTTAAATGTTAAAACAAATACTTATAGCAAATGGGAAAAGGGTATTAATGATATTTCTTTAGAGAAATTAAATGAACTAGCTAACTTTTATCGTGTTAGTTTAGATTACTTTGTGGGTATTTCTGATCTTTATTATGAAGTAAAACCCAAACCAATTAAACTTGCCATAATGCGAAAAAGATTACTTCTTTTAAGACAAGAAAAAAATCTAAGCCAAAGTCTTTTAAGTAAAAAAACAGGTTTTGCCCAAACAACTTATTCTAGTTTTGAGACAGGAGTACGAACTCCTACTGCTTTTAAACTTTTTCATCTTTGTCAATTTTATCAAGTTTCTTTCGATTATTTATTAGGAAGAAGTGATCAAAAAGAAAGAGAACTATCCACCGTTGCTTAAGTTCTCTTTTTTTATGATTTGATATTGATATTTAAAAGCTAATATTTTTTTACTCTTTCATTCAGATCTTCTTCTTTTATGGTATCATTTTCTATCGCTTCTTCTAAGGCATTTAAATCTTCCTCATAACTCGAGGTCATAATTAAATCATTTCCGGCAAGAAAAGCTTTGACTGCTTCATTTTCTCCATTTAAATCTTCTTGAATGGCGGCCATATCCAAGTCGTCGGTTAAGATTAATCCCGTAAATCCCATCTCTCTTAATAAATCATGAAGAGGCTTTGATAAGGAAGCGGGTGCTGTTGAGTCATAACTTTCTATTTTATTATGTGACACCATGATAATTGGCGCTTTTTCTTCTATGCCTGCTTGAAAAGGGGGTAAACTTTCCGTTTGTATTTCTTCTTGACTCCTTTGATCAAGACTTATTCCCATATGCGTATCCACATTGCCTCCATAACCTGGAAAATGTTTTAAAGTAATAGCAAAATTATTTCCTCTTGCATATTTGGCGATTTCTTTAATATAATCACTAACTATTTCTGTCTTTTCTCCTAAAGTTCTGTTATAAATATAATCATCTGGATTTGTAGAAACATCTGCAACCGGAGCTAGATTTAAATTGATTCCTACTTCTTTTAATAAAACTTCTTTTTCTTCTTCTATTGTAAGTAAAAGAGGAATTCCTCCTTCTAAGTAATAATCTCTTACACTTTTAAATTTTTCAGAACGAAAGGCCGGGAAACGACTAATTCTTGTTACCGTTCCTCCCTCTTCATCAACTGCAAAAATAAGATTGACCTTCGCTTTTGTCTGATAAGAGTCTAGCTCTTGTTTTAAACTATCTTTCGTTTTATTTTCAATATCTTTTGCAAAAAGTACATAGCCACTAGGAGCAGTTTGGGCTAGAGTAGATTCTATTTTCGTATTATCAAATCGAACTAAAAAGAGTTGACCAATTTTTTCCTCTAAACTCATATCTTCCAACTCTTTTTCGGCTTCTTTATAATATCTTTCAAAAAGATCTTGTTCTTTCATTGGTTCTTCGGTAGTCTTTTCGCTTTCTTTTGTGTCGTTATCTGCTATATCCTGTGGAAAAACCAAAAAAAGAAAAAGTAAGACAAAAGCAAAAAGAACAAGAAAAAATATTTTTTTATTCTTCATTATTTTTTAATTCCTCTATTTTCTTCGCTAATTCTTTTATTTTTCTAAAACGATGATTTAATCCTGATTTCGTAATCTTTTTTCCTGTTTCCAAAGAGATAATTTCGCTTAATTCTTTTAAGGATGCTTCTTTGTATTTTTCACGATAAATCAAGGCTTCTTTGGTCTTATCATCTAATAGATCAAAAGCAGCATTTTTTCGAATCATTTCAATTTGTTTTAACTGTTCTAAAGCGGTTGATACAATACGATCGGTATTCGCTTGTTCACAATTATTTAGACGATTCGTTTCATTCTTCTTTTCATGATAGACTCTAATATCTTCAAAATATAATACTGCTTTTGAAGTTCCTAGTATTTTTAAAAAATCACTGATTTTTTCAGCTTCTTTTAAATAGACCATATACCCTTTCTCCCGATTCAAAAGTTTTGCATTGAGATCAAATTGATTAAGCAATTTTTGAACAGAAACAGCTTCTTCTGGATAATCTATAACAATTTCCATGTGATAACGGGAAGTTTTAGGATCGTTTACACTTCCTCCATTTAAAAAAACTCCTCGGATATAACATCTTGCTTCCTCTTCCTCTCCTACGAGATAAAAAGGGGGTGTTTCTTTTTGGTAAGCAATTTTAGTTAATAATTGTTCAATATTTTTACTAATTACAATCCTATATAAGTTGTTTTTACTAAAATTATTTCCACTCTTTACTTCCGTATAATATTCTAAGTCTTCTTCTTTTAACTGTTCTCCTAAATAATCTATCACTTCCTTGTTTTCACTACTTAAAACAAGTTTATCTTCTTCCCAAGTCGCATTATTGCGAATAAAACCAGAGAGCAAGGCAATTCTTTCGGTGTCATTTCTCATTGGAAATGATAAAATTTCTTTTTTAATCTCAGTCGTAAAGGACATTTTTACCTCATTAAATAAGACATAATAATAGAACTTAATTTTTGACTGTTATGTTTTAGAGTGTTATCAACAATAGTAAGCAAGTCATCTTCGATGAGTTCTATATTTAAATTAGCAAGAACAGGATAATCAATTTTTACCGGATCTTTCTGCTCTAAAGTGGAATATTTCTCTACCATTTCTTGGGAGATCTTAGAATTTGAAGCAATGACGACATCTAATTTATGTTTTCCTAAATATTGATTGATTAGTTTTACATGATCGCTAACAGCAAAATCATCGGTTTCTCCTGGCTGCGTTACGATATTACATAAGTAAACGATCGGGACTTTGGTGTGATCAAAAGCTTCAATCACTTGTTTTGCTAAAAGATGTGGAATTAAGCTAGTGTAAAGGCTACCCATACTAAGAAGAATCATATCTGCTTCCTTGATCGCTTCGATTACTTCATCCAATACTTTTGGTTCTTTTTTATAGAAAAGGCGCTTGACCTTTCCGCTATGTTCTGTGATATTACTTTCGCCTTCAACAATTTCTCCATTCGTCATTTCCGCCATTAAGGTAATAGTAGCATCTTCTGATAATGGTAATACTTTATGTTTTACATCGAGTAGTTTACAAAGGTCTTGAATAGAATCTTTTAAATTTCCAGTAATGTTGAATAAGGAAGTCAAAATTAAGTTTCCAAGGGCATGACCATTTAGATCACTAGTTGTTTCAAAACGATATTCTAACATTTTCTTAATATCTTCTTCGGTTGTAGATAAACTAGTGATTACTTTTCGAATATCTCCAACGGCCGGAATATGAAATTCCTCTCTTAATTTCCCAGTGCTTCTGCCATTGTCGGATACGGCGATCACCGCTGTGATGTCTACGGGAAAATCTTTTAATCCACTTAATAAATAGGATAGTCCTGTTCCTCCTCCAAATACCACAACTTTTTTTCTCATTTTGCTACCTCCTCCAAAAGATTTAGAGCGCATGCTGCTGCTTCTCCCATTGCAATTACAATTTGATAGTGTTCTTTTTTTATACAATCTCCTATAGCATATATGCCCTTTTGTTTTGTTTCAAAATTAGAATTCACTTCAATGTAACCGTCTTCCGTTAAAATATTTAATTTTTTTAAGAAATCAGTAGTGGGGATTTGTCCAATACAGGGAAAGAGGCCATCTACTTGTAAGTTGGTCTGATCTTTCAAACGCACTTTATCTAATTTGGTTTCTCCTTCTAATTCTTCTACTTCTCCAGTTTGAAAAATAATATTTTTTTGCCCTTTTACTTTTTTGATAAGAAAAGAATCAGCTCGATAAGTATTTCTACGATGTAGAAGAATAACTTGCTTGGCAATATGACTTAAATAAAGAGCAGACTCCATGGCGCTATTGCCACTTCCTATTACTAGGACATTTTTTCCTTTATAAAGAGAGCCATCACAAATCGCACAATAACTAAGCCCTTTGTTGCGTAGTTTTTCTTCTCCTTTTACTTCTAATCTTTTTGGATGTCGCCCTGTTGCAATGATAATTTTATCCACTTCAATTTCTTCTTTGGAACAAAGGATCCTTTTTTTCGTTTTCCCTATTTTTATTTTTTCTACTTTATCATATTGTATTTTTACGTTTAATTCTTTTAATTGTTTTAAGATAGCTAAGGTTAAATCACTACCACTAATTTTCGTAAAACCGGGATAGTTTTCTATATCATTGTTATTGATAATTTGTCCTCCAGGAGCAGCTTGTTCTAAAAGGATACAATCTATTCCAGCTCGCGCTAAATAAATCGCTGCTGTCATACCAGCTACTCCACTACCAATAATTCCTACCGTTGTTTTTTTCATGTCAATTTCTCCTCTCGATATAACTTTTTTTCTTTTCTCTTGTAAAGAAAGTAAAAGTAAAAGCCTATGATGAATAAAATAATTGATACTATTTGTGCAATTCGAAATTGTCCTAACATCAAACTGTCCGTTCGCATACCTTCAATCATAAAACGAGCAACAGAATACCACATAAAATAGAAACCGGTTAATTGGCCCACTCGTAAATTTTTTTTCTTTTTTCGTAACAAAAGAAGAAGAAAGAAACCAATCAGATTCCATAAGGATTCATAAAAGAATGTTGGCTCGTGGTAGTCTCCGTTGATATACATGCCATGAATAATGAATGATGGTAAAAAAAGCGATTTTAAATGTTCTAGCGTCGTAATGCCTCCATAAGCTTCTTGATTAAAAAAGTTACCCCAACGCCCGATCGCTTGTCCTAGAATGAGTCCTATTACAATAATATCTAGTAACTTTAATAAATTTATTTTATTTTTTTTACAATAAAAGATGAGAAAAATAAGCCCCGCTAATATTCCTCCATGAATCGCTAAACCACCTTCCCAAATTTTAAAGATGTGAATAGGATTTTTTTGATAAAAGTTTAAATTAAACAATACATAATAAAGTCTAGCACCTATGATAGCGACAATAGCAGTATAGAAAACCATATTGAAAAATTGATCTTTATCCATGCCTTGTTTTTTTGCCTCTTGATAGATAACAAAAACGGCACAAAGGACTCCCAATAGAATAAATATAGAATACCAATAAATATGAAAAAAGCCAAAGTCAAGTGCTATTCTATCCATGTTTTTGTACCTTCCTAATAATTGGGCGAATGAACAGTTCCTCCATAAAGAAATTCATAATAGAGATTAAAATAGAGATAAAAAGAGCTACCCAAAAATCTTTTAAATCAAAATGATCTAACAAAATCCAATCCGTTAATTTTAAAATAAACAAATTGATAAAAGGATAAAAGAGGCCAAAGGTTAAGCCTGTAATTGGAATAGTTAGACTAACTAAAAATGGTTTTACGGCTTTGTTTAAAAGGTAAATAATAAGAACGGCCAAGGTGCAATAGAAAAGAGGATGCTTTGGATCGATAGAGAAGGATTTAAACAATTTTGATACGATAAAAAAGACAAATAAATAGCCAACAAAATATAAAAGCCATTCTAAAAGCCGATTAAAATGCAGCTTCTCTTTTTCTCCGACAACAATTCTCATGTATAGCCCTCCTATAATTCTTTCTTTAAAAATTGGCCTGTATAAGATTCTTTCACTAAGCTTACTTGCTCTGGAGTTCCTGTTGCCACAATGGATCCACCACCATCTCCGCCTTCTGGGCCTAGGTCGATGATATAATCGGCACATTTGATGACATCTAGATTGTGTTCAATGACAACTACGGTATCTTTATTATCTACTATTTTCTGTAAAATTGCAAGAAGGCGCTTAATATCATCCGTATGAAGCCCTGTTGTTGGTTCATCTAAGACAAATAAAGTCTTCCCAGTTGCTTTCTTTTGTAATTCTTTGGCAAGTTTAACCCGTTCCGCTTCTCCTCCCGATAAGGTTGGAGCACTTTGCCCTAGTTTAATATATCCTAAACCTACATCTTCCAAGACTTGCAATTTGTTTTTGATCTTCGGGTGATTTTCAAAGAATTTTACTGCTTCACTCACTCTCATATCTAATACATCGGCAATATTTTTTCCTTTATAATATATGTTAAGAGTTTCACGATTATATCTTGTTCCATGACAAACTTCACAAGGAACATAAACATCTGGCAAGAAATGCATTTCTATTTTTTTAACTCCATCTCCTCGACAAGCTTCACACCGTCCACCTTTGACATTAAAAGAGAAACGATTTTTTTCATAGCCTAGCATTTTTGCTTCCTTCGTATTGGTAAAGAGTTCTCTAATATCATCAAACACGCCTGTGTAAGTAGCTGGATTGCTTCGCGGCGTTCTACCAATGGGATTTTGGGAAATATCTACAAGTTTATCAATATTTTCAAGTCCTAATATTTTTTTATGTTTTCCAGGCTTATTTTTACTTTTATAAAGATAGTTAGCAGCACTTTTCACAAGAATTTCCGTAATTAAACTACTTTTTCCAGAACCACTAACTCCCGTTACACAAGTAAAGGTTCCAAGAGGAATTTTGACATCGATATTTTTTAGATTGTTTTCGCAAGCTCCTTTAATAGTAATAAATTTTTCATTTCCTTTTCTTCTGTTTTTTGGAACTTCAATACATTCTTTTCCACTTAAATAACGTCCAGTAATACTATTTTCGTTCTTCATTACTTCTTCCGGCGTACCTGCTGCTACGATTCTACCCCCTTCGTCTCCTGCTTTCGGTCCTACATCTACTAAGTAGTCAGCAGCAAGCATAGTATCGGTATCATGCTCTACCACAATTAACGTATTACCTAAATCTCTCATTTCTTGTAAGGAATGAATCAAACGCTCATTATCTCTTTGATGAAGTCCAATACTTGGTTCATCTAAGACATATAAAACACCAGTTAACTGCGAACCAATTTGCGTAGCTAAACGAATTCTTTGCGCTTCTCCTCCCGATAAAGTTCCAGCACTACGAGCTAAAGTTAAATACTCTAAGCCAACGTTTTTTAAGAAATTTAAACGAGACTTTATTTCTTTTAATAAAAGGTCAGCAATTTGCGTTTGCTCTTCCGTTAATTTTAAGTTTTCAAAGAAAGGAATTAACTCTTTAATACTCATGCAAGTAACTTCATAGATGTTTTTTCCTCCTACCAAGACAGACAAAACATTATCTTTTAATCTGGAACCTTTACAAGTTTCACAAGTATGTTCTACCATATAGCGCTCTAACCATTCTCTAATCCAAGTACTACTTGTTTCCATATAACGACGTTCTAGATTGGTAATAATTCCTTCATAGTATTCCGTTTGATTAAAGAGATTACCACTTTTTGATCTATAGTAAAAGTGAATTGGTTCATCACTACCATATAAAATCCAATTTTTCTCTTGTTCAGTTAATTTTTTAAATGGCTTTTTCATACTTATTTTATAATGCTTACAAACACATTCTAGTTTTTTATAATAAATACCATCCTGATCATCGCCAAGCGTTACAATGCAGTTTTCCGAAAGACTTAAATTTTGATTAGGAATTACTAAATCAGGATCCATTTGGAGTTTTACGCCCAATCCTTTACAGTCGGGACAAGCTCCATAAGGGGCATTAAAACTAAAGATTCTAGGTTCCAGTTCTGGAAGGGAAAAATCACAATAAGGACAAGCAAACGCTTCAGAGAAGATGACTTCTTTTCCTCCAACGAAACTGACTACGACTTTGCCTTTACTTAGTTTGGTTGCATTCTCTAAACTTTCCGTTAGCCGAGAACGACTATCTTCTTTTAAAACAATGCGGTCAATTACCACTTCAATATTTGATTTTTTGTTTTTCTCTAATTCAATTTTTTCTCCTAAATCATGCATTTCACCATTAATGCGAACCCGAACATAACCTTCTTTTTGTAGTCTTTCTAAAAGATCTTTATGCGTTCCTTTTTCCCCATAAGCAACAGGGGATAAGATCATAAGCTTTGTTCCCACTGGATATTCTAATATTTTATTGGCCATTTCCTCAACGCTTTGACTTTTAATGGGAATATGATGGGTAGGACAATAAGGAGTCCCAATCCGAGCGAATAAAAGCCGTAAATAATCATAAATTTCCGTAACCGTTCCTACGGTACTTCGTGGATTTTTACTAGTTGTTTTTTGATCAATACTAATCGCTGGACTAAGTCCTTCGATAGAATCTACATCCGGTTTTTCTGTCCCCCCTAAGAATTGTCTAGCATAAGCAGATAAACTTTCAACATATCTTCTTTGCCCCTCTGCATAAATCGTATCAAAAGCTAAACTACTTTTCCCACTACCTGATAAGCCAGTCATAACAATTAATTTGTTTTTAGGAAGTTCTATATTTACATTTTTTAAATTATTTTCTCTTGCACCTTTTACAATAATTTTATCCATTTTGACACCTTCTTTTTTCTGCTCTTTATTATAGCACTTTTTTTGGCTCTTTCACTATAGCATATTCAATTTTTCTAGTCAAACAAATTTTCTATAGCAAAAAAAAGAATAGGTATCTATTTTTTAAGAAGTCAAAGCATAAATCCAAGCGATAAGAGGAATGAGCAAACTCACTGCTATAATTGAAAAAGATAAAAGAAATTGTGTAACAAAAGCCGCAGTATTATTTTTGGACTCTTCTTCTCGTTCTGCAAAAGCTCGTCCTGCTGCTGTTGATTTTGATTTTTGAATTCCTTTTCCTCTTCCCCCTTCTTCTTGTAAACTCTTATCCAGTTTATCTATTTGAATCTTGTTTTGGGTATCTTTAAAGTCGCTATAATAAGTGTAACTTTTTTGAGTCAATACCTTTTGATAATAAAGCGTGTCTTCAGAAGGAAGAAATATTTTAAATTGAGCAAATTCTGTTTTTAAAAATTCCGGTGTTAAATAAGGAAGTGTATCCGAATAAATTCCAACTTCTAAAAAGGCAAGATTATAAATATTTTGATCAATTTCTTGTTCTTTTTGTCCATCAAAAGGAACAAGACTTTTATATTCCACTATTGGAATATCATTTTTTGCTTCATAAAGATTAATTTTTTCCGGATTAAAGTTTGCAACATAATAATTATTCTCATGAATATTTTTCATGGTTTTATCCATGATATAAAAGGTTTTTTGATATTCTTCTTGACTATGATAATGATTAGACCATTCTTTTAAGTTTTGTACTTCTCGCATGGCACTCACCCTATTATCATTTTAACTTATTTTTTCATATATTTCAATCTGATCTTACTATTTCTAAAGGAGGAAAAATAAGATTCAAAAAAAACCAAGCTTGTTTCTCGGTTTTATATTCTTTTCCTACTTTTTTGATAAACTTTGGCAAAGACTTCTTCTTCTCTTTTATGCTCTTCTTCTTTCGCCGCAAATACTTCTTTTTGATACCCCGAAGAACTTTCTTTCATTTTCCTTGCTTTATAAACATCTTCATGCAAATTAAGTTGAACCCCTAAAGCACCATTATCTTTTACTTCTGGATGCTGACATTTTTTTAAAGCAAAGTTTTCACCTTGTCCTAATCGGGAAGCCATTTGATAAATAATTTCTCGTGAAAGATAAAACGGTGGCTTTTTACTAATATAATTCATAACAGGGTTTTGACAATTTTCTTCTTCCAAAATTCGACTATTAATATAAGAAACACCATACTCTTTACAAGCTTGTTGTAGTTGATCATTATACATTAAAATAGTTTCTTTAAAGGGTTGTTCATAATCTTCCTGCATTTTTGTATAGAGATAAGCACATAAGGCATAAATCCCACTTTTTTCGTTTAAACCTAGTATTTTATCAAAGTTACTCCTATGACCATCAACAACTTTTCTTATTGTTTCTTTTGATACTCTTTCTTCGGCATAGCGATAGGCTTGTTGATCCTTGGATTAATAAGCGGCTTTTAAACTAAATGGATTAATATGTAATTGATACATAATATCATTAATTCCACTTGCATAAACCACAATAGGCGCCGTTGCTCTTTCTATCGTATCCGCTAGTTTTATTTTCTGATCTTTCTCTTTTATTCTGGTAATCGCTGGAATAGGTAGGTTTAAAGCTTGCTTTATCTCATTTTGAGTACCATAAGCTTGCATTCTTTTTATTTCTTCTAGACTAATATTATTCATTATATAATAATCAATATGTCGTGTCTTGTTAAACAGCATAGAGCTGGTATCAAAAGATATAATATCATAATCTTTTTCTCTTAAAGCCTCTTCTAAATACCGTAAGATACTTTTCTTAATATTAAATCCCCTATTATCCCATTAAACCAATTAAAGTTAGAGGCTGCCCTTTTAACTTATTTTTATAATATGTTCTTACTTTTTTAGCCTCTTCTAAATTTCTTAAATTCGTATTCATTGTACCAACTACTCCTTTAATTGGCTTTTATTATACAACTTTTTGAAATTTTGTCAATCACAAGTCACAAGTCACAGATTGTCCAACAAGACAAAGAAAGCTATTTCTTAAATCTCCCTACTTATTCTGCACGAACAAAGGGAATAACAAGATTTGCAAGCGAAAATTCTTCTTTTTTTCCTATACCATTTCAAAGTTCACATCTCTTTTCTACTTAATCTTTACTTATCTATTTTCAAGTATTCTTTCAATTGATATCGGCTATGTTTTAAAGATTTGGTTACGGTTTCTGTTGTAGTATTCAGTAAGGTTGCAATTTCTTTGTATTGAAAGCCATTAATTCTTAATTGTAAAATATGAGAAGCAAAGGGTTCTGCTTGGTAAAGATATGATTTTACTATTTTTTCTAATTGTTTTTCCTGATAAATCTTTTCTGGATCTTGATCTCTTACTTCATAAGTACGATATTTTTCTTGATAATAGTCTTCTATTTCATAATCATAGGGACTGTGTTCTAGTAAAGAACGATTCTTTTTTTGATATGTTTTACGTTTTACTAGTTTTAAACTACTTGTTAGACAGATTAAAAAGAAAGTGTAAAAGGTTACATTCTTTTTCTCATCAAATCCTCTTACTGCTTTCATTAAGGAACTTTCACAGATAGATAAATAATCTTCAAAACTTACAATCATACTTTCTTCTTCCTTATAATAATCTCTACAAAGAGCAAGGCAAATCGGTCGATATTTTTCTCTTAGTATACAAAAAGCTTCTTCATCTTCTAAATCAATTAAATAAAGTAATTCATAATCATTATATTGTTCTTCTTTCATAAGTCCTACTTTCTATTTCGGACTACCTCGTAAATCATGATACCACTTGCTACTGATGCATTTAAACTGTCAAGTCCCTTTTTCATCGGAATGGTAGCGATAAAGTCACAAGCTTCTTTCACCAACCGACTCATTCCTTTTCCTTCATTTCCAATAATTAGAGCAATCTTCCCTTGATAATCAATCGTACGATAATCTTGTCCAACTAAATCTGTGCCAACAAACCAAAAACCATCTTCTTTTAATTCTTTTATCGCTCGGTTTAAATTGACAACTTCGGCAATGTTCATATCATATACTGTTCCAGCGCTTGCTTTAATTACACTAGCTGTTACTCTCGCTTGACGATCTTTGGGAACTAAAATAGCATCAACTCCTGCAGCATAACAAGTTCGAATAATCGCACCAAAGTTATGAGGATCTTCTAAGTGATCTAAAATGACGAAAAAGGAAGGATCTTTTTCTTTTACAGTAGCAAAAGATGTATATTGGTAGTCCTCCATGTCTAGGATTATACCTTGATGTACTCCATTTGCCAAATGGTCCATTTCCTTTTTTCCGGCAATTTTTATGCTGAATTTTGAATTTTCTCCTAGGGAATTTTGAAAATTCCCCCGAAAATTGTCCTGAATATAGATTTTTCTAACTTTTTTCAAAAGTTTTTCATCTGATAAAATTTTTTCTGCTACATTTCGTCCATATACTAACATAGTTCCTCCCGTAATATTTTGTTCATTAATTCTTTTATTCTTTCTTCTTGTTTTTCAATTTTTAAATAACCAATGATAGCTTCTAAAGCAGTTGCAAGTTGATACGTGCCTCTATCACAGCCTTTTGGTGGTTGATGGCTTTTCGTATTTCGAGCCCGTCGAAGGATGGTAAGCTCTTCTTCGAAAAAGAAATTATCTTCGATTAGCTTTTTTAAATAGAGTGCTTGTCTTGTGGCTGTTACATACTTTTTGGCTTCTTCTTGCAATTCCTTTACTTTTCCTATTCCTCTTCTTATTAGAAATTCTCTTACATAAAGTTCGTAAACACTATCCCCTAAATAAGCCAGAACAAGCGAATTAATTTCTATTGTTTTCATTTCTTTCCTTTCCTTTAAAGAAAAAAGACTATTAAAGTCTAATCTCTATCATTTCCCATAATAATTAATACCAGTCTTAATAAATCAAAAATTGTACTGATTAAAGATGCTACATAAGTAAGAGCAGCAGCAGTTAACATATTACTAGCATCTTTTCTTTCTTGACTCGTAATAATTCCTTCTTTTACTAAAAGACTTTTAGCGCGCTCTGAGGCGTTCAACTCTACTGGTAGGGTTACTAATTGAAATAATAACATGGTGAGTAAAAGTCCTACTCCAATCCAAGCAACATTGGTCGCTCCAAAAATAAGACCTACTAACACAGCAATATAACCAAATTTCGTTCCAAAGTTTACAAAAGGTATGATGGCAGAACGAAAACGCATGTAAGAATAACCTTCTTTATCTTGAATAGCATGGCCACATTCATGAGCCGCTACTGCCACAGAAGCAATGCTTGTTCCATGATAAATGTCTGTAGATAAACGAACCACTTTTTGAGATGGATCATAATGATCGGTTAAATATCCTTTTGTTTCTACCACATAGACATTATCAAGGCCATTCTTAGCCAATATTTCCCGAGCCGCTTCCGCTCCTGTTTTACCACTTTTTGCTTTTACTTTCTTATATTTACTATATCTTGTTCTAAGATAAATATCAGCAGCTAGGGTTACAATAAATGCTATGATAATTGACCCATAACCAATAAAACTAAAAGTTGAATAATAATACATTTTCCCTCCTATAATTTCTGATAAGTTGTACCATCTCTACCATCAATTAATTTAATTCCTTTTTCTAGTAGAGTATCTCTAATCTTATCCGCTTCTTCAAAATTTTTATTCTTTTTCGCTATTTTTCTTTGTTCGATGAGACGAAGAACTTCTTCGTCAAGATCTATTATATCATCTTTTTGCAAATCTAAGCTTAAAACCTTATCAAATTCTTCTATTAATTCTTGTTTTGTTCTATCACTAGTATCAAGTTTTAATACTTCATAAAGGATGGTTAAAGCCATAGCTGTATTTAGATCATCCGCTAGAGCTTCTTTAAATTTTGTAATATATTGATCAAAATTTTTTTTATCAAGGGCTCCTTCTTTTGTGAGTAAAGAGATGCGATTTTTAAGCTTTTTATAAGCCTTTTCGGATTGCTTTAGGGCTTCATAAGTAAATAATAAAGGCTTTCTATAATGAGATTCTAAACACATATAACGGTAACTTAACGGATTAAAGCCATTCTCTTCCAACGTACCAACCGTTAAAATATCTCCTTTTGATTTACTCATTTTTCCACTCTTATCATTCAAGTGTTCTCCATGAACCCAGTAATTACACCATTTATGACCAAGATAAGCTTCACTTTGCGCGATTTCATTGGTGTGGTGAGGAAAAATATTATCAACGCCACCACAATGAATATCCAAATATTCACCCAAATTTTTAATGGCAATGCAAGAGCACTCAATATGCCAACCAGGATAACCTACCCCAAAAGGACTATCCCACTTTAACTCTTGGGAATCAAACTTAGACTTCGTAAACCATAAAACAAAGTCTGCTTGATTTCTTTTATTACTATCAAATTCGACTCCTTCGCGAACCCCTACTACCATATCATCAATTTTATGATTGGTTAAAGCATAATAATCTGCTACTTTAGAAGTATCAAAATAAACATTTCCTCCTGCTTGATAAGCATAGCCTTTCTTTAGAAGTTTTTCGATCATGTTGATATAAAGATCAATATTTTCTGTCGCCGGGCTAACAATACTAGGCCACTTAATATTCAATTTTTCTGTGTCTTTTTTAAACTCCTCCGTGTAAAAATTTGCAATGTCTAGTACTGATTTATGTTCTCGTTTCGCACTTTTTAGCATTTTATCTTCCCCACTATCCGAGTCACTTGACAAATGCCCTACATCTGTAATATTCATACAACGCTTCACTTTATAACCTAACATGTTTAAGGTTTTCTCTAAAACATCTTCCATAATGTAAGTTCTCAGATTACCAATATGAGCATAATGATAAACAGTTGGTCCACAAGTATACATCTTTACTTCCTCTTTATCAATAGGAACAAATTCTTCTACTTGCCTTGTAAGAGTATTATATAGTTTCATCCTATCACCTCCTTGCTTACTAATTGTCTATATTATAGCAAAAAAAACAGGAAAAGAAAATAAGAGACTTTTCTTCATCTCTTACTTAATTATATGATTCTCTTTTCTTATCTTTTCTTCTTTTGTAACACAAATTTATCTTTTTCACTTATAATATCAAAATCATAAGACTTTCTAAGACCTTTTTTCATTTTTAATATAATCGGTTTCCTATTATCAGCACTATCGATTAAATCAATATGATAACTGGATAACTCATCATTAGGAATCGGAACGGTTAGGGCATCATATACATCATCTAGTGTTAAAAATCCTCTTTCTTTATTAACAGAGATTATATCTTGAGCCGAATAATAATGAATAGAAATGGGACTTTTAAGCTTATATATATTTTCTAAGTGTAAATGAATACTTCCCGGACAAATAGACATTTCAATTTCTTGGCTTTTTTTAAATTTATTTCTAAAAGTCGTTGATAGCACAAGATCTAAATCATCTGCTAAAATATCTTTGGCTTTTTTTCCAAACTTTTGACTATCTAGAATTGTTAAAACTTCATCGGAACAGTAAACCCCTTTTTTCTTTTTCACTCCTGATCCGAATAAACTACTTGAAAATATTCTATCTAACCTGTTATGTTTTAAAGTATAATCATACACAAGATCTCTTCTTTGAGAATTAACAGAAAAAGTCAAATTTTCAAATTCACTATCCAATCGAGAATATTTTTTTAGTTCTTCTAATTTCCTTTGTATTTTTTGATATTCCACTCTTAAGCCGAATATAACATCGCTTGATTTATAGTATTCTCTATTCGCATAAATCATCATGTTTCTCTCCTTTGCTTATCTCAATTATATATTGTTATTACTTTATTGTCTATTTTATTTTATGTTTCGTTAAAAAACTCAAGACTTTAATCGGGAGACTACTATAATTTATAACGTTAGAGATAGGTATAATATAGTTATTCTCGTCTAACTTCGTAAAGGTATCATAAAAACAGATAATACCTCCTGCACCTATTTCTTTTATCGTTTTTTCTAATTTAGCAAAATTCTTAATCATTTCTTTTTTAGGAATAGCAGTTTTTTTATTTCTAAGGAATATAACTTATTGTTCTTATAAAAAATTAAGTCTATTTCATTTTTCTCTTTATCACGATAATAATAAAGATTAGGTGTAATTACTCTCGCATTATAGGCTTTGATTATTTTACTAATGATAAAAGTTTCTAGGTAGTATCCTGAGTTTGAACCAAGCTGTAACTCTCTAGCACTAGTATATCCTGCTAAATAAGCAGCAAGACCCGTGTCCATGAATATAATCTTAGGTAAATTGGTTATTCTTTTTAATTCACTATTCATATAAGGTTCGAGTAAATAAACTAGTCCTGATGTCACTAGGATACTTAGCCATCTAACAGCAGTTGGAACACTAATTAAAGCATCATTTGCAAGAGCTGTATAATTAAGTTGTTCCCCTGTTCTAGAGGCAACACTGACAATAAATTTTCTAAAACTAAGCTCGTTCCCTATTTCTGTTAATTCTCTAACATCTCTTGATATATAAGTATCGAGATAACTGCGAAAATAAATATCATGAGACAAATCTTTTTCCATATAAAGAGCTGGCATTCGCCTTTGAAGATTATCTCATATAATTTATTAACATCTATCTTAGGAATTACTTTCATTTCATTTAATCTAGCGGGATCAAACAATTCTTTTCTTTCATTTTTAACAATTTCTGAATACATAAAGCTATTTAAATTAACAATACCGACTCGTCCAGCCAAAGATTCACTTACGTTTTTCATTAAATGGAATTGCTGTGATCCTGTTAACCAATACATTCCATTTTTATTTTCTTTATCTACATTTATTTTTATATAAGAAAATAAATTTGGAGCATATTGTACTTCGTCAATTAATAAAGGGGCAGAGTGCTCTTCTAAAAATAATTTAGGATCGTTTCTAGCTTGTTCCCTAAGCACCTCATCATCTAATGTTATATATTACATATTATCCGGTTTTAAACTTAACAGTAGTGTCGTTTTCCCTACTTGTCTTGGACCTGTAACTAGCAAAACTTTAAACGTCTTATTAATATTTTCTATTGCTTGTTTGGCTTCTCTTGAATACATAAACTTCACAACTCTTCCATTAGATAATGCAACTTAATGTTATAAAAGTCAATATAATTAAATTGGCCGTATACATAGTATTAAAATAGTCATACTTGATACTTTAAATTGGTCATTTTATATTTTTAAAATTTCTTAAGTATAAAATAAGCTAAGATAAACTAAACTGTAATTTCTTTTTCCCCTTTATACCAAGCATCTACAATAACTGGTGTTACCATACTATCAATAATTTTATCCACTTGTCTTGCTCCATATTTTTCATAATTGGTTTTTTCTATCATTTTTTCCACAATTTTTGGGGAAATCTTAACATTGATATTTTTCTTTCGAAAGGCTTTTGTTAAAACAGATAATTTCTGACTCATAATTTTTTTAATACTTTCTTCTTTTAAAGGTTGAAATTGATAACTTTTTCCAATTCGATTCACAAATTCTACTCCCAAAAATTCTTCTAACTCTTCGTTTGCCTTTATGGTTGAGGTAGTAAATCCTACTTCTTGTTTTTGGGATCCTAAATTGGTAGTCAAAAACAAAAAGACATTATCAAAAGAAACTTTTCTGCCCTTGGAATCTTTTAGATATCCTTCGTCCATGACTTGTAGGAATAATTTTAATACTTCTTTGGAGGCTTTTTCAATTTCATCTAGTAAAACAACGGAATGAGGATGAAGCCTAATATGATCTAGTATAGTTCGATGATTGTCAAAACCGACATATCCAGGAGGAGAACCGATAATCTTACTAATGGAATGAGGCTCTTTATATTCACTCATATCTAATCGAATAAAGTTTTCTTTTCCATAAAGAAGATTCGCAAATTCTTTTACCAAAAGTGTTTTCCCTACTCCCGTGGGGCCACTTAATAAAAAGGTATGAATCTTTGGCTTTTCTTGAAATCCTAGTTGCACTTTTTTCGTATGATTACATAAATCATGAATAATTTCATCTTGCCCAATTATTTTCTTTTTCAACTCATTTTCTAGATTTAACAGAACATTTCTACTACCTTCGACAATTTCATAGACGGGGATTTTTGTTTTTAAATAAATGACTTCGGCTACCATTTCTTTCGTAATCTTATGAGGTTTTCTTTTTTTCATTAAAGAAAGTTCTAATTGATTTTTGGTGCTTGCTATTTCTTGTTCTTGTTTTTTTAACTGTGAGGCCTTGTCAAAGTCTTGATTCATAATTGCTTCTTTTTTCTTTAAAAAAGTTTGTTGAAGCTCTTTATTTAGTTGTTGAAGCTTTAAATCTTTTTTATCTTGTGTAAGAGAAGCTTTGGAACAGACTTCATCTAAAATATCAATGGCTTTATCCGGTTGAAAATATTCATAAATATAAGTATTGGATAATTCTACAATCAATTCTAGTATTTCATCAGATATACTAACAGAGTGATAGGCTTCATAAAGGGGTTTTAATTTTTTTAATATTTCCAAGGTTTTCTCTTTATCCGGTTCTTCTACCATGACTATTTGAAAGCGACGATTTAAAGCTTTATCTTTTTCAATAAATTCATGATATTCTGCTACGGTAGTCGCACCGATCAAATGAAGTTTTCCTCTTGACAAGGCTGGTTTCATAATATTGGATGCATCAATCGCGCCTTCCGCTCCGCCTGCTCCAACAAGGGTATGAATCTCATCAATGAAAAGAATAAAATCATCGTTTTCTTCTAATTCTTTTAATATTTTTCCAATTCTTTCTTCGAATTCTCCTCGATATTTTGTTCCTGCTACAAGGCTTGCCATCGGAACGGAAAGAATGGTTTTACCTTTTAAAGGTTTAGGAACATTATCTTCTACTATACGTCTAGCTAGTTCTTCTACAATTGCTGTTTTTCCAACTCCTGCCTCTCCTAATAAAAGAGGATTATTTTTCGTTCTGCGGCATAATATTTCGATTAAATAATTCAATTCTTCCTCTCTACCAATAACAGGATCTACTTCATTACTTACTACTTTCTTATTCAAATTGACTGAGAATTCTTCTATCAATAATTTCTTGTGAATTCCTTTTTTCTTTTCTCTTAAGCTGCTTGCAAATTCTTGGTATAACTCATCAATATCCACGTTCATTCCTAATAATAAACGAATCGCAATTCCTTCTCCTTCATCTAATAAGGATAGAAAAAGCTGATTGACACTAACTTCACTTTCTTTTTTCTCTTTACTATCTAATATAGCTGTTTCAATTACTCTTTTTAATAAGGGCGTATATAAAAACCATTCATTGCTTTCTTTCCCAATTCCTACTATTTTTACTAATTCTTCTTTGAATTTCTTGTATGTGATACCATATTGGTTCAATCGTTTTGTAAGAGGTAAATAATCCATTGATAATATTGATAACAATAAATGTTCACTACCAACATAGGGATGTTTTAATAGTTTCATTTCCTTTTTTGCTAATACAAGAGCTTTTTGAGCTTCTTCACTAAATTTAGAAAACATATAATCTCTCCAATCTAGTTTTATTGTAATTTTTTTTAGTGGTTTCTTTCAAGAAAAATAAACCCCAAAATAATGACAAAAAAAGAAAGGAAAGGCAAAGAAAAAAGTTCAGTTTTTTTAAGAAACTTTGCTTCTCATCTGAACTTTTATATTAATAATAAAATGGTAAATATAATAAATAGAACGACTACCAATGCTACTAATAATTTCCAAATGTATTTAAACCATGACTTATAAGGTACATTTAAGTAAGATAAAGTAATCATAAGTGGAATACTAGTTGGTGCTACTAAAGTAACTAATCCATACATACTTTGGAAAATAACAGCAACAAGTGGATAAACGGAAGTATCTGTTATTACACTTACAAAATATGGAACGACATTATAAAATGCATATAAGACATCTCCATTGATAATGCTTGAAACTACAACAACTAAACCGGTTGTAAAGATGTTAAATCCTTTTGTTAATCCTAGGATAGCTTTGTAAATAACTAATTGGAATGGATGATAGGTTGTTAATACTAAGCAAGTATAAATAACTAACACGATTAGTGCAGGTACAATTGCTTTACGGATTCCCTTGCCAAATCCTTCCATTACATCATCCCATTTAATTTTATAAACAAATTTGATGATAATGATTGCCAAAGCTAATATGGCAATAAGCTCTACTAGAGTCCAACTTCCAAAAGCACTGATATTGGAACCTAAAATTTTTCCAAAGAGTGGGAAGCCACCAATTTCAAATTCGGTTACAGCATTTGTTGCTTCGGTAAAAGCTGTTATGTTGAATGCTCCACTCCAAGAAATAAATCCTAAGATCATAACCACTAAAATAGCATCTAAAATGATGACTAATGGCCAGTTACTTCTCTTTTTGATTCCTCTTGCTGGTTCTGGAATGTAGTTTTCTTTGTCATCGGCTTCTTTTAAACTCTTTTTCTTTCCAAAGACAAAAGTATTAAGAATTAATAAAGCGAGTCCGATGACTAAAATAATAATTTTAGCTGCAATATTTGTTGTAATTTCTGTTTTTAGATATTGTTGTAATATTTGCGTTGTACTATATGCAAAGGTAGTTCCCATTAGACCTACAGCAACACTTCCTGCTGTTGCAGCAACTGCTACTAGTTTACTGTATCCCATCATTAGAACAAGAGAAATGACAAATGGAAAAAAGAGAATTAAAGCGAGTTGAACACCACAAAATGATGTTAAAAAGGCAAAGATAACCATAATGATTGATATTACAATTGCCTCTTTTCCTGTAAACTTTTTCACAATAGCATCTAATATTCTACGATAGGCACCTGTCTTATATAAAACTCCATAGAAACCTGCAACCATTAAAATATAAACTGCAATATAACCAAAATAGCCTAATACTGTATTTTGATATGAGAATATATCAAAAAATCCAATTTGAGCCCGTCCTAGTTCATAGTAACTAGTTTGATACGTTGCAGCTGGTAAAATCCAGGTTAAAAGCATAAAGACAAGCATAGTAATTACCACAATTTTTAGTGCATTATGCTTCTTCATATTTTTTTCTCCTTTCATAAACATTATACGAAGAAACCCTATATTTTACAAGCTTTTCATACGATTTTAAGCATTTTCCCACACTTTTTCTTATTTCTATTATTTTTTTCCTAATCTTCCTTGGTAATCAGCACCTTTTACCAATATTTCCTCTGCTAAATCTTCCGGAGCCAGTTCTTTCACCACATCAATTAATTTTCCACAACGATTGTTAATTCTATCTAGTTCATTTTTTGTCCATGTTTTTTCGCGCTCCAAAGATAAATTGTTTTTACAAAGCTTATCAATCTCATTATAAAGTTTCATCTCCAAAGGCGATATTTTTTTCGCTCCTTCGTATTCTAACTCTTGATCAAAAGCCCTTTTTAATTCTTCTTTGGATTTTGTCGTTTGATAAGGTAGAAACTCTGTTAAAGTAGAACTTATGCTTTTATATTTCAAAGGAACAAAATTAGAAGTTTTTTGATTATGAATACTATTATTTAAACTAGAGCAAATCATCATTTCAAGAGGAATTTTTCCTTTACTTTCGTCCTTAAGGTATTCTTTGATCAAATGTTCTCCTGTTCCTTCGAAGTAATAAAGGCCGCTATTTTCAGAAAAAGGCAATAATGATGCCTCATATGGCGTTTGGTCAAGATGTTCTTTTAATTTAGTTGTAGCCATAGTCATAACTTCAGGATCGTTAATATCAAGGAAACTCATGGTAGTTGCTTTTAAACTACTGGTATCTTGCATGGTGGCAATGGCAGTAACGGATATTTGTGATAAAATCAAAGAAATTTCTTCCTCACTATATTGTTTTTCTTTCATATATTCTTCTAACTTTTTTTCTGCTTCCATATACGTTCTTGTACCATCACAGTAAGTCATAATATTAATATTGCGCATTTTTCTTTCTACTTCTAATAAATCCTTTTTTTCTTCTCCTAAAAGAGGAATAAAAACTTCTTCTGCTAACGCTTCTCCTGCTGACCTTCTATTTTGCTCAAGCTGATAACTCATTCCAAGAAAATGAACAGGAAAATTGGAAACATCATAGCCTGGACCATCTTCTTGACTCGTGCGAACTCTTGCGGCTTGCATCCCTTCTCTTATTAAACCAAAAACAGATTTTGGAAGTCTATCTTGAGCTGAAATACAAAGAAGAAAGGGTTCTTCTTTTACTTTCTCTATCTTTTTGATTCCATAAGGATTACTACTTTCCTTTGGTACTCTTTCATAAATTTCTAACATTTTCTACTCCTTTTCCACAACTTCTGTGAACAATTCTTCTTCTTTTATTTTATCATACTCTTTTTCCTTGTTCCATTTTTCTTCTTACTACTTCAAAGAAAGTCTTAAATAATTTTTTCGAAAAAGCATCTTTTTCTATCAAATTTTCTGGATGCCATTGTACACCAATACAAAAAGTATTGTTCGGATCTTCTATTCCTTCAATTAAGCCATCTGGGCTTCTCGCACTAATATATTTTTCTTCGATTTCTTTGATATGATAATTATGACGAGAATTTACCATAATTTCCCTCTTCCCTATAATCTCGAATAGTTTGCTTTCTTTTTTTATTTGCACTTTATGTACTTTATCATTATCTAACTGACAATGATTTATTTTGGTGTTATTTAAAATCGTATTATCTTTGGCTATTTGCTTTTCTTTAGAAAAAACTTTTCCTAATGTTTGCATACCAAGACAGATCCCAAGCAAGGGAAGATCTTTTTTTCTAGCATAGTCAATGGTCAGCTCATCTAGTTCATACCAGCTATCCCCTCCTGGAAGCAAAAATCCATCACACAAGGCGAGTAGTTGTTCAAGATCTTCTTTTTCTTGTTTACTATACTTTTTGGCTTTTTCTGGTTCTACTCTAGCATCTTCTTTTTGAACGGATAAAAGAACAATAGGAATTCCTCCAAAACGGATAATCGCTTCTCTTGCTCCTTCTATAATGGCAAAATATTCTTTTCCTTCTAATTTTCGACTCATTAAACCAATTCTTGGCTTTCTCATTTTTGAGCCTCCTTATAATACTTTATGAATTATGAAAAAAATAGGTCACTAAAGCTTATTTTTCGTTTTCTAATATTGTAATTATTTATCAAGGGGTTTCATGGTAGGAAATAAGATGACATCACGAATGGATTCTAATTCAGCAAATAACATCATCAAGCGATCAATACCATAACCAATTCCGCCTGCTGGCGGCATACCATATTCTAAGGCTTCAATAAAGTCCATATCAATGTCATTCGCTTCTTCATTGCCCAATTTTTTCTCTTTCAATTGCTCTTCAAAACGTTCTAATTGATCATCTGGATCATTTAATTCTGTATAGGCATTAGCAAATTCTTTTCCGCCAATAAATAGTTCAAAGCGATCTACAAATCTTGGATCATCTTTATTTTTCTTTGTAAGAGGTGATATTTCTACAGGATGACCATATAGAAAAGTTGGTTGAATTAGCGTCTGTTCTACATATTTTTCAAAGAAAAGATTAATGATATGACCTACGGTTTTTTCATGCTCTTGTACTTCTATATTGTGTTCTTCTGCTAGCTTTAAGGCTTCTTCTATCGTCATTTCTTCTTTAAAATCAATACCAATTGTTTCTTTGATGGCATCTACCATACTAATTCTTTTCCATGGTCCTTCTAAAGAAATGTCATATCCATACCAATGATAATCCATCTTTCCTACTACATCTTTTGCAATCATTTGGAATAAATTTTCTGTTAAATCCATCATACCTTCTAAGTCTGAATAGGCTTGATAAATTTCCAGCATCGTAAATTCTGGATTATGTCTTGTATCCATTCCTTCATTACGGAAAGTTCTTCCGATTTCATAGACACTTTCCATCCCTCCCACAAGAAGCCGTTTTAGGGGTAATTCTAAGGCTATTCTTAGATACATATCCATATCTTGAGCATTATGATGGGTAATGAAAGGTCTAGCAGAAGCTCCTGTTAATAAGGTTGATAGTACCGGAGTTTCTACTTCAACAAAGCCTTTGTTATCTAAGTAATGTTGGATCGCCCGAATAATTTTTGGCCTTAAGAAAGCCACTCTTCTAGAATCTTCATTCATAATCAAATCAACATAGCGTCTACGGTAACGTTCTTCTTTATCCGTTAAACCATGGAATTTTTCAGGAAGGGGTCTTAAAGCTTTAACAAGATGCGTATATTCTAAACATTTGATGGTTACTTCCCCTGTTCTTGTTTTCATGATTTTTCCATAAACACCAACAATATCACCAAGATCGGCTGTTTTAAACAAGTTATAAACATCTTCTCCTACATCATTGATAGAAATATAAATTTGGATTGAACCGGTTTTATCTTTTAAAGAGAAGAAAGAAGCTTTTCCCATCTTTCGGATAAACATGATTCTTCCTGCAACTTTAGCAGTATCCGTCATATTTTCAAAAGCATCATGATCTACATCTTTATATTTTTCCTTAATATCCATCGCAAAAGAATCCCGATCATAACGATGACCAAAAGGATCAAGACCAAGCTTTCTGATATTTTCGGCTTTTTCTCTTCTTACTAATTCTTGTTCTGTTAATTCTCGCATACGATTTCCTCTTTTCTTGTATTTGCTAATACGACTTCAGTTCCTACTAACTTATCATGAAGTCCTTGTTTGCTTTTGGTAAAACCAATCATAAGTGCACTGATAATTAAAACTCCATATTGTAAGATGCTTAAGAAGGTATTTACACTTAAATAGGTTGTCTTATTCAAAAAGAAGATAAGACATAGACAGATAATATTGTAGAAAATACTATTATTAATCATAGAACGAAATAGCATATCATTCATACTAAGTGGTGAGTCATCGCATTTTTTGACTCTAATCTTAAATAGTTTTTTGGCCAAAGTTTGACCATTCTGATACACTGGAATAATGACATAGTAAATTAGATAAATAACTATATTGACGATGGTTAATACAACGGTCTGTCTAGAAATATCATAACTAATATCTACCATTTGATTGACATAATCTTCCATACTTATCTCTTGATTCAAGTAGTTTTCCATAATTGTTGTTTGCTCTCCATATAACTTCGCAGCTGTATCATTTATAGGGATCAAAGCTGTAATAAAAGACGCTATTAAAGATACGATGATCGCATCAAGTAGGAAAGCGAGCAATCTTTGACTGAAAAAAGCCTTGATTTCAGTACTTTCTTTTTTTAAACTCGACTTTTTCTTTTTCGAGTTATTTTCCGCTTTTACCACTTCTGCGTCCATTACTTTCTCTTTCTTTTTCATCTAATTCCTCCTTAAATTCTTCTAATACTTGTAGTATATCATAAAGTTTCGTCATTTGGAAAATTTTATTTTTAATCTCATTCGCACCCTTTACTCCTTTTAAGTACCAACTAATATGATTTCTTATTTCTAATACAGCACGATGTTCCTCTTTTAAGGAATATAACAAGGAAAGGTGTTTTTCGATCATGTTTATTTTTTCTATGGCGGTAGGAGCAGGTTTTAATGGATTTCCTTCTAAATAATCAACAGTATCGCGAATTAACCAAGGATTTCCTAAAGCAGCTCGCCCAATCATCACGGCATCACAGCCCGTCTCATCAAGCATTTGTTTCGCTTTTTCTTTGCTTGTGACATCTCCATTGCCAATTACTGGAATCGATACCGCTTCTTTTACTTTTTTAATGATAGACCAATCTGCTTTTCCACTATAGCCTTGACTTCTCGTCCTAGCATGAACACAAATGGCTTTGGCACCATTATCTTCACAAATTTTGGCAACTTCAACGGCATTGATATGGTCTTGATCCCAACCACTTCTGATTTTAACAGTTACAGGAATCGAAACGGCATCACTGACTGCTTTTACAATTTCACCTATTTTCTTAGGATTCTTTAAAAGAGCACTACCCGCTTGGGCTCTTAAGGCAACTTTCGGAACAGGACAACCCATATTAATATCAATAATATCTGGCTTCATATTTTTTTCAATATATTTGGCAGCCTCCACAAAACTATCAACATCCCTACCAAAAATTTGTTGCACAAGCGGTCGTTCTTCTTCTTTCATATAAAGCATATCAATGGTTTTCTTATTATCATAGCAGATCGCTTTATCACTTACCATTTCGGCATAAATTAATCCACAACCCATCTCTTTAATAATCTGACGGTAAGCACTATTGCCAATCCCCGCCATGGGTGCTAAAACAACTTGGTTAGCAATTTCAACATTTCCAATTTTCCATTTCACTTGTATCACTTCGCTTCCGCTTTATTATAATCGAAAAGAAGCTTGCTTTCAAGGCTCCTTTTATTTTCTTTTATTTCGGTAATAAGATAATAATCTTTCTGTACTTTCTACCAATTGTTTTTTATCTTGCATCATATCAAATTCCATAATGGAAGCAGGATACTTGGCTTTCAAGGTTTCTTCATATAGTTCAAAAGGAATCTCAGCAGCTAGCGAATCATAAGCTAACAGATCATACCTTCCTTGCTCAAAAAGCTGTAAAGCCACTAATTCTTCTGGTAGAGATAAAAGCCCTGTTAGTCTATAGTATCTTTTCTTTTCTAAGTTTGAGTAAAACGATTCTCGCTTCCCGCAAAGCAAAAGGTTTTGAAAATAGATGTTTTCCCCTCGAGAATTTTCCTGAAACGTCCGAATTAAATGATTGTCTCTATATTTTCCCTGTACAAATTCTTCTCTTATTTGATCTCTTAGGGCGCTTTCGTAATGTGATTCATCTATATTAACAGCATAAAGAGCTAAAAAATTATTATTTTCACTCTTCTCTAAGTCGTCGAATGAAAAATTATCTTCTTCTTGAAATTTATCAAACCATTGTTCTCGGTCGGTTTCAAGATGATAAATATCAAATTCTGACGAAGGCAAATGATCTCTACGATAATTTTCTAAAACTTCCTTTGTCGCTTTTAGTTCTTTTATGAGTAAGCTTTTTCCACTTTCACTAAATTCATATAATTCCATTATTTTTCTCCTTCCTTCTTTTGTTCTTTTAATAAATCTCTAATCTCGCTTAATAGAATTGTTTCTTCGCTTTTTTCTACTTTGTTTTCTTTCTTTTCTTCTTTCTTAAGTCTTGTAAAGAGTTTTACCATCGCAAAAATACATAAAGCGATAATTAAAAAATCAATAATTGATTGAAGAAAAGATCCATAAGCTATAGTAGAATCTTTTATTTTAATGCTTAAATTGCTAAAGTCTAATCCACCTAATAAAATACCAAGCACAGGTGTTAAAATATCATTCACTAAGCTTGTTACAATTTTACCAAAAGCACCTCCTATAATAACACCAATTGCCATATCTACAACATTTCCCCGCGAAATAAATTTTCGAAATTCATTGGCTTCTTTTTTGATAAATCCTTTTTTCATAGCTCTTCCTTCCTTTTGATTTTTACCTTATCGTACAAACAAGGAGTTGTCAATGACTTTTACAAAATCTATACATACGAATTTTCGTATTGCCTTTCTCTTAATAAAAAAAGCGAATTATTTTTCGCCTTCTAGAGCTTTTAATAATTCCGCTTTGTTCATTTTAGAATATCCTTTAATACCTTTTTCTTTGGCAATTTCTTTTAATCTTGTAATAGACATTTTTTCATAGGTTGTTTCCTCTTCTTCCGGAGGCATTTTACCATGTTCTACTAAGTAATCAATTTGTTCTTTTGTTAACGTTTCATATTCTAGTAGATTCGTTGCTAACAAGTCAAGGAGTTTTCTATTTTCTTTGATGATTTTAGTCGCATGTTCATAACATTCTTCAATAATTTTACGCATTTCCGTGTCGATTTCATGCGCTACTTCGTTGGAAAAGTTTCTTGTTTTGTTATAATCTCTTCCTAAGAAGACACTTCCTTCTTGTTGTTCTAATTGCATTGGTCCTAAATCACTCATACCATATTCAGTTACCATACTACGCGCTATTTTTGTAGCTTTAGCAAAGTCATTTTCTGCTCCTGTGGTCACTTCATGGAAAACTACTTCTTCAGCAACACGTCCCGCTAAGAGTCCCGTGATTTGTTCTAGTAAATCGGTCTTAGTAGAGCAAATTTTCTCTTCACTTGGAATCATCATATTATATCCACCTGCTGACCCACGAGGTATAATCGTTACTTTTTGAACATCACTTGCTCCTTTTAATTTAATTCCTACCACTGCATGTCCCGATTCATGATAAGCGACAAGTTTACGATCGCTTTCACTTCGATTGGCACTTGATTTGGCTGGACCCATTAAAACACGATCGCTCGCTTCATCTATTTCACTCATCGTAATGGCATCTTTATTTCTTCTAACCGCAAGAAGAGCAGCTTCGTTTAATAAATTCTCAAGGTCAGCTCCGGAATAACCCGGTGTTCTTTTAGCAATGGTAGATAGTTTTACATTTGGAGCTAACACTTTGTTTCTAGCGTGCACAGCCAAGATTTCTTCTCTCCCCTTAACGTCTGGTAAGTTTACCATAATCTGACGGTCAAATCTACCTGGGCGAAGTAAAGCAGGATCTAGTACATCCGGACGGTTTGTCGCAGCAATAATGATAATTCCTTCATTTTCTCCAAATCCATCCATTTCGGTTAATAATTGGTTTAAGGTTTGCTCTCTTTCATCATGTCCTCCCCCTAAACCTGTACCACGTTGACGTCCAACCGCATCAATTTCATCAATAAAGATTAAGCAAGGTGCTGTTCTTTTCGCTTGTTGGAACATATCACGAACTCGACTTGCTCCAACTCCTACAAATAATTCTACAAAGTCAGAACCACTAATATAGTAGAATGGAACATTTGCTTCTCCAGCAACAGCTCGTGCTAACAAAGTTTTACCAGTTCCAGGAGGCCCATATAATAAGACTCCTTTTGGAATTCTAGCTCCTAATTTTTGGAATTTTTTTGGATTTTTTAGAAAATCAATTAATTCTTTTACTTCCTCTTTTTCTTCCTTCAAACCGGCCACATCTTTAAAAGTTACTTTGTGCTTATCACTAGAAAGCTTGGCTTTACTCTTTCCAAAATCAAATGAATTCTTTCCGCCACCCATTTGTTTTGATAAAAACCAAAAAGCAAATCCACCAAGAATAATAATAGGTAATATATTAACTAGGATAAGAAGAAATGAATTTGACTCTGGATCTGTTGTTGCTTCAAATTCAAAATCTTGTACTTCACTAGCATCCACAAGTCTTTTCATTACTTGCTCGGATAAAGGTACTCTAACAAAGAATGATTCATTTGGTTCATAATCTTTTAATTTTCCTGTTATTTCATATACTTTTGCTCTATCTCTTGGTGTTACTTCTAATTCCGTAATTTCAGAAGTATCTAAAGCATTCATAAACTCATCATATGTTAAAACATTGACTTGTTGATTTCCAATACTAACGAAATAGAAAACCCCTATGATAATGAGCAATAAGAATACATAAGGTAATAATCCCTTTTTTACTGTTTTTTTATTCACGTCATCTCTCTCCTTCTTTTATTTATATCTTAGTATTATATCACAAAAGTCCTCTTTATTCTTATCAAATTTAGACTTTTTCAAACCTGGAACAAAAACAATTGTATTTTTACTATCTACAACAATAGGCCAAATCTCTCGATCTTTGGGAACTATCTTTTTTTCAATAAAAATATCTTTTATTTTTTTATGACCTCCACCTTTTAAAGCCATTACATCACCATACTCTCTTGTTCGAACCCGCAAAGGCAAAGTAAGCTCTTTACTCGATAAGCGAATAACGTTGTTGCTGTTGAAATTCTCTGTTAATACTTCTTCTAGAACATGTCCATTTGGAAGACGAGTATATTTATTAAGTTCAATTTCATAGTGAGAAATTTCTTCTAATACTCGATGAAGAAAAAATTCATTATAATTTTTTGTTGCAACAACATCATTTGGAAGCATTACTTCACTATTTGCTTTTCTACTTTTAATCAAGTTTAGTAATAAAGTAATGTGCTTTTCATTGATTAAGATCAAATCATCTTGATAATAATTTTCTAAGATGTCTTCTAAAATTGTCTGTTGTATTAATTCGTCTTGCTCCAAAAATTTGTTAATAAGAATCCTATCATGAAATGAAACTTTTTTCAAGGCTTTTGTTGTTTCTCGTTCAATATAATCGTTCGCTTTTAAAATTGTTTTACTAAATTTCAAGAATTTTTCATGAACTCTGGGGTCTTCCTTTTTTAAGAAAGGAAGAATTGTTTTACGATAACGATTTCTTGTATAGACACTACTGTTATTACTGCTATCAATCGCATAAGGAACCTTATTTTCTCGATCATAAGTTAATAAATTTTCTTTGGTCTGTTCAATAAATGGTCGATAAATAATATATCCCCCCATATTAATTTCTTTTTTAAAGCCACTATAACCTTCTAAGGTCGTTCCTCTTACAATTCGCATTAAAATGGTCTCAATCAAATCATCTCCATGATGCGCTGTCATAAGATATTTTGCTTGATACTTCATCACGATTTCTTCAAAAAAATGATAGCGAATCGTTCTAGCCTCATTATGAAAATTATCATCTCCGTAACGTTCGATTTTCATATATTCAAATACAACCTGATGTTTTTCACAATAAAGCTCAAGGTCTTGTTGTTCTTCTTCACTTTCTTTTCTTTTTCCATGATTTACATGAGCACAAATTAGCTTTATTGGTATTTGTTCTCTTAATTTTAATAAGGTGTGAAACAAAGCCATAGAATCTGGTCCATAGCTGCAACCAAAAACAATAACATCATCTTTTTCTATTTTTAGTTCTTTATATAATTCTTTTATATCCATCTTTTCCTCCTACTTTTCCAAAAGAAAAATACCTATTTTTCTTCTTCAGGTATTCGTAAGATATACTCTCCATCTTTTGAATAATAGTATTTTTCTCTAGCATACCGGGCAATATAATCTGCATCTTGTAGTTTCGTAACATCTGCTGCTAATTCTTCTTCTTTATCTTTTAAACTTGCTAACTCTTTTTTTAAACTTGCTTTTTCTTGGTATTTTCCGTATATTTCCATCCAGTACTTTCCAATTGTATACGTGGTTCCTAAAATGACAAAAAGAGAAACAAAACATAAAAGAAGAGGTCCTAGTTTTTTCTTTTTCTTCTTTTTCTTTGCCATTTTTTCACCCACTTTCCTAATTTATATTATAAAGGAAAAGGCTTTTTATTTCAATCGATTCGTCGTTTCTTTCTTTTTTTTGACACTTTTAGGCAATTCTTTTAGAAATTTACGAAGAGGAACTCCTTTCTTGAAAGTTAAGAGAAAACCTAGAATAAGAAAAAGATAAAAATAAGGATGTAATATTCCCTCATTTATTTTTTTCATGATCAAAAAGTAAAGCATGGCAAAATCAGATAAAAAAAGAAGATTAGAAATACTTCTTAAAAGACGTGATCCACTAAAGAGAATATTATAATTTAGATTTAAAAGAAGAGAGAAAATAATTCCATAAAGAAAGGAAAAGAGACTAGAAATCACTTGAATTTTTAAAGACATTATTTAAAAAGACGATTAAAAATACTGGTTGTAGTGGTTTCTTTTTTATTATTATCGGCCATATAGGAAAAGGCAGTTACCATTCCTTTGATTGATACATTTCCTGATATGGTATCTAGTTTAATTAATTCCAATCCTTCTCCTTTTACTACTAAAAAACCCATGGTTGTTTCCAATAAAAATTCTTCATTATCAAAGTTTTCAATTTTTTTAACTCCAGTAATTAATAAATTTTTTCTTTCGGTTAAGGTAATACTATGATTATAATTACTAACAATTGCTTCTTTTGTTTCCATGTTTCTTCCTCCCTAGTAAAAGATATGAAAACAAGAAAAAAGTATGATAAAAAAAGAATCTATTCTTCTGTAGATTCTTTATCAACGTTATTATAAGCTTCTAATATTTTATCTTGAAACATAGCTCGTACTTCAGGATTGATAGGATGTGCAATATCGCGGTAACCACCCGTTTGAGTTTTCTTACTTGGCATAGCGATAAATAAACCGTTGTCTCCTTCAATAATACGAATATCATGAACAGCAAAACTGTCATCAATTAAAACAGATGCGATTCCTTTCATTCGAGATCCTTCTTTTTCAATTTTTCTTACATTGACAGATGTAATTTTCATATGTCTATCCTCCTTTTAAAGCACTAACACTTTATAAGAATATTTTATACTATCTTATTCGGAAATGCAATAAATTTTACAATATTTCAAGGCTTTCTGTCAATAAATCGTTGTAGGTGAAAGATTTAATTTTAGGAGGAGTTCCTTTTAAGCGAATTAAAAAAATCGCAGGATAGGTTTCTATAATTTCCCCCGTAAATTCTTCTACTTGATTTCTGCTACCATTAAATTTAAAATGTAGAGTTTCTCCTTCTTTCTTTCTAATTTGTTCTCTTAATTTTTCTATATTCATCTTGGATACCCCACATACATCGTTCCACTTGTAATAATTCCTCCCATACCAGCACTGCCATAATGTGTTTTTTCAATTAAAGAAAGAAGGTCAATTTCTTTGTTTTTCGGGGATAAAGCAACTAAAGAGGCAATAATCGCTGGATCTAGGGCATGAATGTTAATCCGTTTCGGACTAGAAGCAAAATTCGCTCCTGCTTTAATAAGCTCCTCATAATTAGATTGGCAAGCTCCTGCAATAATAATTAATTTATCTTGACTTTTTTCATATTTTCTTGCTTCTTTTACTGCTTCTGTGAAATTAGAAGAATTCTGATAACTCGCATTTTTGTCTTTGTCTTTGGCACCTTTTTTAAAAGAATCATGGCCTGTAATAATCACAATATCGGGCTTATAAGTTTCTAAATATTTTGTAATTTCTTCTTTCATATCTTTTTCTTTTATATTAATACCATAAGCCTCTAGATGCATTTCTTTGTAAAAGGAAATACAACGTTCTAAATAATCTTTATCTCCATCTAAATGAAGAATTTTTCCCGGTAAATAAAAGTATTCACTGCGATCTAGCTGGATCATCTTCTGTAATTTTGTAACTTCTTCTCGATCTTCTTTTTTTTTGATAAGAAGATTTTCTTCTACTAACTGCAAATCATCTAGTTCACTATCTGCATATAGTCTTACATCTATTCCTTTTAAATAAGCTATATTGTCTTCTATGTCAATAATTTTAAATAGTAAATCATTATGATAGGAATTGCGGGTTACCAGATCGCCTATTTTAAATATCATAAAATCACCCACTTCATTTTATGTGGATGATTTTTCTTTATTCATACAAACTATTCGCTAAATCAACAAAAACGTTATATTCTATATTTTCTGCCCTTGTGGATAAGTCATAATGATATTTTTTTAATACGGATTCTACTTTTTCTAAATTATAATTTTTTAAATTATTGCGAATTGTTTTTCTTTTAAATTGAAAACTATCATGAACAAGTTTTATAAAAAAAGCTTCATTTTTTAGGTTTTCACGATTTTCTTTTGGGGTAAAAGATACTACAACACTATCTACTTTTGGTATAGGATAAAATTGATTTCTAGAAACAAAAAACTCTTTTTTCGTATCAAAGTAGTAATTTAATAGTACGGTTAAGGCTCCATATTCTTTTTTTCCTTTCGAAGCACAGAAACGATCTCCTACCTCTTTTTGTACCATCATAACAATTTTCTGAAAATAAAGAGAAGAAGAGATTAATTTAAAAAGAATAGGAGTTGTAATATAGTAAGGAACATTGCTTACAAAATATAAATTTTTATAATGGTAGTTCTTTGAATCTGCTTTTAAATCTGCTTTTAAAAAGTCTTGATATAAAATACTTATATTGTTATAAGATTTCAAATTTTCTGTTAAGATCTTTTCTAAAGTTTTATCAATCTCATAGCACAACACATTTTTTGCTCTCACGGCAAGATCTTTCGTAAGCGAACCTGCTCCAGGACCTACTTCTATAACAAAATCTTCTTTCGTTAAGCCTACAATATTAGCAATGCGAGCGATCGTATTTTGATCTTTTAAAAAATTTTGACCATATTTTTTCTTGAATACAAATTTATCTTCCAACCTTTTTCACCACAAATTAATTATATCGAAAAAAAAGAAAAAAGCAAATGAATTGTTATTCCCTTGCTATCTCATTCTTTTACTAATTCTTTTTTCTAGAATCATCTTTTTCTTTATCTTGAAACATAAAGAAGAAATTTCCAATGCATAATCCATATAGTAAAACATTACAATAAGCTAAAAAAGTATTAAAATAATTAAAATCGATACCATAGCCATAAACTTGATTTAGTACCATGTTTTTATCAGTAAAGGCCCGATATCCTGCATATAAAATGACTAAGAAGACTAAATTACAAGTAATGTTATAAAACAGATTGTTGGTTACTCCTTTTTGATGAAGAACAAGATTTAATACAAAAAAGAGTAAAAGAACAAAAAAAGGAATAAATACACTAATCGATGTCATAAAACTTTTTTCTAATCTAGTATTCATTTGAATTACAATAAAAATAGTTATTCCAAAAGCCGCAATAAATAGTAAATACTTTGTTATACTAAACAATACATTAAATATTTTTCTCATCATTTTGGCATCAACCTCCTATTACGGTATTTTTATACCATTCTGAGACTTCTACTACTAAATCAAGGGAAGTATTATAATTTTCTAATATTGCATAATAGCTATCTCTGGTTAAGCTAAAGATCGTGTTTTTATTATCATTATTGCTAAATTGATAATTGTCTGCATTTTCTATATTACTCATAATATAAGAAGGAGAATTCATCAATTTTTTGATATTTAAATTAATAAAAGGTCTGATATAACTAAGAGATGGAATATTCATTGATTGACTATCGCTACTACCTAATGCATTCATCTGCATGATAACACAGTCATTTAAAATATTATTTTGATAAAATTCACCAAAGTCATAAACATCTTTTAAGGAATACTCTGTCTTATTTAAGTAATTTTGTGATTCTTCGGATTCAAAGCTTGCTACACAAGAATTTAATCTTAATTGAATATTATTCAAATCATAACTAATATAGTTTCCTTGGTAAGTGCTAGCATCATAACTAGCAGCATTGGCTTTGATGGTATCAATTTTTGCTTGAACTTGTTCTCTTGTAGCTGTTAGATTGTCACTAACATCGATTATTTCGTCAATGTCTCTTGCATGATTATAGTTAATGAACAAAAGAGCAAAAGCTAATCCAAAGATTAAACCTGTAAAAGTATATCCTATTAAATTAGCATATTCTAATAATAATTTTTTCATTTTGATCCCTCCGTTTGGATTGTAATTTGATAGCTATAAGATTTATTGATCCAATCTGTATCCATAGTATCCTCATTTAACCATATTTTTAAGCTATATTTATTTTCTTTCTCGCCCTCAATACTTCTTTCATCTAAAACATTGTTCTTGATCTCATCTAAGGTTCCTTTTTTTATAACTTTTCCATTTAAAGATAGTTCATAAGATAGTTGACTCCGTGATAAAGATTTATCTATGTTGGTCGTTACAGAATCCTCTAACAATACTTTATAAATAGTAGGATCTTTTGTTTGATTATAGACAGTAAATTGATAAGGATCTACGGCATCTGTATTTTCTGTTGGTACCGCATCTTTCTCATGAATTGTTTTTTCATTATCTTCTAATTTTACCATAAGATTCGATATTTTGGTGTTTTCCGTTCCTTTTTTTGTATAAAATATCTGATACCATCCAAAAGCGCTTAATACTATGAAAAGGAATAGGGTGATTCCTCCTAGAATGTAAAGTAGTTTCCTTTTCATTTCTTATACCTCCTTTCGGATCCTTTTTTTGTTTCTATTTCTTTCAACTTTTTATTTTCTTTCTTTTCTTTCTTGGAAGATACTTTTCCTATTGTTTTAATAAGTTTTACAATATCATATGAAATAATAGCTAACGCGGGGATTACAATAATAAAAATCCAACCAGCTAAACTGCTTAAATAATATTGAATATATCCTACTTTTGGAATTCTTAATATGACTTTCCCATAAATATTATCGAACTTAATTCTAGTAGCATCCGTTGTATTGTTCGCATCTCCTTTTGTAGTAAACAAATACTGACCATCGGTTGTCTGTTCTATTTTATTAATACGGTGGGTTACTGTTACTCCTGAATAACGATAATCTGTGGAAGTGAAAGTAATAACATCTCCAACTTTTAAGTCTTCTGGTTTATTTACTCGAATGGTTACAACCATATCTAATACATTAATGGCAGGTACCATACTAGGGCTAACAATAGTATAAGCAGAAAAAATCGGAGGTTTTGTTACGCCTTTTTTTATGTTTCTGTTTTGATCAAAAAAGTTGATCACAAAACAGATGAAAACGATCACCATAATAAAACACAAAGAATACATTATAACCGTAGAGATATAATGCAATATTTTTTTTATCGTGGTGCTTTTTTTATTCTTTTGTTCCATTTTCAAGTTCTCACCCACCCTATTATTCTTTTATATTTACTATATCATATTTTAAAATGTAAAAAAAGAATTCTATGTATCAATTTTTGCATTTACAGCCACTTGTACGGAAAAGGTTCTAGAAGTCCCTGTAATTTCAGCATCATCGGCCATCCACATTCTAAGCCGATATTTAACAGAAGTTGTTTCATCCACAGAATTTTTAGTTAGAAGCATACTTCCTACGGAACTTCCAATTTCTGTTTGTTCAGTTAAGGGGGTAAAAACAGTAGGTTCCATCACTTCTTCGTAAATACCATTTTTTTGTTGTTCAAGATAAAGCTTTACCTCATTATTCTCTAGGGTTGAGTTTGTGGTCTTTTCAGCTGATATTTCATAGGTTGTAGTGGCTTTTCCTTTTATCGTTGCTTGAATTGTAAAATCAAAATATTCTCCAGACCCATTTAATACTTTGCCCATCTCATCACTTAATGGCTTGGCATCAGTAATGGTAATACCATTGGTATCCTCTGTAAACATTAAGGATATATTTCCAGTATCTATCGTGTTAATATTATTTTCTTCATTTGTGAAGCTGTAGATTGCTGTAGAAAATCCCACAATCATTAACAGAACAATTAATAAGCAAATAATACTAAAGAAAAAAGATTTATTTGATTGCCTTTTAATTTGTACTGCTTCCTCTTTTTTTTCTTCTTGTTCCATGTTCACACCCTCTTATTATGTGTTAATTGTATCATATATTTTTTTTAAGGTAAAGAGAGCTTTTCAAGAAAATAAATTTTGGCAGAAAAAAAGCCATTAAATTTATTTTAAAATTTAATAGCTTTTAACTAAGCTGCGGCTGCACCATATACGTTAACTCTCAACTTATAAGTGCCTGAAGTTCCAAGACTACTGTAGTTTTGATCAATCCACATTCTTAAACGATATGCTCTTGTATTACTTGCTGCAAATGTATCTTCATGTAGCTTGTATTGATCGGCAGGAGCTCCAGTTTTAGTAGTATCTGTGCCATCCGTTTGTTCCAAATCAGAAACTAGAGTTGGTGCTAAGATTTGGCTATCAGCCTCTGCATCCATGCTTGTTAGATATACTTTAACTCCAGTATCAGGAATATCACTGTCTGCTTCTTTTGTAGCTGTAATTACATAATTAATTGTAGTTGAACCAGTAATCGTTGCACTTACATTGAAATCAAAGTATTCTTCGTGACCAGCAGTATTTCCTGATAAAGCCATGCCTTGAGCATCAGATATTGGTAAAGCATCTACCAAATTAATTCCATTGGTCGTTTCATTATAACTCATAACGATACTACCTGTGGTAATGGTATTTACTTTCTCTCCAGTTTTACTATAGCTAAAAGCTGCGAATGATACTCCTACAACGGCTACCACTAAGATTGCTACTCCTAAGACCGATAATAGGATCTGTTTAGAATTGTTGTTTTCTTTCACGTCAGCTAACCTCCTTTACAATAATAAATATATCAATTTTTTTTCTTTTCCGCAATAAATTGTTTCTTCGTTGTGTCAAATAATATTCTAAGCAGCTGCTGCGGCACCATATACATTAACTCTTAATTTGTATGTATGGGCTGTGTCAACACCAGTATAATCATCTGCTACCCACATTCTCAATCGATAATTTCTTGAATTTGTACTAGTAAATGTGTTTTCATGCAATTTGTATTGATCTGCTGGTGCTCCAGTATTTTGAGTGTCTGTTGCATTTGTTTGTGGAAGCGCCGAAACTTTTGTTGGAGCTAACAACTGACTATCTGATGAATCCATATCAGTTAAATACACTTTTACTGCCGTGTCAGGTAAAGTACTCTCGGGTTCTTTTGTTGCAGTAATTACATAATCAATTGTAGTAGTACCTGTTATGTTTGCTGAAACAGTAAAGTCAAAGTATTCTTCTTGACCATCAGTATTTCCTGATAGGGCTTTTCCTTGTTCATCACTCATAGGAAGTGCATTTGTTAAATTAATTCCATTTGTAGTTTCCGCATAGTTCATAGTAATTGAACCAGTTGTAATCGTATTTACTTTCTCTCCAGTTTTACTATAGCTGAAAGCCGCAAATGATACTCCTACGACTGCCACCACTAGAATCGCTACTCCTAATACTGAGAGTAAAACTTGCTTTGATGAATTTTTCTCTTTCATTTTCTATCCTCCTTGTATACTAATATAGCAACTTTTTCGGATTTTGAAAAGAGACTTTGCGATTTTTTTGAAATGACAAAAAAATAGAGTCAATTGACTCTATTACTTGACTCTATTACTTATTTCCTTTACACTTATTTTGCTTTTCCGTATACATTTACTCTTATTTTATAAATTTCACTAGGAGCTGTTCCTACATAATTTTGATCAATCCACATTCTAAGCCGATAAGAGCGATTGCCTGTTTTTTGAAAAGAATCCGTTTTTAAAAGATATTGATTTGGAGGAGTTCCCGTTTCTTCGGTATCTCTTGCATCGGTTTTCTTCAAAGAAGAAACAAGAGTTGGACTTAATACTTGATTTTCCATATTTCCTTCTAAGGAAGTTAAATAGACTTTAATTCCAGAATCTGGTATAGTACTTCCCATTTCTTTTGTTGCTGTTATTGTGTAATTTATTGTTAAATCTCCTGAAATACTAACACTGACATTAAAATCAAAATATTGTTCTTTGTTAGCTTCTGTCCCAGAAAGAGACATCCCTTTCGCATCACTCATAGGATAAGCATCCACTAGATTGATTCCATTCGTTATCTCATTATAACTCATAACAATCGTACTAGTTGTAATCGTATTAACTTTTTCTCCGGTTTTACTATACTGAAAAGCTGCATAACTGACTCCTACGACTGCTAATAACAAAATAATGATTCCAACAAAAGCTAATACTTTTTGATTTGATTCTTTTTTATTCACATTCTTTCCTCCTTTTTATTCACTTATTATTAACGTATCATAAACATAGCAAAAAAACAAGAATCTCTCCCCTCTTTTTCTCCTTAGTTTACTCCTTTATTTTAAATATCTTTTTTGCATTTTTAGTAGTTTCTTCTTCCACTTTTTGTAAGGTTACACCTTTTATTTTAGCTATTTCTTCTGCAATAACGGGAATATTCTTCGATGAGTTTTTCTTTCCGCGATAAGGCTCTGGAGATAAATAAGGGCTATCTGTTTCTAAAACAATATTATCAAAAGAAATCTGTTCTACCACTTTCTTTAAATTGCTATTTTTGAATGTTACAACACCACCAATTCCTAAATAATAACCTAGTTTTATATATTGTTTCGCTACTTCTAAACTTCCACTAAAGCAGTGGATGATCCCTTTTACTTTGCCTCTATATTTTTCTAATATCAAAAGAGTATCTTCTGTAGCATCTCTAGAGTGAATAACAACAGGAAGATGATTTTTTTCTGCTAGTTGCAATTGCTCTTCAAAAAGTGTAATCTGTTTGTCTTTTTGATCTTTACCATAATGATAATCAAGACCAATTTCTCCTATTCCTACTACTTTGGATTCTTTTAATTGTTCTTCTAAAGAAAGAATATCTTCTTTTTTTATTTTTTCTGCTTCTTCCGGATGATAACCTAAAGTAATATAAACTTCTTTGTATTTTGTACTTAACTCTTTTGCTTCCTTCATATTTTCTTTGTTGCAAAAAGAAACAATAATAGGAGATACCCCCGCTAAAATGCTTTCTTTTATTACTTGATCAATATCTGTATAATCACCTTTACTTAAGTGACAATGTGTATCTATATACATTTTTCCTCCTTTTTTATATTTATTCTAATTTAATTATAACAAAAAATGTAGACATTTTTAGCCTACATTTCACTTCTTTAAAAATACAGCTTTTTCTTTCTTCTTATCCAAAAGAAATAATCTTACTATACAAACGGTTAAACAAATAAAGTAAAATTTATCAAGCAAATTCTCCCCGATTATGGCACATAATGCAATTGCCATATAAAATGCTGAAAACATTATTTTGGAGATACTACATTTCTTGAATTTTTGAAGCATTCTCTTTTCCTTTCTTCCTGCCACTCAATTTTCTCTCCTGCCCTTCGAGCATAACAAGATTTAGGAGAAAAGTCACTGGATTTCTTATTCTTTTGGTTTTATTTACATTTTATTTTACAGGCAATTTTAAGCTAAAAACGTTTCTTTATCAATACGAGCGAATAAAACTTCTGGATCGTTTAATTCATACTTATTATTTAAATTTAGTTGTTCTGTTTTATCTTCCGTATTTAATTGTCTTAATATTTCTTGACTGGTAGACGGTAGAAAAGGTTCTAACTTAATAGCGCAAACTCGAATGGATTCCAGAAGATGATATAAAACTGTTTCAAGTCTTTCTTTTTTGTTCTCTTCTTTGGCTAAAATCCAAGGGGTTGTTTCATCAATATATTTATTGCTTGCTCTTAAAACCTCAAAAATGACACTAATACTTTCTGCTACTTCTAATGTTTTCATTTTTTCGTCTATTTTATCTCTTAAATTATTGATTTGAGTAATTAACTCATCATCGAAATCTTCTTTTCGACCTTTGTATTCTACTTTTTTATTAAAATATTTTTTGGCCATAGAAATCGTACGTTGCACAAGATTTCCTAGTACATTAGCTAAATCTCCGTTGATACGCTCTATTAGTAATTCATAAGTAATATTTCCATCACTAGAAAAAGGTATTTCATGAAGAAGATAATAACGAACAGCATCTACCCCAAAGTGTTCTACTAAATCATCTGCATATATTACATTTCCTTTTGATTTACTCATTTTATCATTGCTCATTAAAAGCCAAGGATGTCCAAAGATTTGTTCTGGTAGAGGTAGATCTAGCGCCATTAGAAGAATTGGCCAATAGATGGTATGAAAACGTAAAATATCTTTTCCAATTAGATGAAGATTGGCTGGCCAAAGTTTTTTAAACTGTTCTGTACTACCCTCCGGATCATAACCAATAAATGTAATATAATTTGTTAAAGCATCAATCCAAACATAGATGATATGTTTGGGATCAAAATCAACAGGAACCCCCCATTTGAAAGATGTTCTTGAAACGCAGAGATCTTGTAATCCGGGTTTTAAAAAATTATTTACCATTTCATTTTTTCTTGAGATTGGTTCGATAAAATGAGGATGTGATTCAATGTACTCTTCCAATCTTTTTTGATATTTACTCATTCGAAAGAAATAAGCTTCTTCTTTCGCTTTTTTCACTTCTCTTCCACAGTCTGGACACTTACCTTCTTTTAATTGACTTTCGGTAAAAAAAGATTCACAAGGAGTACAATACCATCCTTCATACACTCCCTTATAAATGTCCCCTTGATTATATAATTTTCGAAATATTTTTTGCACTTTTTTCTCGTGTTCTTTATCAGTAGTACGTACAAATTTATCATAACTAGTATTCATTAAATCCCAAATTCTCTTGATTTCAGCTGCTATTTTATCCACATATTCTTGTGGACTAACACCTGCTTCCTTTGCTTTTTCTTCTATCTTTTGCCCATGTTCATCAGTTCCAGTTTGAAAAAATACATCATAGCCCATTTGTCTTTTATAACGAGCGATCGCATCTGCTAAAACAATTTCATACGTATTTCCTATATGTGGTTTCGCAGAAGTATAAGCAATTGCCGTAGTTATATAATATTTTTCTTTTTCCATTTTTTAAACCTCCTAAAAATAAAAAAATTATTGTTCAAAAGGACGAGTCTTCCCGCGGTACCACCTTTTTTCGCAATAATTTGCACTCTTATTTGGAACATAACGCGTCCTTACGTTCATACCTACTTATCGATATGACAGTTCCAGAGCCATATCCAAATGACCTTATCGCTTCTTTTCCACCATCCGAAGTCTCTATTACTAAAAGTCAAAAGGACTCTCTTTCATCACTTTTATAGGATTATTTTAACATATTATTTTTTATTCTTCAATATATTTCCCCAAAAATTGAGCTACGATCTTAATTATTTTTTTCTCTTCTTCAGAAAAAGATAGATCTAGATGATCTTCAATCATAAGAACAAGGCCTACTGCTTCTCCATCTGCTAGAATAGGAAAAAGGATATAATTGTATTTTTCTTTCCCTTCTGTTTCTATTTCTAAAATTTGGTTTAATTCAACTTCTTTTTTAACTACTTTTTCTCGTTCTAAGAGATAACTTTCTAATATTTTGGAGATTGGTTTCCCTAAAAAATCTTTTTTAAGATCTCCACTGGCTGCAATGACATAATCCCGATCTGTAACAATCATATTTTTTCTTATTGTATTAGACACGGTATCTAATAAGGCTTGAGATATCTCTGTTAGATCATTTGATACTGAAAACTTTTTTAAAGTTATCGCTTCATTATCTGTGAAAATTTCCAAAGATTCTCCATCTCTAATTCTTAATGTTTTTCTTATTTCTTTTGGGATGACAATTCTTCCTAGGTCATCAATTCTTCTTACCACTCCAGTTGATTTCATAAAAGCATCCTTCCTTTTCTCAGTAGTTATTTTCTCTAATTTCGCCCATTTTATACCATTTAATAAATCCTGTTTATTATATTATAAACTTAGGAAGATGATTTTTCTTTGGTAATTATTTCCAGTGCTTTTTGATTAATTCCTTTTAAATTGCTTTTATTCTTTATTAACAAAAAACTCATCTAATCAAATAGATGAGAATTTGCTTTTGTAAATAGAAATCGCGCAGTCTGCTCTTTAATGGCATTCATTAAGATAGTATCTTTTACTAATATTTTCATACTATAACTATCAATTAATTGGTTGGGGTAACTTTTATTGAAAAAAGTAGTGACTTCCAGCTTTAATTTTTCTGGTAATTCTTCTTCTATAAATAGTTCTTTTATATTTTCTCCTAAGGTTTGTTGTATATTTTTTAACAGTTCCTGCTTATATTCTTTTTTTAATTTCCGATTTAATTTTACAAAATCTTTTTTTAAAAGTCGAAAGATTTCTTCTTTTTCATTGGCTTTCATTTTATCTAATTCTTTCTTTAGCTGCTCTTCCCTTATTTTCCCAATATGCTTTACTTCTTCTTGCATTTTTTTTCTGTATTCTTTTAAGACCTGATCAAGATATTTTGTATTTAAAATAAGAGAATAATCCTTCGCAAGCGATAGCAGTCTTTGTTTGATCTGATCCATTGTTTCTAGGGGTGGTTCTTCAAAAAAGGGAATGAGATCATTTTCCACGAAAGCTTTCGTATTATTGGTTATTAATTCTTGAATGGAACCATAATAGATTTCTTTATGCTGCTGTAACAGATCCTGATCCATTTTAATCCTTCTTTCTATTCTATTTTCTTTAGAATAACAGTTGTTTTTCTTTTCGTCAAGAACCCTTTTTTTAATTGGAAGAATTTTTTTCTGTTTTTTGGTTTTGTTCTTTGGTTCTTAATAACTTATCAAGTAATTCCGTAAGATAATATATTGGATGTTTTTCTAATTTTATTGTATCTAAAATAATTGTTAGATCATTTTCTCTACTTTTAAAGCGGAACATGGCCGTAATGTGAAAAGCATCAAAGAATAGTTGCTCGGTATCAATAGTTTTGGTTACTTCTTGATTAAAATAAAGTTCAATACTATTTTTCGTTTGCCGTACACTGGTTACTGGAATCTTTTCTACTAATTTTTCAAACCATTCTTCATACATATAGATAAGCATATCATCTGTGACTTTACCAAAACGGTCTTCTAATTCTTTTTTTGTTTGAAGAAGAGATTTTTTGCTATCAATGCCATTAATAAGACGGTGAATTTCGATCTTTAAGTCTTCCTCTCTTACGTAATTGTCAGAAATATGGGTCGAAATATTAAGAAGAGGTTGTGTAGATTCTTCTTGTTCTTCTACTTTCTCTCCTTTTAGTTTTTTTGTTTCTTCATTTAACATTTTTAAATAGAGATCAATTCCTACACTATCAATGAAACCAGCTTGTTCTTTTCCTAAAATATCTCCTGCTCCTCGAATCGAAAGATCCCTAGTAGCGATCGAAAAGCCGCTTCCTAATTGTGTAAATTCTTTGATTACTTTCAATCTCTTAACCGCCGTTTCTGTTAAAATTCGATGAGGCTGATACATTAGATAACAATAGGAAATTTTATTGCTTCGACCTACTCTACCTCTAATTTGATATAACTGACTAAGTCCAAAATGATCGGCATTTAAGATAATTAAAGTATTAACATTTGGAATATCAATTCCTGTTTCAATGATTGTCGTGCATACTAAAACATCAGCTTCATGATGGTGAAACATCATCATCTTCTCTTCGATTTCGTTTTTTTCCATGCGACCATGGGCATGAATTACTCTTGCTTCAGGAACAAGTTGTTCTATTTCTCTTACTTTTTCTTGGATATGTTCTACACTATTATAAAGAAGAAATATCTGCCCGTTTCTTGATAATTCTTTATAAATGGCTTCTCGAATGATTTGCTGACTTTCTTCAATGACATAAGTTTGGATCGGATAACGATCCACCGGGGGCGTTTCCATTAAAGACATGCTACGAAGACCAACAATTGACATCTGTAGGGTACGGGGAATCGGTGTTGCTGTCAGAGTTAGTACATCTACATTTGTTTTATACATCTTTATTTTTTCTTTATGAGTTACTCCAAATCGTTGTTCTTCATCAATAATAAGTAGTCCTAAATCTTTCGGCTTCACATCATTACTAAGTAACCGATGGGTTCCAATTACCATATCTATGGTTCCATCTTGCAATTCTTCAAGAATTTTTTTTCTTTCTTTTAAAGGGGTAAAGCGATTTAATAGACCTATTTGTACTGGAAATTCTTTAAATCTTTCTAGGGCATTTTCATAGTGTTGACTAGACAAAATTGTGGTCGGACATAAAAATAATACTTGTTTATTATCCATAATAGCTTTAAAAGCTGCCCGAAAAGCTACTTCTGTTTTTCCATAACCTACATCGCCAATTAATAAACGATCCATTGGATGAGGTTGTTCCATATCTTGTTTTATTTCTTCGGTTGCTCGTAGTTGATCTTTGGTTGGGGTATAGGGAAAATATTGTTCAAATTCTTTTTGATAACTGTTATCTTGAGAAAAAGCAAAGCCTTTTTCACTTTCCCGTTTGGCTTGCAAAGCTAGTAAAGAAATGGCCATATCTTTTACTTTGGCTTTTACTCTCTTTTTGACTTTTTCCCATTGATTTCCACCTAGTTTATAAATCTTAGGAGCAATTCCTTCTTTTCCAGTATATTTTGCTAAAAGGCTTATTTTTTCTACTGGAATATATAGCTTATCATTATCTTGATATAAAACTTCTATATAATCTCTTAAAGTATCTTGCTGTTTTAAGGTTTTTAAACCATTATATATACCAATTCCGCAAGTTTCATGAACGACATAATCTCCTATTTCTAATTTGTTTAGATCAGTAATTTTTGTTCCATATTTTAAATTTGTCTTATATTTCTTATTTGTTTCATTATATTGAAATAGTTCATGAGAAGTTAAAAAAATAATATTTTGATAAGAGAAGCCTTCGGTCATTTCAAAAGAAACTAAATTTACCGCTTCTTCTTTGATTGTATCTAGTGTTGATTCATGAAATGGTACTGCTATCTTTTTAGAAAAACTGACTACTTGATATTCTTTTAAACAAATAACAATGGTTTTATGTTCTGCTAGCTCTTGACGAAGATATTTTTCAATCGCTTCTTGATTTTCATGAAAAAGAGGGGGAACTGTACTTTTAAAATTTATTACTTTTATTTTTCGTTCTGGCATATTATTTAAAGTAAGATAAGAGATAGAATTATCAATAAAACGTTCTTGATAATCGAACATATATCTTCCTTTAAAGTTTTTATCCTTGCTTTCATGGTATTCAAAAACATCCTTTTGAATTTGTTCATAAGTTGTTTTAATAAGACTTTCATCTTTATAGATGACAACTGGATTTTTTAGGTAATCTGTTATATTTTCTACTTTCGTATATTCTTCTAAATACTTACTTTTTTGCTTTTCTTCTGCGATACTTTCTTTCTCCGATAAATATTCCCAACAAGGATAGATCGAAAGAGAGTCCTTTTGTTCCAAGGATGCTTGTGTTTTTTCATCAAAGGTACGAATGGATTCTATTGTATCTCCAAAAAATTCAATTCGATAAGGATGCTCTTCAGCAAGAGGAAAGACATCAATAATAAATCCTCGAATGCCAATTTCTCCTGTGTTTGTTACAAGGGTTTGTCTAGAATACCCTAAATTTGCTAACTGTTCTATTAATTTTTCTCTTTCAATTTCTTGACCTTTTTTTAGAGTAAGAGTAGATTTTAAATATTGTTTTTTCGCCGGAATAAAATGAAGATATCCCATTAAATTGGTAATTACTACTACTGGAGATTCTGTTTTTGTAATTGCTTTTAAGGTTTCTAATCTTGTAATAAGTAAATCTGGGCTCATGGCTAAAGCTTCGCTTGTTAAAAAGTCATCCATAGGAAAAAGATAAACTTGATCCATGTAGGTTTCTATTTTGCGAAATAATTTATTCGCTTCCATTAAACTAGCGGTTATAAGAAGAACATTCCTTTTTTCTTTTTTATTTAATTCCGTTACATAAATGGAAAAAAGCTCTTCTGGCATTCCAGTAAAAGCTACATTTTGAGTTTCTAAATTTTGAAATAATTGATCTAAAATTTTCATTTTATTCCTACTTTCGATGATTATATTTATTCATTAATTCGGCAAAACTAAGCTGAAAATAATCGTCTAACACATGATTTATTTCCGACATTAATTGGTGTAAGATGACTTGTTCTTCTACGGTAAATTTGCCTAAAACATAAGATACAGTTGGTATGTTTTGCCTATTTTCTGTCGATATTCCAATTCGAAGACGATTATATTGATCCGTTTTTAAATGCTCCTCTATGCTTTTTAAACCATTGTGCCCACCACTACTTCCATGAGTTCTAAGGCGAAATTTTCCAAGAGTTTGATCTAAATCATCACTAATTACCAAAATATCTTTTGGTTCTATTTTATAAAAGTTTGCGAAAGGCTCTACTGATTCACCAGAATTGTTCATGTAGGTTTGTGGTTTTAAAAAAATTACTTTTTCCCCTTCAATAGTATCAATATAATAAAGGCCATGATATTTTTCTTTCCAAACTGGATGTTTGTCTTTTAAATAATGATCTAAAATTATAAAACCAACATTATGTCTTGTCTGTTCATACTCTTTTCCTTTGTTTCCTAATCCAACGATTAATTTCATTTTCTCACCTTCATTTTTTTTGTTGATATTCTTTGTAGATAATAGATTTAGCTACCCCTCTTTCTTGCGCTACTTTTTTCATTGCTTCGTTCGGTGTTAAACCATCTTCTAAATAAAGATTAATATGTTCTATAATAGAAAGAGAGGAAAAATCTAGTTTATTTTTAGCTCCTTCTACTACTAGAACAAATTCTCCTTTTAGCTCTATTTTAGGTAAACTTCCTAATTCTCCACGGTAAGTATTTTCAAATTTTTTACTTATTTCCCTAGAAATACTAATTTTTCTTTTTCCTAATACTTCTTGCATATTTGCTAGTGTCTCCATTAAACGATGGGGTGCTTCATAAAAAATAATAGTAAAAGGGTAATTTTTTAAAGCTTCCAGTTCCCTTTTTTGTTTTTCTTTTTTAGCATTTAAAAAGCCGTAGAAGAGAAAAGGTTGTGGTGGTAAGGCAGATACCGTCAAAGCGGGCACAAAAGCCGTTGGTCCCGGAAGACTGACAATATTATAGTCTGATTTTGCAATATATTCAACTATTTTATATCCAGGATCACTAATTAAAGGAGTTCCTTGATCTGTAACTAGGCCTACATTAAAACCAGATTCTAAGTAATATAATACTTTTTCTTTGATTTCTTCTTCATTATACTCATGACAACTAGCTAATTTATTTTGAATATTATATTTTTTTAATAATTTTTTCGTTTCTCTTGTATCTTCACAAAAAATGATATTTACTATTTCCAATGTTTTTAAAGCTCGGACAGTAATGTCATCCAAATTCCCAATAGGGGTTGGAATTAAATATAAAATAGGTTTTTCTGTCATAATTCATTCCTTTCTCTTATTTCTGGTGGTTCTATTTTTAGTCCTGGATTTCCTTTTTTTACTGCTTCCATTAAAAATAAAATGGCATTTTTATTTTGTTTTGTATAGATTAATTTTATTCTTTTGGGCTCTAATTTGTATTTTCTTAATGTTTCAATAATTTCAATAAGCCGTTCTGTTCGATGAATAAAAACAAATCTCCCATGATTTTTTAAAATCTTGTCGGCAGACTGAACTAGTTCTTCAAAAGTAATTTCTATTTCATGTCTAGCAATAGATTTGGTTTCTGCTGCATTTCGAAAAGGGGTACTTTCTTTTTTGAAATATGGAGGATTCGATACAATTAAACTTACAGAATCAGAAGGAAAATAATGATTTGCATTTTGTATTCGATCAAAAATAATTTTTATCTGGTCTTCTTTATGATTTTGTTGAATATTATAATTAGATAGACGAACAAGTTCCTTTTGAATTTCAAAGCCAATAATTTCTTTTTTAGTACTGGTAGAAAGAAGAAAAGGAATCGTCCCTATTCCACTTCCAAAATCAATAATTTGTTTATCGGAAGCTTTTAATTTTATAAATTCTACCAAAGATACACTATCGGAAGTTACAGTAAAAATATCTTTTGAATAAGATATTTCTATTTCTTGCTGATTATGAATGATTTTCTGCTGTTTCATTTGGATTTACCTTTACTTCTATTTGCTCTTTATTTTTTAATTCTACTTTGTATGATCTTTGAAAAATATCTAGAGAAACAACTTTTCCTGCTCCTTCCTTCGTTTGAACAATAGAACCAAGTGCAGGAAGATCTTTCTTTAATTCGGTATAAGTTTCATCTTCATAAGTAAGACAACAAAGAAGTCTTCCACATAAACCATTTATTTTTGAAGGATTTAAAGCAAGTAGTTGGTTTTTAGCCATATTGATTGAAACACTGGTGAAGTCTTTCAAAAAAGTGTTGCAACACAAAAATAAACCACAAGGCCCTATTCCTCCTACTTTTTTGGCTTTATCACGAACTCCAATTTGTCTTAATTCAATTCTAGTTTTATACTTTTGTGCTAATATTTTGGCTAATTCTCTAAAATCAACTCTGGCATCTGCTACATAGCTTAAATATAATTGTTTTCGATCAAAAGTATAATAAGAATCTAAAAAGTGCATGTCTAAGTTTAAATCTTTTGCCGCTCTTATGGCATATTTTAATGCTTCTTTACTTTCTTGTCGATTTCTTTTATATTGTTCTTGATCTTTGAAAGTTGCTTTTTTTATAATTTTTGTCATTTCTTCAGGGACATTTTTCTCATCTGTTTCCAAAAAATCACTTATTTGAGCAAATCTTAACCCTTGTTTTGTTTCTACTAAAATTTTTTGCCCTTTTTCCAAAGAAAGTTCTTCCTCATCATAACAATAATCTTTCTTTTTATCATCTAATTCTAAAAATTTTATTTCTATAATCTTCATTTAAACCTCCGTTAAAGCTAAAAGTAATTGATCCAACCATAATTTCATATTTACATTATATTGTAACTTTTCTATTGCTTGAGAAAGAATATGGATAATTTCTAATAAGTGGGGATCTGGCGTGGTTTCTTCTTCTAATTTTTCTTTATAGTAATCTTTTAAATTAGAAAAATTAGAAAGAGCTGTAGTCTTATCTTTACATAATCCTTCACTATATTTTTTAAAATTTACTAAAAGTGGGGTTTCCTTTCTTTTCGTAATATCTTGTATTATTTCTTTTACATCTTCCTCTATTTCTAAAGATTGGTTGAAAGTGGTATTTTTTAAACTCAAGACTTGACAGCGGGATAAAATAGTATTGATCATGCGATAGCGATTCTTGGTTACAAATAAAGCTATAATATTCTCTTGTGGTTCTTCCAAGAATTTTAAAATCGTGTTAGCAGCACTCGTATTCATTTTTTCCGCTTCGTATACAATGTAGATTTGGGCACTATCATAAAAAGATTTTTCTTCGAATTGATGCATGACTGTTAAAAGCTGTTCTTTTCGAATAACATTATTTTCTGGTTTTACCTCAATGAAATCAGGATAGTTCCTACTATTAATTAAATGTTTTAATTTTTCTTGATCTTGTTTTTTTGAACTTTTACTCGAATTTTGAATGATAGTAAAAACAAAAAATTCAATGATTTGAGATACTTTCTCTTCAGCTAAATGATTCGTTTCAAGAAGATAAGCATGATTAATTTTTTTTTGCTGTATCGCTAAAATTGCTTGTTGATAAAACATTGGTTGTTCTTTTTTTAATTCTTCTAACAAATTATCACCTTCTTATTAAAACAGAATCACTCTTAATAAAACTAATACAAATAACATAGGAAATCCTAAAAAACTTACTGATAGTAATGTTATGATATTGATTGGAATTACTAGGTTAAATCTTGTAGCTATTAAATTATAACCATATAAAATAAAAGCACTTAATATGATTTTTTTTATAATTTCTAATATTTTTTTCATATTCTCACCTAATAAAGAATATGATATTGTCTTTTATTTATGATATTTTTTTACGATCTTCTAAAGCTCGTTCTAGGGTTAAACTATCGATGTATTCCATATCAGCTCCAATGGGAACCCCACTAGCAAGACGGGTTACTTCTACATCCATTCCTTCTAAAATTTTTTTTATGTATAAAGCGGTTATTTCTCCTTCTACACTGGGTTTTAAAGCTAAAATAATCTCACTAAATTTTTCTTTTTTTACGCGTTCTAATAATTTCTGTAATCCAATATCTTCGGGATTAATGTCATCTAGAGGAGAAATTAAACCTGCAATTACATGATAGAGTCCTTTGTATGTTCCTAATTTTTCGAAAAGAAATACAATTTTAGAATCTTCTACGACACAAAGAGTTTTACGATCTCTATCTTGGTTTTGACAGATATCGCAAATTTCTTTCTCTGTTAGAGAATTACAAATTGGACAAGGGTGGATTTTTTCTTTTGCAACTTTTAAATTTTCTTCTAGCATCTCAATTTTTTCTTCATCAAAATCTAAAATAGAAAAAGCCATTCTTTCTGCCGTCTTCTCTCCAATTCCAGGAAAACATTTAAATGCTTCTATTAAATTTCTAATACTTTCTGGATACATACGTTCCTCTACTAAAATAATCCTGGCATAGCACTAGAAAATTTACCCATTTTTTGTTCTGTCATTTGATCTACTTTTTTCATTGCTTCATTGGTAGCTATCATGATCATATCTTGTAGCATTTCAATATCTTCTTTTTCTAAGCTTTCTTCTTTAATTTTCACATCGAGGATTTCTTTTTTTCCATTAATTTTAACATTTACCAATCCATTTTCTCCGATAAATTCTGTTTTGTCGATTTCCTCTTTTACTTTCATCATATCATTTTGTAATTTTTGTGCTTGTTTCATCATTGCTTGTATATTCATATTTTTTCCTTCTTTCTTTTATTTTATTTCTACTATGTCACTTCCAAACAGCTCCATAGCTTCTTTTATTTTTTGGTCTTCTTCTGTTTGTGTTTTTTCTGTTTCTTTGCTTTCTTTTTGCTCTATTATTGGTTCTTCCTCAAGAGAAAAACTTTTCCCTTCTTTTTTAAGAATAATATATTCTTTTTTTAATGTGTTCCATTTATCTTCTACTAATAAAGCAAGATTTTTTGTTGATTGAACTTTTTTTTGATAAAAATCTTGTATTTGAGTTAAGTGCATTATTATTTTATCAATAGAAGATTCATAAGGATAGCTAATGACTACTGTATTTTCATTTGAAACTCGAGGTGTTCCATCCAATAGTTCGCACGCTAAATAACCATATTCTCGATCAAAAGTAAAATCTTCTATTCTTTTCCAATTTTCTTGTTCTTTTAACAATTCTTTTTTTTGAGCGGTTATCATTGTATTTTTGGCTCGAATCAGCATTTTTTTCCTCCAAAAGGTTGATTCTTCCTGGTTTATTGTATTTTGAACTATTTGCTTTTCCTTTGCCAATTCAATACTAGGAGAAGATTTCTTTTCTATTTTATCTTGAGAAGGAGGTGCATTTTCCTGAATTGTTTTTTTAGAAATTATTTCCCGGGAAATAATTTTACGAGAATCCGTATGTTCTTGCATAAAGTGTAGTATCATAATTTCCAATGAAATTTTAACATCATCTGCTTTTTTTAATTCCATTATTTTATTATTTAAGAGATTGATAAAATCAATAGCAGCCTCTTCTGGATAAGGAAGAGCTTGCTTTTCTATATAATAGTTTACTAATTGATCTCTCAAATTTTGCATTACCTGCTTTGTAATTTGAATTAAGTCTTTTCCATTCTGATAAAATTGCGCTATTTTTTCTAAAACTTCTTTTTGTTGATTTTGAAAAATTTTTATTAAAAAATCATCAATTTCTTTCTTCTTCTCTTGTCCGTTTAGTTGTAGAAAGTCGTCGACTGTTATTTTTTCAGTTTTTATTGTGCTTATTTTATCCAGCAGTCCTATGGCATCTCGCATTCCTCCATCAGATGATTTTGCAATCTCTTTTAAAACGTCATCTTCTACTTTAATATTCTCTTTCAAAGAAATTTCTTTTAAATGTTCTGTTATTTCTAGTTCTGTTAATTTCTTAAACTGAAAGCATTGACATCTAGAAATAATGGTAGCAGGTATTTTTTGAGGATCTGTTGTAGCTAAAATAAAGATTACATGATGTGGAGGTTCTTCTAAAGTTTTTAACAATGCATTAAAAGCACCAATTGTCAGCATATGAACTTCATCAATAATATAGACTTTATAGTTTAACTCCGCTGGAAGGATATTTACTTTGTTTCTTAAATCTCTTATTTCATCTACGCCATTATTAGATGCAGCATCAATTTCTATAATGTCCATACATTCTGGAGAAGAAGAAATCTGACAGTTTTTACATTTTTCGCAAATTTCTCCATCTGTTGTTTCTAAGCAATTTACAGCTCTTGCAAAAATTTTGGCGATCGTTGTTTTCCCTGTACCTCTTGGTCCTGAAAACAGGTAAGCATGTCCAATATGTTTTGTTCTTACTGTATTTTTTAAAACTGTTATTACAGAATTTTGTCCTACTACTTCACTGAATTTTTTAGGACGGTATTTTCTATATAAAGCTTGGTACACGATATCACTTCCTGTCAATTTCTATTATAGCATATTTTCTTATATTTCCAATCAAAATTCTTTTGTTTATCGAACGTTTGTTTTATTGCGCTTTTCCTGAAAAAAAGTTTGTATTATTTTTTTACATTTTTCATTTTTTATATTTTCTACTTTATCAATTTTTTGATTACGATTGGTTGTAGAAAAAATCCGATTTATTATTTTAGAGTTTTCGGACTCACTAATTTCACATCCATAATAAACCTTTTTAATTCTAGCCTGTTGTATTGCACTGGCACACATAGGGCACGGTTCTAAAGTAATATAAATTTCGCAATCGTTTAAACGCCAATTTTTTAGTTTTTTAGAAGCTTTTTTTATAGCAATGATTTCTGCATGAGCAAGGACGCTATTTTTGGATTCTTTTTGATTATGAGCTTTGGCAATTATTTTTCCTTCTTTTATGATTACCGCTCCCACTGGAACCTCACCTTTTTGATAAGCTTTTTTAGCTTCATTGATTGCTATATTCATATAATCATTTATCATTTTATCACATTCCTTTTATAGTAATTCAAGATCAAAAAAAGTGCACATAAGTAAATTATGTTAAGGCTGCTATGTTTCCATCCTGACCTGATTCCACATTTACTTATTGCACGTATTTATATTACCTTTTTTTTTATATTTTTTCAAGTGTTTTTATCGAGTCAAAAAACAGCTAGTTAAAATTTCCAAGTTTCTGATTTCACGTTTTCCTTATAAAATAAGGAAATTATGCTATGTTTCACGTGAAACATTGATCTTTTTCTGTGCTTAATTTATTTCCCGGGAAATAATTCTATACCTTTATTTTG
>ERZ1643249.192-NODE-192-length-77723-cov-162.146431_pt1 | contig 77723 bp, 62 predicted proteins | sample MGYA00579263_ERZ1643249 | MGnify/ENA primary metagenome ERZ1643249 (study PRJEB29033, sample SAMEA4952264) | chicken gut metagenome | biome: Broiler Chicken; feature: Gastrointestinal Tract; material: Caecum | place: Ireland | collected 2018 | study: Broiler...
ATTTTTTGAATTTTTTTCGGTCTTCTTCTGGCATATAGTCATCGGCATCTAACCAAAATATGTAATCCTTTGTGGCTTTTGAAAATGAATAATTACGGGCTTTAGCAAAGTCATCGACCCACTTAAAATCATATATTTTATCTGTATATTTTTTAGCTATTTCTTTGGTTTTATCGGTTGATCCAGTATCAACAATAATTATTTCATCAACTAAATCATGAACACTTCCTAAGCATTTGGCTAAAACATTTTCTTCATTTTTTACAATCATGCATAATGATATTGTTTTCATATTCTCACCTTTATTTTAATTTTAACAATATAAAAACTAAAAATCAATTAGGTATATATGATTTGACTTTAAAAAGTCAAAGGCCTTGTAAAGAATTTGGTTTTGTGTGTTACAATGTATATAGGTGAAAGAAGCTTCATAAAATAAAAAAGGGAAGGCTTAACACCATCGTGTTGAGTACTTACCTAAAGTATTTTTTGGAAGTACTTAATCAAAGTAAATGATTTGATTGGGTACTTTTCTCTTATTATAGGTTACTAAATTACAAGTGTAAAAAGTAAGGCTATGAGTAAGAAGATAATAGTAATTAGTGACAATATTAAAAATATTTTGTGAATACTTTAAAGGAGCTTGCCAATCACCTTTTTTTATGTTATGATGTATACAGATGAAGGAAGCTTCATAAAATAAAAAAGGGAAGGCTTAACACTTCTATGTTGAGTACTTACCGTATTATATTTTTGTGTAAGTACTTAATCCAAGAGATTGAGTACTTTTCTATTTATAAAATTCATTATCATTTATATAATAATAAAATTAATAGAAGGATGATAATGATTAGAGCAAAGATTAAAAAATCTTTCTTAGTCATACCATCACCTCCTCTCGGAGGTAAGCACTCAACTGCTAAGTTTCCCTAATAAAATTATACGGTATAACGAATAGTTATACAAGCGAACATTTAAAAAAATAAATAAACAATTTTTATATATATAATGACTGCTTTTATAATAGGCAGTTTTTTTAAATAAATTAGAGTTAAAGCACAAAACAATTTTTCAAAAATAAATTAGCACTCTTTCTTGACAAGTGCTAAATGATGTAGTATAATTAAGACAGTCAGTGAGAAAATGCGCTGAGTTTTTTAGAATGGAGGGATAATATGAATCCAGAACAAGAATATCAAGAAGGGCTTAAAAACCCACTTGAGAAATACGGCCGTGATATTGTTGCGGCAGTTAAGGATGGAAAAGTCGATCCGGTTATTGGCCGTGATGATGAAATTAGAAGTATTACCCGTATTTTATCAAGAAAGACAAAAAACAATCCGGTTTTAATTGGTGAACCTGGTGTTGGTAAAACAGCGATTGTCGAAGGTCTTGCCCAAAGAATTGTCAAGGGTGATGTTCCTAACAGTTTAAAAAATAAAAAGATTTGGGAACTCGATATGGGAGCTTTAGTTGCTGGAGCTAAATATCGTGGTGAATTCGAAGAGAGATTAAAGGCTGTCTTAAAAGAGGTCAAAGATTCTGATGGCGAGATAATTATGTTTATCGATGAAATTCACATGATTGTCGGTGCGGGCGCTGTGGAAGGTGCGATGGATGCCGGAAACATGCTTAAGCCAATGCTGGCCAGAGGTGAGATTCACTGTATTGGGGCGACTACTTTAAATGAGTACCGTAAATATATCGAAAAAGATGGAGCTTTAGAGAGACGTTTCCAAAAGGTTTTAGTTTCTGAGCCAACAGTTCTTGATACGATAACTATTTTACGTGGTTTAAAATCTAGATTTGAAGTTTATCATGGAGTTACTATTAAGGATAAAGCTTTGGTTGCAGCAGCTACTTTATCTGATAGATATATTACCGATAGGTATTTACCTGATAAGGCTATCGATTTAGTAGATGAGGCTTGTGCGACTATTAAGGTTCAGCTTGAGTCAGTTCCTACTTCACTTGATACTTTAACAAGACAAATTATGAGACTCGAGGTTGAACGTGAGGCTTTAAAAAAGGAAAAGGATGAGTTTTCTAAGAACAGAATTAAAGAAATTGATAATAAACTTAAGGATATGAAGGAAAAGGAAAGCAAGCTTCGGGCTGACTGGGAAGCTGAAAAAGAGGTTAACAACCAAATCAACAAGAAAAAAGAAGAAATCGAAAAAGCCAACAGAGATTTGGAATATGCAGAGGCTAAATACGATTTGGAAACTGCTGCTAGACTTCGTCATGGGGTTATTCCAGCTTTAGAGAAAGAGCTTGAAAACTTAAAGACTAATAACAAAAATTCTATTTTAAGTGATGTTGTCGATGATGAGTCTATTGCGAAAATTATTTCTAAGTGGACTAATATTCCAATTAGTAAATTAGTTGGTACTGAAAGAGAAAAGTTATTACATCTAGAGGAAAATTTAAAGAAACGAGTTAAAGGTCAAGACAACGCATTACATCTAGTTAGTGAAGCTATTATCAGAGCTAGAGCTGGTATTAAGGATCCTAACAGACCAATTGGTTCATTTATTTTCTTAGGTCCAACTGGTGTTGGTAAAACTGAGGTGGCTAAGTCTCTTGCTTATGAATTATTCGACGATGAGAGACACATGATCAGAATTGACATGAGTGAATATATGGAACCACATTCAGTTGCGAGATTAATCGGTTCTCCTCCTGGATATGTTGGATATGATGATGGTGGTCAGTTAACTGAGGCTGTCAGACGAAATCCATATAGTATTGTCTTATTCGATGAGATTGAAAAGGCCCACAAGGATGTATTTAATATTTTACTGCAGATTCTAGATGATGGCCGAATTACCGATTCTCAAGGTAGAACTGTCGATTTTAAAAATACTATTATTATTATGACTTCTAATTTAGGTAGTGATTATATTTTAGATAATGAAGAAAATAGTCATGAAATGGTTATGAATGAGCTTAGACATACGTTTAAACCAGAGTTTATTAACCGTATTGATGAAATCATTATATTTAATTCACTTTCTAAAGATGTAGTTTATGAAATATTAGATAAGATTGTTCACGAAATTGAACATAGACTTGATGATAAGAAGTTAAAATTAGTTCTTACCGATAAGGCTAAGAAATATATTGTGGATAATGCATATGATGAAAAATACGGTGCGAGACCAATTAGAAGATATGTAAGCCGAAATATTGAAACTTTACTCGCTAAAGCAATTATCGAAGAGAAGGTTAAATTCAATTCAACTGTAACAATCGATTTTCAAGATGATAAATTTATAATTAAATAAGGAAAAGTTTTTAAGGCCTTTCCTTATTTTGTTCACTATGATATAATAAATATACGGGTGAACTGTAATGAAAAATAAAATAGATGATTTGTTTAGAAAAACAATTGCTTCGTTAGTTTCAGTTAAAATTATTTCTCATAATGAAGAAATAAAGAAAGAAGCAAATGATTATCTTTATGATTTAGTATATATGTATTATGATTACATTCAAAAAGGTAAACTATCAACAGATTTCTTTAAATATAAAACAAAGATTATAGATGATTTTGCGTATAAATGTATAGATGAAAAAGAAGATGATTTAATGAGGCTAGCCGAAGATATTCAATATGGAATACTAGAACTAGCAGAAGAAATTTTAAAAATTAAAAATAATATGTAAGATGGAGGTTTATTATGAGTGAAGATGCTAAACAAACAAAAGGAGGTACTTGGATAAGGGTTACCACAGATAAAAATGGTAATGATCATGTAGATATATATGATAATAATCCAAGAGAAAAGCATGATGAATCAATTCATATAACTATTAAACCTGATGGAACTGGAAAAATATCTACTAAAAGTGGTGATAAACCCCGAGAAGACACTGATATTAGTTGTTTTCTTACAACTGCTTGTATGCACCATATGCAAGAGAATTTTGATGATAACTGTGAAGAATTAGCTATTTTAAGATGGTTCAGAGATAATTTCGTATCAGAAGAGGATATAAAATACTATTATGAAACAGCACCAATCATCGTTGAATATATAAACATGGCTGAAAATTGCGATATAATTTATCATCATATATATGAAAAGGTCATTTCTGCTTGTGTCAATTCAGTAAAAAATAAAAATTATGAGTTAGCTTATAAGATATATAAGAACGGTGTTATAACTTTAGAGAAACAATTTGCAAGGCCATTTGTTGAGCAAAAATTTGTTAAATCTTTAAAATTGCGAGTTAATAATTTAAGGAGAAAATAATATTTTAACTATAGCAAATGATATTAAAGGTGAGAAATTATTAAATAAGGAAAAGTTTTAGGGCTTTTCCTTATTTGTTTCTTCAATTATTTTATCTATTATATCCGCTAATTTTAGCTGGTTTTTAAGTATTAATTCTATTTTATTGTGTAAATCTTCTAAGATTAATTCACTTTTTAAATCAACTTGATAATCATTTTGATTTCTTAGGCTGTCTTTTTTAGATGCTCTATTTTGACTCATCATAATAATAGGAGCTTGAAGAGCTGTTAGACAGGATAAAATAAGATTTAATAAGATAAATGGATACGGATCTAAATGTTTATATATTGTATTTAAAATTATCCAAAGTATTAGAAATAAACTAAAGATTAAAATAAAACCCCAGCTTCCGGCTATTTCTGATATTTTGTCAGCTAATTTCTCACTAAAGGTGAGATTTTTTTCTTCTTCTTTATCGACATCAATAGCAATAGGAGAATCAGCTAGCATATCAATTATTTCTTCTTTGTCCTTCTTTTCTAAATTTTGATGTAAGATCATTTGAACTATTTCTTTTTTATCACGTTTGGACATAAAATCACCTATTATTATGATTGATTATTTTATGAAAATAATACAAAAAATCTACCAATATTGGGTAGATTTTTATGCTTTATAAATAGATAATTTATATTGTTATAATTTTCATTTTAATGTAACATGGTCTGTACCACTGTGCCAAAACATATTAGATGTATTTGCGTTATCTGTTTTCCATTTTAATCCAATATAAATACTTTTTAAGTTAGTTGTTTCCATAAACATATTACTCATGTCAGTAACATTATTTGTATCAAAAGTACTTAAATCAAGTTCAGTTAATTCAGACAGACCTGCAAACATTGAACTCATATTGGTTACTTTTGATGTATCAAAATTTGATAAGTCAATTGCTTTTAATTTTGAATCATTATTCCAATTAGCAAACATAGAATTCATATTAGTTACATTAACCGTATTAAAACTGCTTAAATTTAGATTTGTTAAACTTGAACAACCATAAAACATAGTTCTCATATTTATTACTTTTTTAGTGTTAAAATTTTGTAAATTTAATTCTTTTAAATTATGACAATTATTAAACATAGCTTCCATTGTTGTAACATTATCTGTTATAAAACTACTTAAATCAATGTTTAATAGATTATTACATCCATTAAACATATTACTCATGTCAGTAACATTATTTGTATCAAAAGCACTTAAATCAAGTTCAACCAAGTTTGTACAATTTATAAATAACCATGACATATTAGAAACATTAGAAGTATTAAAATTCTTTCCAAAATTTACACTTGTTAACTTTGAATTATTACCAAACATGCTCATCATGTTTGTAACCATATTTGTATCTAAGTTTGTTAAATCAATTGTTTTAACTTGAGTAAATTTATTAAATAAATAACTTGAATTAGAATTAGCAACTACTCCGCCATCACCACCAATATATAATTTATAGAATCCTTCATTTTCTTGGTCGTTGATTATCCAGGCCATGACACTTCCATCTTGTCTTTCTGATACATCCCAACTTTGAACGGCATCTGATGGAATATTTTTATTATTTAAAAATTCTATTGACGTTATTTTTTCACGATATGCATCATTATGATAGTCGACTTGAGAACCATCACTATAACTTCTCATTAAATTAGTTTCAGTTGGTAATACTTCTCCTGTATCTGTTGTACCTGCCTGAACATAATTTAAAGTCACTTCTAAATTACTTGTTAAATTTTCTGGTTGACTTTCGACCTCTGAATTATATTCGACATCTACTGTAAATGTTTTACTTTCTTTGGCTTTTAGTGTATCTCCTGGTTCAATTCCATTAATCGTAAATATGATTGCTTCATTACTACTATTTGTATTCTCGATTGTTTTAAGTACGGCATCGATACTTCCCCTATTTTCTACCGTTACTGTATATTGCATTCTATCTCCTGGTGAATATAATTTTGTCGAAAAACTTGCCGTTGTCTCCGTATGACTTGGACTTCCAGCTTCATCCTCTGGGGTTCCACTTAAAACCTGACTTTGAATGTTCGAAATTAAGACATTCCATTCACTTGTTATATTACTTGTTCCCTTAATATTAAGTTGACTCCTAAAAGCGGCATAGCCAGCGACCATTATTAATAATATACTACATAGTCCTAATATTATATAATTTCTTTGTCTTACATTAAATCTTTGTCTCATTCAAATTCACTCCTATTCTAATTTCGATTATATCATATATATGGACAAATTGTCCATATATTAAAGTTATTTTTTTAGAGACAATTAATATGGACTGGTGGTGCATATTATGATACATGATGATAATTATTATTATGATATAATTAGAAAAAACATAAAGGAGTACAGAAAGAAAGCTAATTTAACACAACAGCAATTAGCTGATAAAGCTGGGATAAGTATGAATTATATTGCGAAGATCGAAAGCAAAAAGATGCAAAGGGGATTTACAATTGTTGTTGCCGGAAGAATAGCTGATGCTTTAGGTATTGATATTAGACTTTTATTTGAAAATTAAAAGAAGTTATATGGTGGGTAACTTCTTTTATTCATCTTTAAAGTGTTTAACAATCCATGGCTTTAACATTTCAATAATTACTAAAGAAATTATATTAATGACAAAGACATATATAAACTGAGTTACGGTAACTATTGTTAAACCAAATATTTTACCAATTGGGCTAAAGAAGACAATAACTTGAACTAATAATAAGGCAAAAATGCCAATGTTTAACTGTTTATTTTTAAAGATTCCTCTAGTATGAATTTGTTCTTTTAATGATCTACAGTTATAAGCAAAGACAAATTCGTTAATAACAATACTTAATAAAGCTAATGTTTGGGCAAGTTCTTTACCGCTTGGTAAGAAATGATAATAAACAATTAAACTAATTATTGTTTCTAAAATAACTGATAAAATTAGGAAAGCACTAAAGAATTTAGTAAATATTTTACGATTTATACCATTTGGTTTTTGTTTCATGATGTTTTTAGAAGCTCCTTCGTATGCTAATGCAATAGAAGGAACGGTATCGGCAACAAGGTCAATATACAAAACGTGAATAGCTGATATGATTGTATTTCCAGTTAACATTCCGAATAAAATTATTAAAATTTCAGTGAAATTACTTGATAAATTATATAGAATATTGGCAATAACGTTATCGTATATTCTTCTTCCTTCGGAAACAGCAGTTGTAATTGTTTCAAAGCTATCATTTAGCAAGATAATATCAGATACGTCTTTAGTAACATCGGTTCCAGCTTTTCCCATGCCTATTCCAACATTGGCAAGTTTAATTGCTGGAGCATCATTTACTCCATCACCTGTCATGGCTACGACTTTATGTCTTTTTTGGAAGGCTTTAACTATTTGTAGTTTTGTTTCTGGGCTTACTCTAGCATATACTTTATATTTATTAATATTTTTATGAATGTCTTCTTTAGTTAAGTTGGAAGCGTTAATGCATTCATCTTCTTTTTCGCAAATTCCCGCTTCTTTAGCAATTGTCATGGCAGTTTGCAGGTTATCACCCGTAAGCATAATGACATTAATTCCCGCTTCCTTACATTTATCAATTGATTCTTTGATGTTTTTTCTAATTGGGTCTTTAAAGCCGGCTAACCCAACTAAGATTAGGTCATTTTCTTCTTGGAAATAATCATCTTCATCTTTTATTTCTTTAGTTATTTTTTTATAAGCGAAGGCTAAAACTTTTAAGGATTCTTCAGACATTTTAGTTTCTGTTTGAATATAATTTTGTTTATCTTCATTAGTTAATGTTTTTATTTCACCATTTATTAAAATGTGTTTACTCCGAGATATGATTGATTCTAAACTTCCTTTAGTATAAAGATATGTTTCTTCTCCTTGTTTATATATACCACTCATCATTTTACGGTCAGAGTCAAATGGAAGTTCAGTTATTTTTTTAACTCTATTTGGTTTTAGATTATTTTCTTTTAGATGATTTTTAATAGCTACGTCAACAGCATCACCTGTATATTTGCCATTATCGCTTAAGGTGGCAGAATTAGAACCATCCATAATGTTAATTAAAGTTTGATATTTTTTTAAATCTGTCAAGGCAATTTCTTTTTCATCAGTGCATATTTTAGTAATGTGCATCTGATTTTCGGTTAGGGTTCCAGTTTTATCGGTACAGATTACTTCGGTAGCTCCTAAGGTTTCAATGGCGGCTAAGTTTTTGACAATCGATTTTTTCTTAGCCATTTGGCTGACACCTATTGATAAGGTTGCAGTTATAGCAATGGTAAGGCTTTCAGGAACACTGGCGACAACCATAGATATACAAAGCATAATGATATTTAAAACTGTATAGTGATTGATAATTCCATAAATTAGAACAAAGGCAATTAGAATGGCAGCTACTCCTGTTATGAATTTGCTGACTTTGGCAACTTTCATTTGAAGTGGGGTTACTGGTTCTTCTTTGGTGTCTAAGGCGCCAGCTATTTTTCCAAGTTCAGTATTCATTCCAGTAGTTATAACTATAGCTTCGATTTTACCGGCAGTAACAACGGTTCCAGAGTAAACCATATTATATGTTTCGGCAAGGATTGAATCTTTAGTAATAACGTCATCAATTTTATCAACGTTTGCACTTTCACCAGTTAGGATTGATTCGTCGGTTTTGGCAAAGTAACTTTTGACAATTCTTGCATCAGCCGGAACTTTATCACCAGCTTCTAAGATAATGTAATCTCCAGGAACTAAATTTTTAGAATTTATTTCTTTACTTACGTTACCTCTTCTAACAGTTACATAGTTTGCTGAATATTTTTTTAATTTTTCAGTGGCATCTTCGGCTTTAGATTCTTGAAGGTATCCCATAAAACAGTTAACTAAAGTTGTTCCTAGGATTACTAGTGGTTCAAGAAAATCTTCTCCTGTAATTATTGAATATATTAGGGATAGAATTCCTACTACTAGTAATAAAATTATCATAAGATTTTTAAACTGACCCAAAAATATTTGCAGTTTGGTTTTTTTGTTTTTATCGATTAATGCATTTTTACCGTATGTGCGAAGTCTTTTTTGAGCTTCTTCACCTGTTAATCCTTTATCTGATGTTTCTAGTTCTTTATATATTTCTTCGATAGTTTTTTGATATGCTTTTTCCATTAATTATCCTCTTTCTATTTATGCTTTCTATTTTTATTATACTCTAATAGTTTTTTTCAAAAGAAAAAAAGTTCCTTTTTTGATGAAAACTTTACATATTTTTTATACAATAATTTGATTGAAGAAGATTTATTTAACAATGCCTTGTTTTTTATGAGTAAATAAAATTGAATTTACTTAAGTGGTAGAATAATGCGTCACCTTTTTAATAATAAATTATGCAAGTTCATAAGTAGTAGTAAATATTCTATTATCTGTACAATATTCTAAGATAAATTTATTTTCTTTCTTACATATAATTACGCCTATTGTTTTATCATTAAATGGTTCTTTGATATTTTTATCAACATAATTTATATATTTTGTAACTTGACCAATATATTCTGCTTTCATTTCAGTAATTTTTAGTTCTATTACAACATAACAATTATATTTAACATTAAATAGTAAGAAATCTATATAGTTATATCTATCACCTATTTTGATTTTTACTTCACTGCCTATATAAGCAAATCCTATACCTAATTCCTTTAAAAAATTATCCATATTTTCTCAGATACTTTGATGAAGGGCGTATTCATCCAGTTTAATATTTGGATTATCTACTTTAATTATAATGGGATTTTTAATTAAAGTATTTACTTCTGTTTTTTCTAATTCCTCTTTATATCCTATTCTTTCATATTCTTTTGATTTTATTCTTTCTCTAAGTTCACGATATGAAAGATTTTGCGATATTGAAATATTAATATAATATTTAATTGCGTCTAAATCATTTAAAAATAATAATTCACATATATGACTCCAACTTAATTGTGCAGGCAGTGCCTGCACTTTTGAAAATTTTATATAAAACTTTCGCATTAAAGAAAGACTTCGTTTGCTATATCCTTTACCAAGTTCTTTAGTGAGTTTTTCTGAATATTCTTTTATTAGTTTATTTCCATACTTGGCTCTATTTTTTCCTCCTTGAGCTTCAACTATTAATTTACCTACTTCATAGTAAGCATTTAAATCACTTTTGTTTTTAGAATAATCTTTTACTTTTTTATATGCTTCATTTTTGGCTAAAGTTTCTTTAATTTCATTATAATAATTAATATACATCACTTGCTTTCTTTAAGTTTTGTTTTTTGTAAGTTTTTTACCTTCTATAATATATATACGATATTAATTTCTGATTTCCTTTTTTTCTTGGAATTTTCTTAGAAAAAGCAATTTTTATTTATAATAGTAAGTAATATATTAAAGCTTCCGTATATTTTGTTTATAAATTTTATGATTATAATAAGGTGTTATGACATATTAAAAAGTTCCATTAATTTGGAACTTTTGTTATATTTTGAAGGGTTTCATCTAAAATAGAATACAAATATATTTCAGTTTGTTTATTAGTAATACTTTCGATATATTTTTTATATCCATTAAGCTGTTTTAAATAAGCTTCATCTGAGATGTTTTTTAGTTTATAATCGACTATAATATTTTTATTCTCTTTAGTTATCAAAAGGTCGATAATTCCATGTTTTTCTTCGTTTTCATCATCATAAATGAATTCATATTCTTTATACGTATCTAAGGCGCTGCTTAATATTCCCGTATTGATAAAAGCTTGAACTTTGTTTTTAGAAAATTCTGATAGTTTAGAGTAATCTGGATTTAAAAGGTTAATATTTTCAAATATCTGGTGCATATGGAGTCCCATTTCGATATTTTTCTTTTCTTCTTTTGTTTCAAGTTTATTAATAGTTTTGGAAAAATGAGAATTTTCAATTAAATTAGATTCTATATTTAATTCTTGAACATTTAATTTTTCAGTTATTTTAGGCTTTTGATAATTTAATGATTTACTTGATAAATTGTAGTCTTTGGTAAGATTTATCTTTGATAAGTCAACTGGCGTAATGTTTTTGTCTAGAGAGTGTACAATAGAGTTTAAAAAGTCTAAGAAAGAGCGATATTTAAGTCTTATTTCATCAGAAATAATTCCACCATCTTTATAAGAGAGAGAGTCTAAATTTAAATGAGCAACGATAATCATTTTTTCTCTAGCTCTAGTTAGGGCAACATAAAATAGTCTTAGCTTTTCAGATATTTCATCTTCAATATATTCGTTTTTAAGTAAAGTTTTTAAAATAGTATTTTTAGGGCTTTGTTCGAAGTAAGGAACGATAAATCCATATTTTGAGGAAAAATAGAAAGGCCTTTTAAGGTCATCGATATTAAAATTTTTGGATAGGCCACTATAGTAACATATAGGAAATTCAAGTCCTTTTGAGGCATGAATAGTCATAATTTTAACTGATTCAGATTCTCCTTTACTAAATGATAGTTTGATATCTAATCCGGTTTCTAAGACTTCTGTTAAATAGTTATAAAAATTTTCAATGGTATAACCTAAGCTGTCACAGTTTTGAGCAATTTTAATAATAGCTTCAAGGACACTTAAATGGGATTCGATATCGCCAACTTTAATAGATTTTTCGTAAAAGTTAAATTTTTCAATTATTTCATAGATAAGTGTTTCATTAGTTTTTTCTTCAACATTTTGAAGAAGACTTAAACATTTTTGATATATTTTACTTTCTTTATAGTTTCGATTTGAAATTTCAGTAAAAATAATATTATCATCTATTTCAAAGAGGTAACTTCTAGCTAGGGAAATAAAAGAGTGTTTAAATTCAGCGTCATATTTATGATTTTTTATTTTTAAAATAAGGTTATAAATATTTTTTAATAAGGTTATTTCTAAGGAGCTAGTTATTGCTTTATCACGGTAAATGGTTAAGGGAATGTTTAAATATTCAAAGACTTTTTTATATGTTTCAAAGGCTGTTGCCCGGTCGATTAAGATAACAAAATCGCTATAGGTCACAGGTCTTGGTTCGTTTGTTTCGGGGTCCATTATTTCGAATTTTTTGTTTATTTTCTCTTTGATATCCTTTGCAATGGTAAATATTTCTACTTCCTCATTTGAATATTTTTTTTCTTCAGGAAGAGGATAGTTTAAGATTTCTAAGTCATAGTTTTCTTTATTAATACTATCGTAACTCGTATTTCCAAAGATCATTTGATGGCTTTCAATATAATCGGCCCCACCTATTTTGGTGTCCATAATTTGGTTAAACATTTGATTAATATCGTTTAATACTGTGCTTCGGGAACGAAAGTTTTTGTTTAAGTCGATTTTTAGACCGTTATTTTTTTTAGAATATTTTTCATATTTAGATTTGAACAGTTCGGGATTAGTGTTTCGGAAACGATAAATAGACTGTTTTATGTCACCAACCATATAGGTATTGTTTTTAGAAATGTATGAGGTAAATAATTCTTGGAGGTCATTGGTGTCTTGGTATTCGTCGATAAGTATTTCATAATATTTGTTTTTTAAGGTTTCGCAAACTTCAGGATGCGTTTCTAAAAGATTAATAGCTTTTCTTGAAATATCGATGAATTCATACATATTTTCTTTTTCTTTATAGTTATTTATTTTTTCATCAAGTTTTAAGATTATATCGATAATAATCGATATGTAATCTTTAGTTTTAACAATAGTGTTTATTATTTCTTGTTCGTTTTCATATTTAGTAAGGTTTGATATTTCTTTAATTGTTTCAGATAGATTTTTCTTAAGAGTTTTGGCTTCTTCCTCACTGCCTTTTGGAAGGGGCGGTATTTTATCAGGAAGGGATTTTTTGATTTCGTCATATGTTTTGGCATTCAATAAATTTATCAGTGATTCTTCTAATTTAGTTATATATTTTCCATCTAAGTAATAGCTTAGATTTTTAACTTGATACTTGATATCATCTTTTTTATGGTTTATAAGATCTAGGTAGGCTTTTAGATATTCGTTTAGTTTTTCTTCGTTAAAGCAAGCTTGTAAGTAGGTCTTAAGATATTCATCTTTATTATAAAGGTTATCTAGTTTGGAGTTTAATTTTAAGATGTTTTGTTTGATTGTTTTATCGTCTTTCAAGGAAAAGTCACCAATGAATTTTAAAAATTTAGGATTTTCTGCTTCATAATAAGCATTAAAGATGCCATCTAAATAATGAGATTTTTGGATAGAGATGATACTACTGTCAATAATGGATATGTTTGAAGAGATATTTAAAAGATAGCTGTATTTTTTTACTAAGGATAAGGCATAGGCATCAAAGGTAGTTATAGGTGCTGAATCAATTTTATCTAGTTCATGTTTTAAGGCTTCAACGTCTTTTATTTTTTTTCTAATTCTTTGTTTCATTTCAGCGGCAGCAGCATTGGTAAAGGTTAGAATTAAAAGCTCATCGATATGAACGCCATTTTTAAGATGGGTTAAGACTCTTTCGGATAAGACGGCAGTTTTCCCAGAACCCGCGCCAGCTGAAACAATAATGTTTTTTCCTTTTTCGTTAATGGCTAATTCTTGTTCTTTAGTCCATTTTGGCATTTTCTTCACCTCCTAGGATTTCTGTTATTTTAGTGTTTTTTAAATTTTTTATATCTTCTTCTTTGAAGAAGCAAAGGTCTTTAAATGGACAATTTTTACAGCTTATGTTTTCATTATCGATTCTTTTTGGTTTGATTTCAAAGTTTCCCTCTAGAATGTTTTTAATGGTTTTATTTATATTGTCTTCAGTTATTTGATATATTTTATCAAAATCTTCGTAATTTAAAAGTTTACTGTAAGAAGAAAAGCCGTTTTTTGTCTTTTTTAAACCTTTGATTAGCTCACTATTTTCATAAGTGTCATCGATTTCTTGAATAATGTCCTCGTCATTTACCGTATATCCAGATAGTTTTAAGTTATCGGCAATTTCTTTATCGGGATTTTCACTATCTAGTGCGGGTGTATTTAAAAGTTTTTGAAGGTAGATTCCCATAACGTTATAACCAAGGTTACTATTTTTGATTAGATAAAGGTAGATGGGAAGTTGCATATTTAAACTATAATTTAGATTATCTAAGGTAGCAGTTACGCTTCCGGTTTTATAATCGGTAATGATGGCATGGTTTTCATTATAGCTTACTTTATCAATAATACCAGTAAAGTTTATTTCAGGGTTTTGACTTTTAGAAATGGTCAGTTTTTTTTCGGTAAGATGTTTATTATAGGTTGTATGAGTTTCTTCTCTTTTTATTATTTCAATATCTTTTTCTAATACTTTATAAAGACGCTTTAAATAGAATTTTTCTTTAGGACTTAGTTCTTTATCTTTAAGGTATTTGCGGTATTCTGTTTCAAGGTTAAAGTTTTCGTCGTAAAGGTGTGAGAGGCAGTAATGAAAGAGGTTACCGATTAAAATAGGAAAGGTTTCTTCATAAGGGTCTAGTTTTAAGATGTTATTTGCATAGTATTTAAATGGACAGAGCGAGTAATTATTTAGGCTAGTATATGATAAGGTTAATTTATTTTGAAGATAGGTCATAAGATTTTCTTTATTTATTTGATGGTATTTATTATCGTATGTTCCATAATCGATGTTTGAATAGTTAGACCAGAGAATGTCTAGGTTTTTATCTTTTTGATTATAGTTTAGATAGTCATCTAAGTATTTACTTAAGGTTAGTTTATTAAAGAGGTTTGAGTAGATATATTTTATATCTGGATTTTTAATTACTTCGAGGTTTAATTCAGATATTAAGGATGATGGATAATAGGTACTGAATGTATCTTTTAATTTATAGGTTATAGTAATGTTTGGAGAAGATTTTATAAGCCTTTCGGTGACTTTTTTTTGAATGATATTTTTTTTGGTAGATGTAAGTAAATTATATTGGGGTTTTTCATCATCAGCGATTAAGTCATCATCTTTATATATTTTTGGAATTAGTTCTTGATTAAAGCCTAAGATATAATAGATTTTATCTTTGTCATTTATTTCGTTTAATGAAATAACGTTTACAGCATTGTCATATTTTTTAGCAGGGATGGTTAGGTTTTTTAATTTTTCTTTAATTATAGTTAGATATGTTTCGTCTATCGGTAAATTATATTGGTTTAAAAGGTCAATGATTTTGTTTTTAACCTCACCATTTGGTGTTTTTTCTAAAGCGATATTTAAGTCTTTATTTTCAGTTAAGTTTTTTAAAAAGGTTTGGACAGCTGACGTACTGTAAATGGAAATTTTATTATTAATGTTTAGTGGTATTTTATAAAGAGAGAAGATTCTTTTTAGTTCGGGAATGTAATCGTCAGTTAGGCCAGTGATAAATATTTCGCTTGGTGATTTGGTTTTTAAGTTTTCGGCGATTTGCGTGGCAACATAGGCGATTTCATCTTGCATAGTACTAAATTCATAAACTTTTGGTAGGTAGTCGTTTTTAGTCTCTTCGGTAATGTTTAGGTTATATTTTTTTAGTTCGTTTAGAAGGTATGGTTCAAGGTCTGGGTAACCAATTATAGTGATATTTTTTGGGTTAAATAAGGGATTTTTTTCGATAAGATTGTTTGCCATGAGATAATCATAGTATTTTTTTATTTTAGGATGATTAACAAAGATATTTTTTAAGTATTTTTGAGCAACAGAAAAATTTAGATGAAATTCCTTCATCAAAAAATAGGTGGCTTCGGTTTTTATTTTGCCATAGTAGTTTTGAATAAATTCTTCTTTGGTCATCATTTTAATATTTATTAGTTTTTTATTTTGAGATATTTCTTTTAAGAGTTTGTTTTTTAAATTGTTTGGGATAATGACTAAACTATGATTAGGTATTTTTTCAAGCATAAGACCACTTTCTTTCTCTTTTAATTATAGCATGTTTATTACCTTTTCGAATAAAAATGTAATAAACATTTTACTAGAAAAGCGTTTGGATAATTTGCCTAGTAAATACATAAGTAGTCTTGAGTACTTGCCAACTTTCATATGAGAGGAAGCTTGATGTTTATGAACAAAAAAGATTTTTTAATTACTTTTCAAGTAATAATTATCATTCTATACATAGTATCATTAACGATTTTTGCACGAAAAAAATAGTACTCAATCTTTTTAGAAATTAAGTACAAATAATTATATTATTTTAATTCAAAGTCAATCTTACTTAGATTTGACTTTAGTTTGGAGTATATTCATGTTCTAATTAGGAAACATTTAAACTTTTTTCTTGACAAAAGCATTATTATTTTTTCGTGTGCCAAATTGTTCGGCAAGGGCAACAACACTGCTCTTATATCGATTATATGCAGATTCATAATCTCCTTTTTCAATTGCTTTTACACTTGCATCAATAACGTTTTCATATATGTAGTTATAAATTTTATTATTGCCATCAATTTTTTCTATATTTTTAACTATTATTGGAGCCATTTCATAATAATATTCCTTGTTTCTTTCAGAAACAAAATTATCTCTAAACCATCTTAACACTTGTAATTCGTAGCAATTATCATCGAAATTTTCTTTGAAGTGTCTCATACATGCGTTGTTAAATAGCACTTTATATCTGTATGTTCTGTATCTCCATTAGTTGTATCAATTATGTGTGCACTTTTATCATCACTGTCTATTGCAATATGAATAGATTCATGTTTTTCTCTTGGATCATCTGTATAAATATCAATTTTGGTATCGTATTTTTTACTGTTTGGTGTTGTCGCTTTAATTATTGGTTTTTCATCTGTCATTGTATTTACTATCCTTAGCATTTAAAATATTGATTAAAAGTTTTCCTATTTGATATAATGCATATGATATACCATCTAAGTGGAATATGTCGTCATAATCCGCTAAGCATAATTCTAATTCTGATATATCACTTTCTACTTTTTTATATTCTTGTTGAATACTATTAATATTATTAGTAGTAAAATATTCCGGCCATTTTTTTATCATGGATAGTACTTTTTTTAAGTTTTCAGCTACTTGTTTTTTGGATATTTCTAAATATAGTTCGTTTTCAAGATTCTCAATATCATTTAAATTACTTTCAATTTGATTTATCATATATTTAATGTTTTTGTTAAAACATTTTTTTTGTTCTATCGTAGGTTTATAGCTAAACATTTTTCCCTTTCTCCATATAATTATGTTATTTTAATTCAAAGTCAATTTTACTTAGATTTGACTTTAGTTTTTTTCTTTTGGAGGCTGGAAGTTTCTTCTTCAACTTCTATTTCAACTGGCTTATATTTATTTAATTCAATGCATCCAACTATTTCCAAGACTACCATATAGGCAATTAACAAAGGATTTACTGGAAGTAATAAGAATGAACCGATGAAGCAAAGCAGGGTTCCAATTACAGCATATGACTTTTTGGATGTAACAAATCCTATCCAAGCAAAAACCGCACCAAATCCTAAAAGAAAAATCATTGGCATTATAATAAACAATTCATATGGAACATATAACCCCGTGATTAATAGATAAGCGCCATAGTATGCGGCCATGTATATAACTGTTGTTGTGGCAAAAACACAACCGGCAAACAGGGCTTGACTTCTTTTTTCAAACATTTTATCCCTCTATTCTTGTTTTTATTATATCACGTCTTTTAGAATGTAGTAAAGGAAAAATATCATAGTTGACGTTTGGTTTATTATTCTTGAATAATATTACCTTTAATTGAATGATACTGGATTTGACATTATTTTAAGGATTAGATCAAAGTTATCGTCTTTGGCGGCAATGTTTTTCTTTTGCATACCACATTTTTCACATTTATAGACTATTTTATATGTATCTTTTTTAAATGGTTCAATGGCAATTGGTTTAAGGGTTCCGTGACATTTTTCAGCACGATCACCAGGGTTTATATCGACATGTTTGGATGAAAGACAGTATGGACAATGATCTCTGGCGGTGTATCCTAAGGGATTTACCTTTTTACCACAAACCTCGCAAATAAATGGTTCATCTATCATTGTAAATTTAGATTTGCTTTCCATAAAGATTCTCCTTTTCTAAGGTTTCTTTTATTTTTTTATATATTTCTGTTTTTTCAATTTTAGTCCGTAGAACGTCAAAGGTTTGAACTTCCTTGGAATTAATTCCATATCTTTCGGCGATATCCTTTTTTCGATTTTCAAAGGTGACGATTTCACCTTTACTATTTACCGACATATCACAGATATTTAGTAAGGTGAGTTCATCTGAATTATAATCTGTGATTATTCCGTGGTTTAATATTTCTTTGGAATATGGATAATTATTTTGCATCAAAAGTTTTCCACCATATAAATTATGATTAGAGTTTTCACCACCTATGGCGTAACCTATGTCATGAATGTATCCGAGTAAAAACATGTCTTCGGGATGACGATTTATCAGGTGAGAAAATTTGGCCATGAGTTTGGCGACGCTTAGCGAATGAATGGCGCGATTATTTAAAAAGTTACATTTCATATTATCATTTCCTTACTTTTTAAGATTATCATTTTTAATTTTGGTTGTCAATTACAGTATAATTACAGTTTAATGGGTTAGGATATAATTGGTGATTATTTATGAAAAAAGTTTTAATTACAGGAGCGCGAAGTGGGATTATTTCAAAGGTTATAGATAATATAATAAATGATTACGAGTTATATTTAACTGTTCATACGGATAGTCAGGTTCGGGCGATGAAGGATAAGTACAAGAATTATAAGAATGTTACTTGTATGAAATTAGATATTACAAATGAATATGATTACCGGAAGATTGAGAATATAGATATTGATATTTATATTGCTAATGCGGCGATTGCAGAAAGTGGTTCGATGATTGAGATGCCGGTAGATAGAATTCGCGATAATTTTGAGACAAATGTGTTTAGTAATTTTAAGGTGCTACAACGGGTTTTACAAAAGATGATAAAAAAAGGAAGGGGTAAGGTTATAATTATGGGGTCTTTGGCTGGAAAGATTCCAATGCCTTTTTTGGGTGCCTATAGCGGAAGTAAGGCTAGTTTGATCAAGATGACTGAGGCTTTGAGGTTTGAACTTTTATTACTGGACTCGGATATTAAGGTTTCTCTTATTTTGCCTGGGCTTTATGATACTGGTTTTAATAAGCTGGCAATGGATAAGAAATACGATTTTATGGATGTTAATTCTTTTTTTGAATATCAATTAGATTTTATTCATAGTTATGACAAGTTTGTTTTATTTTTTGAACAAAGAGCTTTGACTTCAATTGTGAATAAGATTTGCCAGGCAATTTATAGTGATAATCCAAAATTTATTTATAGTGCGCCGTTTAGCCAGAATATGTTTACTAAAATAATCAGTTTGTTTTGGTAATTTGATATGGATTTTGTTTTGTACCATCACCTATTAGAGTGATGTTTTTATTTAGGTAAAGTGCGGGCATCGCGGCAATAAAATTACTATTTGCCATATTATCAGGGAAATATGTATTGCCGATATAGTAAACGGTACTTTCGGAGTATTCATCTTTAGAGATTGTCCAAGCGGCTTCAAGGTTGTTTTGTTTAACTATTTTGTCTAGATAATTTTGACATTTGGTTTCATTTTTGAAGATGAGGCTGATGTTTCCACAGGTTTTAGAGTTATCCATAGCCTCAATATATTCACTCATACTTATGAGACCAATTTTTGAGGTAGTTATTTGTTCTTTTTCTTCTTCAACCGTATATTTTAAAGCTATGCCAGATTTTTGGGTTTTATAGACGGCGCCAATATTCCAAGTGTGATTTACTATTTGGTCCTGAATGTCTTTAGGAAGGCTTAGATAAAAGTTTTGATTTAGATATTTGTTTAGGGTTGATGTTTCCCAGTTGTTTTGGTTATTTTCGTCAAAAGGGATGTTTTTGAGATTTTCGGCTTTAATTATCTTTATTGTACCATCTGGTTCAAAGGAAATAATTCGCCAAAGTTCATTATTAAATTTTAGATAGTTATTAGGGTTTATTCCTTTATAGACGTAACGGTTTGGCGTACTTAAGTAGAGTCCGCCATTTTGCTTGACTATGGGTATTTCTAGACCATGAGTATTTATGCTTGTAAGACCTCCGGTTAACATAGTGATGATTAGGGTTAAATATTTGGTAATTGTGTACATATATATCTTCCTTTCTGGCCCCTTCATAGATAATCATAGTGTGTCGACCTCAAATTTCCTTTTTTTTATTAAAAAAATCAGTATTTTTTACTGATTTAAATGGCTATCTCCAGTTTTATAATCAATTGTGATTCCATCTTGAATATTATAAACGAAGATATTGAATGAAATTCCTTTACCACCATCTTCAATCGACTCAGCTTCCATTTGGACGCCGGTTGCTAAAAGATTATCTCCTTCAAAAATTGGGGTTACCCTGTATAGAACGTGATTTTTAGTCTCTTCTATATAATCGGCTACTTCGTTTTCATATTTAAGCATGCTAGCGGCGTTCATATATCTGGTACATGTTATGAGATTTTTTTCATTGGCGTTTTCACCGGTTAGTTGATAACCGATTAGGTGGCATCTGTTGTATAGGTATTTACCGTCGACGATTTCATATTTAACAGTATGCCACCCGGTTGGTTTTATCATACCGATTGAGCCTCTTTCTTCGGTAGGCATGGTTTCTTTACCAACTAAAGCAATAGCTTGTCCGCAGCGACCAAGGGAATCTAAGTCACTATATTCTTCAAGTGATTTGATTTGTAATTCTTCTTTTGTAAATTCTGGTTTACTATTATTAATGGCTATGACAGGTTCACCACTATATTCAGGAATATTTCCAATGTCATATGAATGAGATACTGTTTGGGCTTCGTCTTTGGTTTCAGGTTCATCTGGGATGATTATACTTTTTATGTCATCTTGATAAAAGCCTCCTAGGCCTAAAATAATTAAAAGAGCTAGGGTTATTATGGCATTTTGGGTTTTGAATTTTCTTTTTTTCATATGGTCACCTTCTTATTTTATTTTAGCAAAGTAAACATGTGTTCGTCAATAGATGCAAAAAAGATTAACTTTGGTTGTTAATCTAAGATTTTTTCAGATATTTCCCGGCATATTTCTTTGATATCGGTTGTTCCGGTTAATTCGAATCTAACGGTTCCAAGGCCACTTATGGTTATGTCAATTTCAGCGTCCATATCCATCATGCCGGCAGTTTCAACTGAGTAGGCTTGGATTTTCGAATACGGAATAGATGTGTAGTCGATTTTTTTACCGGTTAGTCCTTGGACATTTACAGAGATTATTCTTTTATCGGTGAATATTAGTTTATCGCGCATGGATTCAAATGAAGCGATTATTTCTTCATTTTTTATTATGATGTCTTTGACGATTTCTTTTCCTCTTTCATTTGGAATATGTCCTAGTTTAATTAGGGCTTTATTTTTAAAATCTACCATGATTATTCCTTTCTATCTAGTTTTGAAAATGACCAAATTTAGCGGTATCTTCATATTTTATATTTTTTAAATTTAGTGATGCAATGATGTTTTGTGGGGTACACATGGCATATAGTTCTTCTGGGGGTTCAATGTTACCTTTATTACTATTTATATAGATAGCTAAAGGTCTAGCAATGCCAATAGCGTAGCTAAGCTGAACTTCACACCATTTAAGATGATATTCTCTTAAGTATGATTTGGCAATTTCTCTAGCCATATAGGCACCACTACGATCAACTTTTGTTGGGTCTTTGCCACTAAAGGCACCTCCACCTACTGGGGCGAATGATTGATAACTATCAACGACTATTTTTCTTCCCGTTAGTCCAGCATCTCCTTCAAATCCACCAATTAGAAATTTACCGGTTGGATTTATGAGGTAATTTTCAACTTCAACATGATATTCATTACATATTTCATCACATATTTGTTTTATTTGGTTATCAGTTTCTTCTCTTCTACATTCGCAGTTATTATAAGATACAGTGAATGTTTTGATTTTTTTTAGTTTCATTTCATTATCATAATAACCTGTTATTTGGGCTTTACCATCTGGATAATAGATGTCCGGATATTTTTTTCTTAGCTCATCATATTTCCAAGATAGTTTTTGGAGAATAACCATAGCTTTGGGAAGTAATTCCTTGGTGTCGTCACAGGCATAGCCAAACATCATGCCTTGGTCACCGGCACCACCTACAGCGTCATTAGTACCTAGGGCAATATCTCTACTTTGATGACCTAAATTGTTTACTATTTCATAATTATCTTTATAACCAATATCTCTTAAGACTCTTTTGACTACACTTTCAATATCTACTATAGAGTTACTGGTGACTTCTCCGGTGATAAATATTTTTCCTTTGCCACCCATTACTTCAATAGCACATCTGGAATTTTTATCACCTTTTAAGTATGCATCTAACAAGGCATCACTTATTTGATCGCAGACTTTATCAGGATGTCCACGAAAGACTATTTCATTACTATATAACTTCATATACATCTTACCTTTCTTTATCATTATAGCATTTTTATTTATGTTTGTTACTTTTTTAGTTATTAACATGTCTAATTTGTTTTATTTTTGACATTTAACTTATGGTAAAATTAAAGTAAAGTTGCTTAAAAAATTATTAATTTTAATTTTTAATTAAAATGTCAAGTGCAATATGTGTTCCATTTTGCATTTTCTTTTTAAAACGTAATGCATTTTGAGAATTATTATATACTGTATATCTAACAGTGTTTTAGTACTATTTAAGATGACATAGATCTAAAACAAGATTATAAAACACTTCAAGATGAACTATTTGAGTATGCAAAAACAAAAGGTGATTTTGATAAGTTAAAACCAAAACTCACAGAAGCATATAAAAATGTTAAAGGAGTTAACATAGATAACGAACTTACAAGTGAACTTGCGGGACAATACATATTTAGTGATACTGAGTTTGTACAAAATCTTTCTAAACATAGAAATATATTTCAAAAGGTATATGATGAAATTAAACATCTTTATAAGATGGCAACAGCTGGTTCAAAAGAAGCTAGACAACTAGAAAAAGTAAAACGTACATTTGAAAAGATATATCAAAATAACGAGGCTGACGCTAGTGCAGAAACAGAATATAGTATAGGTGGTATTAACGCCATAAAACAAATGAAAGATTCAAAATATAAGTCGGATGCTTTGAAGAATTATGAAAAAGCTTTAAAATTAAAAAAAGATGGAGTAAATAATGAAGAAATTAGACAACAAACTAAGTGGTTTCAAGATAAATATGGCAAATGGAAGTTTGAATTTGATGATAGTTCAATTAAACTAATAAAAAATATAAACCAGAATTCAACTTATAAACTCAAGGATATAATCAGTCATGATTATTTATTTGAATTATATCCTGAATTAGCTGATTATAATATTTCTTTTAAAAACAAACAAAATGGTGCAACAACCTATTATGGAGAAAAAGAAATAGAGGTAAATAATTCGTTGCTTAGTGATAGGAAACAGTTAAAAGGAACTCTATTACATGAAATACAACATGTAATTCAACATGTTGAAGGATTTAATACTGGAACAAATACAATATTAGGACGCCGTAGATATGCTAATCGTCTTGGTGAAATAGAAGCCTCAGATACAAAGCAAAGATATATGAATGATATGTCGAAGGAAGATAGAATGCATATAGCTCCAGAATCATCAAAATCAAATCCAACCCATCCACAAAGAGAACAGATTTTATCTAAAATGAATAAGATTGAAAAAAGTTTGAACTCGTTGTATGATATTTTTAGAGGTGAATCTGATGAAATTATTGAAACATCTAATAATGAAAATACGAAAATTCTTCATGGCAGAAACAGACCCGTGGGAAGCACTGGGGATAAATCCCAAAAATTTGCAAAGCAAGGAAGAATTGAAGAAGGACTAGAAAATAGTTCTTCTTTTAATAATAAACAAGAAATAAATAAAGAAATAAAAAGACTTAATTCATTAATATATATTGCAACAATAAACTAAACATTACTAAAATTTTGCAGGGTACTCCAACAATTATATGGTATCCTTGTACGGGTTTGAGCTAAACATTACTAAAATTTTGCAGGGTACTCCAACTTTTAGGGATATATGAGAGAAAAAAATTGCTAAACATTACTAAAATTTTGCAGGGTACTCCAACTTATGTGATAGTTAAAGGAATAATTAATTTGCTAAACATTACTAAAATTTTGCAGGGTACTCCAACGGTAAAAGAGGACGCAAAGAAAAACGATTAGCTAAACATTACTAAAATTTTGCAGGGTACTCCAACACAGAATACATAGAAGTGACTTCCCCCGTTGCTAAACATTACTAAAATTTTGCAGGGTACTCCAACAAGTGGCAAAGGAAGTTGTTAAACAAATAGGCTAAACATTACTAAAATTTTGCAGGGTACTCCAACAAGACACAGTCAGTCGACTGTGTCAAATTGCTAAACATTACTAAAATTTTGCAGGGTACTCCAACCAAAAAGAACGGGTAACTTATTTATAGTTGGCTAAACATTACTAAAATTTTGCAGGGTACTCCAACTTTATCTTCATAAGTTATTTTTGTCATAAAGCTAAACATTACTAAAATTTTGCAGGGTACTCCAACTAATGAAGTGCAGAGAAGTGCCTTTAGCACAGCTAAACATTACTAAAATTTTGCAGGGTACTCCAACTAATGAAGTGCAGAGAAGTGCCTTTAGCACAGCTAAACATTACTAAAATTTTGCAGGGTACTCCAACCAAGAGTAATGGTAACAGTTATTCAGGTAGCTAAACATTACTAAAATTTTGCAGGGTACTCCAACAAATAAGGAAAGGAGAATAAAACATGACATGCTAAACATTACTAAAATTTTGCAGGGTACTCCAACTAATGCAAAGGACATTGCAAGATTAAATAGGCTAAACATTACTAAAATTTTGCAGGGTACTCCAACGTATATAAGAAAAAGAGGAAATCTTTTATTGCTAAACATTACTAAAATTTTGCAGGGTACTCCAACATGCCAAGCATTGCAGAAGTGAAAGACGAAGCTAAACATTACTAAAATTTTGCAGGGTACTCCAACTATATCAAAATATACGAACAAGTTTACCTTGCTAAACATTACTAAAATTTTGCAGGGTACTCCAACAAGAAACAGGAAATAAATTGTCTAAAAAATGCTAAACATTACTAAAATTTTGCAGGGTACTCCAACAAAGAAGTAATTAATAAAGCTATCAATAAAGCTAAACATTACTAAAATTTTGCAGGGTACTCCAACGAATTACTAATTTCATAAACCTTGCGATATGCTAAACATTACTAAAATTTTGCAGGGTACTCCAACTAATTTAGATCATACACCTTACGATTGTCGCTAAACATTACTAAAATTTTGCAGGGTACTCCAACATATGATAATTCCAAATAATTCTAACATAAGCTAAACATTACTAAAATTTTGCAGGGTACTCCAACATGAGTGACGCCGTTATTATGACTATAATAGCTAAACATTACTAAAATTTTGCAGGGTACTCCAACCAACACAAGTGATGTGATAAAAAAAGCCATGCTAAACATTACTAAAATTTTGCAGGGTACTCCAACTAAGAATTAAATTCGCATTCAAAAAAAAGGGCTAAACATTACTAAAATTTTGCAGGGTACTCCAACAGAGTCTTGATTAACGTACGATATTCAACTGCTAAACATTACTAAAATTTTGCAGGGTACTCCAACTAGAAGATGATATAAAAGAAAATGGTGATGCTAAACATTACTAAAATTTTGCAGGGTACTCCAACGAACAAAATGGGTACTTCCATGGGACTTATGCTAAACATTACTAAAATTTTGCAGGGTACTCCAACAATCATCATACCAAGTTACTTCTATTGCAGCTAAACATTACTAAAATTTTGCAGGGTACTCCAACGGGCAATCAATAGCATAAAATGTATTATCTGCTAAACATTACTAAAATTTTGCAGGGTACTCCAACTGGAAATAATACCAATTGTTTTAAACTGGCGCTAAACATTACTAAAATTTTGCAGGGTACTCCAACTATAAGTATACAGGAGGTATAGCAAGTCCTGCTAAACATTACTAAAATTTTGCAGGGTACTCCAACAGGAGGTGTTTGATAAATGTTAAAATTATTGCTAAACATTACTAAAATTTTGCAGGGTACTCCAACATAAGCAAAGACAATAATGAAATGTAACAAGCTAAACATTACTAAAATTTTGCAGGGTACTCCAACCATTACCATAGGCTAAATGTTCCGGTTCTAGCTAAACATTACTAAAATTTTGCAGGGTACTCCAACTTTAAATGCAGCCAAAAGTGTTATTGATTGCTAAACATTACTAAAATTTTGCAGGGTACTCCAACGATACATTGATAGGAGCTTATTCTACATTAGCTAAACATTACTAAAATTTTGCAGGGTACTCCAACAAATTATATGTGGAAAGATGGAACTGTTGAGCTAAACATTACTAAAATTTTGCAGGGTACTCCAACTAATGAATATGTTGCTCCTTTAGTTGAGACGCTAAACATTACTAAAATTTTGCAGGGTACTCCAACCTCAAAATAATTATAACTTATTTTAAAAAATAATGCAATTTGTTATAATATTAATGGTGATAATAGTATGGAAATTATTTTTTCTGATAAAGAAAATGAGTATAATGTTAATTTTAATAATAATTGTGTTATGTTTGGATCTAATAATTCTGGTAAAACTAAAACTTTAAAAGTACTGGCCGATTCTTTAAAAAATGGTAATGCAATTGTTAACTCTTTAAAACGGCAAAAAAATGAATATGATGTTATTTTTTTCAGTGAAGAAGCTGATTTTAATGATGAATTTTCTTTTACAAAAAGTAATTTATTTAGATCTACAATTTATGCTTCAATAATGAGTAGTATTAATAAGGACCAATTATTAAAGGAAGTAAATTCGACATTTGATAAAATAGACTCTAAAGTTAATGATTATTTAGATAAAAATATGAATCAATACTTTGATAATAAAATCAAGTTTGATATTGACATTACTGATTTAGATAATATTATAAATAAATTTACTTCTGTTTATATTAATGATTTAAATGATAATAAAAAAATTCCAAAAAGTTTTAAAAGAATTTTATTATATCAACTTGCTTTACTTAATTTTAACGACAACAAAGAAAAGTTTATTATTATAGATGACTTTGATTTATATTTGGACTCAGATAATATAATCAGAATTTTGAAGTTTGTTTCTAAATATTCATCTGATAATTGTCATTTTATTTTAAGTACTTCAAATCCTATAGTTTATACATATTTGTCAAAAGAATTTGATGTATATAAAATTAATAATCAAAAATTATATAAACTTTCTGATTTAAATTATATAATTAAAAGAAGTATAATAGGAAGAGAATATCAAAAAAATCAGGAGTCAATTTCTTTTGAAGAATTTTATAATAACAATGTTCATTTAATAAACGAAAAAGATATCAATATTTTTTATAAAAATAATTATGTTTTTCAAAAGACAAACATTGGTATCATTTTAACTAGTGATTATATTTATTTTAATAAATATGATTCTGATGGCAGTTATATTATAACAAGGAACAGTGAAGAAATTCAGTTTTTAAAATTTATTTGTGACGAGCTATTGACAGAATATGAAATAATTGATATACTTTAAGTACGTTGGGAACAACGTAACATTACTAAAATTTTGCAGGTTGCTGCAATAAGGCATTTATGCCTTAGGTTTGGTCGAGCCTTTCGACTTTTTTTGTACTTAAAAACGTAGTGATTTTTCACTACGTTTTTTTATTCGAAAACAATTAACGATTCATTAGTTATAAGTTCATCATCTAATTTATTTCCCGTTAAAAGTAACATATTATTATATTGATTTTCAGTCACTTGTATTAATCTTACATTTCCTTTTTCTGGTGTATTTTGTCTTATTCTATTGATATGTTTTATTATATCATCATGGTTTTTACAGATTCTTGAATATACTGAATATTGCATCATAATATAGCCATCATTCAAAAGAAATCTTCTGAATTTTCCGTATATTTTTTTATCTTTTTCGGAAATTACTGGCAAGTCATACATAACTATTAATCTCATAAATCTATTTATAATTACATCCCCTATTCTATTAACTTAGGAAAAGATAGATTCACCTCTCCGCTAGATATAGTTTTGACATAGCTTTTAACAAGTAAATCTATACTGTACTCTAAACTACATTTTTTGTTTTCACATATAACAGGATAATTTAAAATATTAATTAACTGTCTTCGCAGTTCAAAAGAAAGTTCTGGATTATCATCTTTAACTAGAGCATAGACATATTTATCAGCAATTGCTCTATATGGTTCAATCAAATCATAAGCCAGGTTAAAATTATTAACTTTTGATTTATGGTTAACGCCTAAATATGTATTTAATCCATATATACTTAGAGTTCTTATTATTGAACTTTTTATTATTTGATAACAATAATTTAAGGCATTATTAACAGAGTCATCATAAAATCTAATAAAATCACTTCCAAATAAACTTCTGAAATACAGTTTAGCAGCAAGACCCTCACGGTTGGTCTTATCTCCTGGTTCTACTTCTTTAGTGTAATTTTCTAAAATAGAAATCGTTCTTTCATCTTTACTTGTTTGACATAAAACAGCTATTTCATTTTCTATTTTATGGATAACTATTTCTTGCCATATTTTTTCTTTTAAATTTTCTTGTAAATTAAGTTGATATTCTATATTTTCAAGCTGCTTAAAATGATAATTATATGGATACATAATACTAACGGGTTCATATTTATCATTACAAGCTATGAAACAAATTCCATGTTCACCAAAAGAAGATAATAGTTTACCAGTAATAACGGTCTGATTATCTTCTAAAATGACAAAATTTATATCTTCTAATGGTATTCTGTTTTCTTTTTCTTCTTTAATTACTACTAAATTGTTATTTTCGGTTCTTAATTTATCACTTTTTTTAATAATTACTTGTCTATAGCCCATTGATTTCTCCAAGTTTAGTAATTTCTAATTTCTTTATTTCTTTAATGGTAGAAATGGTTATTTGGTATTGTGAGCGTTCTTTTTCAAATAATTTGCCTTGCCCATATAAATCATGACCATCACCTGTGACACTCGCTACTTCAAGCATGCCGCTGCTGAAGCCGTTTATATAGCATATAGCATTTTTACCATCTTTTAATTCAATATAGACAAGCTGGTTTTTAGATAATGTATATAGTTTTGTGTATTTATTAGATAATGATTTGTAGTTTGTTATTTCATAGTTTGAACCTTGACCATACCATAATTGTACATCAAAGTCGATATCTTTATTTTGTTTTATTCTTTTAATATTGGCTAAATCAAATAAATCATATCCAACAAAATAAAGTTTATCATCATCTTGTTTTTTATATACATCTATTGTAAAGACGCTTTCTTTAGCAACAAATCTTTCAACATCTTTACCATTTATTTTTTCTTTAATAATATGTCCTTTACCTGGAGTAAATTCTGTGGCCATTTTAACTTTTTTAATTAGATTTCCGGTTTTAGGGTTTTTAGGATATCCCTTTTCTTTAATAACATCGGTACCCTTTTCTGTACCAAGCCATGATTTTAAAGTAAGATATATTTCTTTAGCACCTTTGTCTTTATCGGCAATGTCATCTATATTTTTTTGAGTTAATTTTTCAACAGGTATTCTATTATATTTTAACTTTTGTTCTTTATTAATTCCAAAGTATGTTTCGGCGTGCATTGAACCTGTGGCTTTTAGTTTAACATTAACTGGATTTACTACTTTAATGCTACTTATATCATCACCATTATAATTTGGTAATGTTTTAACATAATTTTTTATAACATTTATATCACGTTCATACAATCTAACCTTAGCTTCATTAGCAAAATTATTGTATGGTTCTGGGAATCTTAAATTTTTATATCTTAAACCATTTATTTTAGACTCTTTTATGCAATCATCAATATAGTTTCTAAATCCTTGAATTGTTAAATCACCTGTTTCAGCATCAGTATAATCTTTAAATTCAAGTTCTGTTTCTTTCTCTATTTTGTCAAGTTCTTCACTAGTGGCACTCATAAATTGTCTGCGTATTTTTTCATAGGCAGCAATTTTCATTTCCAAAGATTTATTCATAGAGGCTATGACAATTCCATCCATTGCATGATGAATGTTGCAACTTCTATTTTTCTTTACTTCTTCATATGTATCATTTTTGACATAATATGTTGGTGATTCATAGCTTGTCGCTAAACCGTTAAGTCCCCATCTTGATCTTAAGAATCCAGTCATTGAGCCACTAAATGTATTAATTTCTTTGACGTTTAAGTTGGCCTTTAAGAAACTTACTAAGGCTCTTGCGATATATTTGGTATCATTTAAATTTTGATTTCGCATTTGACCAGCTATTTCTGGAGTTAAATCTTCTAAAAGGTAATTATCTTTTTTCTTATCTGGAATAGTAGACTGATTTGAGATAAAGTTTTTATAATGGTTCCACTTTTCGGTTTTACCAAACCATTCATAAGGTGTTCTTTGTTTTTTCTCTTGATTGGCAGATTTAAATACAAGGGTTTTATTTAAATAGCTATCATCAAAGGTTCTTGAATAAGGAAGAATATGATCTATTTCTACGTTATCATCTTGATAAATGTCTTGTAAAGTTATTTTCTTCAAGGTATAAGGGCAGAATTCTCCTTGTTCTTGCCAAAGTCTATATTTTAAGACATCTTTACTAGTAACTTTATCAATAGCTTTTCCAGTTAATTCGGATATTATTTTTTTATCTTTTAATTTTCTTTCAAAATTATCTTTTTGTCTTTTTTCAATTTCGCGTCTTTCTTCAATTGATTTAGCAAGTTCTCTAGCGGTTTCAATGTTTATTCTCTCTGGTAGTCCATACTTTTTAATAATAGCATTTATGATTTTTCTGGCTTCAGATAGAGAATGCATAACTAATTGATTTACTTCTAGAGCGTCATCACCTTCGCTGAATGGAAGAACCAAATCGTGTTTATCATTTGAATTTTCAGCTCTAAAGTCATCAAATATTTCACTAGCTGCTTCATCATATCTTTTTCCTTGAAGCATCAAAGGTAATATTTTATATATAGCTTCCAAAGACAATCTAATATGATCTTTAAAGGTTGGCATATTTTCAATCGGTTCAATATATTCATTTGGAATGTTTTCTGATTTTTCAACTTCTGATTTAATGTCTTCATTTAATTTACAATTGGCTAAAATTACTGATATTTCGTCTAATAGTTTTAAATTATCTTTAATTTTATCCCATTCATTTGGATTCCATTTACTAAATTCTTTTTTAAATAAGATATAGCCTTTAGATTTGAAAAATTCATTATTTTGTTTGGCATCATCTAAGAGTTTATTTAACTCTTCTTTTTCTTCTGAGGTTAATTCGGAAACTTGTATTTTTTCTTTACTAAGTTTTTTGGCCATTTTGTCGCAGGCTTTTTTATATTCTTTTTTCGATAGTTGATTATTTTTATATATAACGTGTTCTTGATCAATAATTTTAGTTATATCTTTATATTTAATCGTCTCTTTATTATAGAAAAGTTCAGCCGCTTTAGTAAGTTGTTCCGGAGTTAGTCCAACATAATCTTTAGTTGTTTTATATCTCAAGTTTAAAAGTTTTTCAACATAGACAAATTTTTCTGATGAAGGTGCTTGTTTTGGGGCACGAGGTTTATGATCAAATTTACATTCTCCAACCATTCTTGATATTAAACTTGTTTCTGAACCGTATGGAGAAATGACTTTTTTGGTTTTGTCTGTTTCTTTATCTTTGACAAAGTAGTATCCTGGCCCTTTTGAGTAATGTCTTTGAGCTGACCAAATGTCTAAATATTTATCTTTAAACTCTTTAGTTATTGTTCCTAGTTCTATTTGTTTATTTAATACTTTTTCTATTTCATCTTGATACATTTCTCTAGTGACAGACATTTTATAATTATCACTTGAGTTTCTTATCCCATCTTTGAATTTATCATTTTTTAAAAACATTTCACTGACAATACGGTAATTATTATCTTTCATAATCTTTTCATTTTCAGAGATGGCGGTTTTAACTTTTCCATTTTCTGATGAATTATCAGAGTCATCTTCACGATTTGATTTATAACCACGATGTTTTGCCCAGTGACATAAAATTATAGATAATTCTTCATTACTTAACTTTTCATCTAAGCCTTTTACTTTTAGGTCATATGGAGTAGTATCTTTTCCTTTATAGTAATCTTCAACCATCATACTATAAATTATATTTAAATATTCTTCTCTTTCACTTGGTAAAAGTGATGAGATATCTTTTGGTGTACCTAGTATTCCATAATCATATAGTAATTTTTTTACTCTGTCTAATCTATATTCTTTTCTTTGAATATTTCTTCTGGTGCCTCGGTATCCTCTTCTAACAGAAGCTTTCTTTTCTCCAGTTTTGGCTTTTTCAGCAGCAGGGAATATCAATGATCCGGCATCAATAATTCTTTTTGGGTCGCCATTATCATCAAGGGCTAAAAGTCCCCAACCAGTTGATGCGATACCAATATCAATTCCCAATGAATATTTTTCTTTCATAAATCATACTTCCTTCCTTTTATTACTATACTTTTGTTATCACAAGTTAATTTTATCATAGACGTCAGTGAATAACAACAGGTTATAAAAAGAGCAGATAAAAACAATGTAAGTCTCTACTGCCCTTCTCTAACTTGATTATATCACATTTTTTATTTGTTTTGTAAAAAATGAGTATCGTTTACTCATTTTAATATTAATTTCTTTTGTTTTGGATGATTTGAATTAATAAAATCGGATGCTTCAATTAAGGATGGATAGATGGAATCATAGAGGCAGTGAACAGCTGGAATTTCGGCATAATAGGCATTTTTTAATTCTTTTTCATTTCTTTTATTAATAATTTCAGTAAATAATTTGAACTGCTAAGAAGATGGAACTAAAACATCATTTTTCCCTTAAAGGCATAATGTTTCAACATTTAAATTTTTGATGTTTTCAAGAAAATTTTTAGAGAATCTTTTGATTTCTTCATAGGTGGACTTTTCTTCAACAGCATTTTCTAAGCGAAACTGGTTTCCACTTTCAACGATTTGTTTTTTATTATATAAAAAATTAGAGGTGATAGGCGGGTTAAGAAAAGAATAATCGAAGGTATATAGGGGTGAAAAAAGAGTTAGAGAGTTTGCTTTGGCTCTGTTTTCTTCTTTTTCTAGGTAAAGACCTAGGACAACAGTTCCCATACAGGTTGCGACATAATCTATGGTTTTGAAGTTTACATTTATTTTTTCAGAAAGTTTATTCATCACTTATTCTAAATCATGGGCCATTTCAATAAATGATAGGTCTTTTAAAGGTGCTTTTTTATTATGGTGGATAACTCAAGATAGGTCTTTATTATGTCATTTATTTTTTGTTTGTCTCTTTCGAGTAAGGTTTTGATTATTTAGTCTTTTTCAGGAACATTTAATAGCTCTTTTAGTTTTGAAATATCGATGTTTTTGCCGCTCTTACCATGATTTCTTTGATCTATTCTTAAAATAAGATAGTCGTCTTTAAGTATTTGAGTAAGGTAGTCATAATTACCTAGGGGATTATAAGATATTTTTTTACTTCTTTGATACCTTTTTCATGGCAGTCATAGCCTCCAATGTGAAGCATAACGACAAGGTTTTCGGATTCTGGGTTTCCTTCTAAGGAACCTCTTATGACAAGCCCATCTCTCATTTTGAATTCTAGTTCTTTATTCATCTAATTTATGTCCCCAAATTTGATAAATGATTCTAAGACAAAGCTACCAAAGTAGCGATTTTTCTTTAGATAAAGATACCATGACTTAACGTCTTTAATGAGAGATTTATCATTATTGTTGGTTAGAGAACAGAGAAATACGCGAATACTTTCAAGAAATTTGAATGAATCAAAGGAATCTAGATTTTTGGTGTGGTGAAGGGCATTTACTATGGCTTTGATAATCGTGAAAACGTTACGATATTTATGAGAGACTACATTACATATAATATCGGTTTTATATTGGTTGACGAGTTTTCCATAGTCTTCATTTAAAACGATGGCGTTATAAAGGTTATTATAATAGTAATTATAACTTTGACACGGCATATATTTTGAGAATTTCTTTTCAAATTTTGTTTTGTCAAAGTCTATAAGGTTTGAAATGTTTTGACATAGGTATTCTTTTAATTCTTCGGCTGGTATTTTTTCTAGTGTTTTATTTAATGGTTCTTTTTTACGACTGATTTTTGGTTTTAACCTAACTGTTTGATAGTCATGATTTTTTATCGTTATTAGAGTCGCATATTCGTGTTTACAGTTAAAATCACATGGGCAAGAACAGGTCATATCAATGTCGCCATCTATAAATTCGATGGTTACTTTATGGTAATCATGGTTTGAGCCTTTGATTTTGGCAGTATATTTATTATTTATTTTTTGACAGATGATAACATTATTACTTTGATAGTAATCGCGTCCACGGCCCTTGATAATATCACTAAAATATTTGCCATATTTTTGAAGTAAGTTTGGTTTATGTTTTTTCTTCATATTAGTCTCTCCTTTCTTTTTTGATAATTTTTAAAAGTAATTCTTTGGCTTTAAATGGATTACTGTGATAATATTCTAAAAGGTAATCACATACTTTAGGGCAGTATAAGTAATTTTCAGCTTCTTTGAGGGCTTCTTCTTTTCCGTGATACTTTTTAATTAATTTTAGAAGATAGAGGGCAAGGTCATCTGATTCATTTTGGTTTAATGCTTTTTTTAGAGAGTTTATGACTTTTTCTTCTTTGTTATTTTGATTAGTTATTTGAGAGAGTATATCTAGGACTTCATTTTGAAGGTTAAAGTGGGAATAAGTGTTTCCGGTAAATATTTCTTTGACAAATTTTAGATAGTTATCAAGTATTTTATCTTGTGTAAATACGGGTTTAAAGTGTGTATATATTTGAGTAATTAAATTTTCTTTATCTTGAACTTTTTCAAAAAAGTATATTTTATCTATTGCTAAGGTAAGATATTCGAAAATTTTATAGGTTTCTTCATCGTTTTTTATGTTGACATTTTTTAGTAAACCATTTACAAGGTTTGTATATTTTGACCAGGTGTTTTCATATATTTTACTTTTTATTATTTTTTTAAATTCTCGGTTATATTCCTTTTCGAAGGTTTTAAAGTTTGTTATTTCTGACATGGATTGTCTCCTTATTGAAAATTAATTTTCTAAATACTTACCTTTTTATAAGTGATAATACTTTATGTTATTTTGATATTCTTTGGCGACTATTTTTTTAAATCCCATTCCAAGGTCGATTGGATAGCTTACAATTATTCCATCATAGATTAAATGGTCTTTAAACGGAAGAATGGTCGTGATGACAGCTTTGGGAAGTTCGTTATAGGGAATAATTTCATCAACATTCGTATTAACACCTTTTATCATGTATGTTTTATTTGGAGTCATAAAGGCAGTATATTCTTCTTCATAACTAGCGATTATATAGATGTTTCTGATTCCATTTTTAAATTCTTTGATGATTTCAAGTTCTTCATCATTAAGTTTATATGGGTTTTTACTTATAAATTCATCTATTATTTCTTTTTGATTTTTCCACAGCTTTTCGATTATTTCGTAAAGATCTTTTGGATTTCGATTTTGTTTTTTATATATTTTATAGCCTTTTTTGATTTGATATTTTTGGTTGGTATAATCTAGAAGTGCAAAGTAAAGTTTATAAAATTGGTCTGAATTTTTTTGACCTATGTTCGCATCTGTTTGCGGGATATAGTTTTTAGTTTCTTCATAGGCAAGTCTTGCTTCTTCTTCTTTGCGTTTTTTATATTCATTAGGGGTTAGGCCATTTAAAGCTCCTGAGGGCATTTCATCCATGGCTTTATCCATGAGTTTGAAGAAATCAGTTAGGTCATAATTTTTAAGGAAAGGAACGCTGGCAATTTCTTCTTTTAAGATTTGACGGTCCTTGTTTAATAAGGCGAAGGCTTTTATTTCAGAGATGGCATTATTATAGAAGAATGGAAGTTTACGAATTTCTTCATAAAATTTTTTAATAGTTTTATTGTTCATGTTGAAGTCATTATAAAAGTATGATTTTAAGTCTTTGAGGGTAACGTTTGGAAAGGCTGATACTCCTTGTTTGGCACGGGCTTCGTCTAATTCATCCATTAGATAATAATAGTCATTATAGATGGCAATAGGAATATTATCTTTTAAACTTTCAATATATTTCTCATCTACCGATACATAATACTGAAATACTCGGTTGTTTAATATGTGATCAATTATTTCAGATTTACTAATTTTCAGAACTTCAGATGCATATTCAACTAAAAGGCCTATGGCACATGAGCCTTCGATTTTGGTTAGACTGACAATTACTTCGTTTATTTTGTCTTTCTTTTTAACTTTATTCCAGTTTACTTTAGCGAGGGCCGTTTTTAAGAGGTCTTTACTTTCATCGAAAGGGACAATACCATGGGTTTCTAAGTCTAAATCAATCAAATATTTTTTCATAAGTGTTTTTTGCTGCCAATCATATTTTCTTGATTTATAATTTTCATCACCATCAAAATACATTTTTAAATATTTAAGTTCTCTTTCAGTACACAAATCAACGATGTTTTCAGGGGTTTCATATACTTTATACATTTCTTTAATCATTTGTTTTCTAGTTACATTGTCATAGTCCTTAAAATCTTCAACAATTCTTGAATATGAGTCAAATACTCCATCTTTATCATACATGTTTATGTTATCGATTATTTTCATGGTTTTTCACTCCTTTGGGTTATTATATCATAAGTTAAAAAAGTAAGAAAATTTATTTCTTACCTTTATTATAGTATTTATCAAACATGTTATTTATTTCATCGATACTGAAATCATCATAGTCGTATTCCCACTCATTGTTTTTATCTTCGATTAGGTCCATCAATCCATAAATGCCACCACAGTCATCTTCAATGCCGCAGCCTTTACCATCTAATAAAACGATGTCCTTGAGGTCATGGCCATCCAACATTCTATTTATTTTTGAAGAACAAAATTTATTTCTACAACGCTTTCATAGTTATTTTTAGCAAAGTTTTTAATGGCATCGGTTTTACCTACTTGTCTTGCACCTTTGACTATAAGGGGTAATTTATTTTTACTATTTTTCCATTCTACTAAATAATCATCAATTTTTCTTTTTAATCTAAGCATCTTCATCACCTTTATTTGTATTGTGTCACAAAATTCCGACAATTTATACTGTTTTTATCACATAATTCCAGTATTTTTAGTTTAAAATATCACATTTTTTCTTCTTTTTACTTATTTTAAATTAAATATGATATAATTTAAATGATTTAGAAAGAAGGTTTGTAGTATGGATAAATTTAAATGTATTTCAAAAGATGAGTTTGATAAGCTTAAACCACTGGCCCCAGAAGGTTCAGACTGGGAAAAATACAGAAAACATGTATTTGAGAGAATGGATAATCATGAGCTAGATATTTTTGTTTTAGAGAGAGATAGTGAGTTTATTGCGGAGCTTACAGTTAATTATGTGAATCATGATTTAGAGACGGAAACGATACCTAATGTTAGGGTTTATTTGGAAGCTTTTAGAGTTAGAAAGGATTTACAGAAACAAGGGCTTGGACAAAAATTAATTAGTTTTGTTATCAGTTATTTGAAAGATAGAGGTTATACTGAATTTACTATTGGAGTAGAAGATGACAACAAGATAGCTAAGCATATTTATTTTAAATATGGTTTTACAAAAGAAATAGATCACGGCGAGGGAACAGAATTTGATCCTAGTTCATATACTCTTTATTTACTTGATTTAAAAGAAAAGCATTAGTTTTTGTGACTAATGTTTTTATATTTTTATAACAAATTTAAATACTTGTTAATCATTTCAATTTCTAAGTTTGTTACTAGTTTAACAAAGTCAGTATAATCACCGGTAGTGTGAGCTTTATCTAGGGCATTATAATATTCCAATCTATTTTCTTTTTTAATAATTACGGGTAAATATCCACTATTCATTAGAGAGAGATTCATAACTAGTCTGGAGGTCCTGCCGTTGCCATCGATGAATGGGTGTATCTTAACTAGTTCTCCATGAATAAGAGCGGCTTTAATGATTGGATGGTATTTATTCCATTTTTGGTAATTTAAAATCAGTTTTTCCATCAGCTCCGGAACAATTAAATGGTCTGGAGGAGTATGAGTGGCTCCCATTATTGCAACATTTTCACTTCGATATTTTCCAGCATTTTTGTCATCTATTTCTTTTAAGACTAACTGATGAATATTTTTAATATTCCACTCTGTAACAGGATTTTTTTCTTTGACTAGGTCTTCAATATATTCGATTGCTTTTTCATGATTAATGACTTCTAAATGTTCTCTTAAGGTTTTGCCACCAACAGTTATTCCTTCTAGAACGATTTGAGTTTCTCTTAGAGTTAGGGTGTTTCCTTCTATGCCATTACTATTATATGTCCATTCAAGATTAATCGAATTTCTTAGAGATTTAAGCGTTTCCTTGGAAAACGGTCTTTTACTATTTAATTTATTATTTAACTCATCTACTTTATCAAAATATGTTTTACCAAGATTAAATTTAAAATCGTTATCGTTTTTAATATTTCTTTTATCTATCGGTTTACTAGCATCAACTGGAATATTCCAAGTATTTCCAACTTTAATAGCTCCTTCAATTCTTCCATCTTGAAGCAGTTTTCTAATTCTTCTTTCACTTATATTCCATTTGATTACGGCTTCTTTAGTTGTCATATATTTCATATATACCACCCCTATATATGATTATACCGTTTCCGGTATAATTTGTCAAGTTGTACTATTCCGTTATCGGTATGATGATTATGGTGTCTAACGAATTAAAAATTGGATATTTAATTTTTTATAAGTTTCCTTTGTAAAAATATATTTTCATAGCTTCCTCACTATATGCTGGTTTAGAAATGTCAATATCTAGAAGTTTTGCGATATAATATATTAAATATTGAGTAGCAATTAATAAATCGTATTCACAAAGTATTCCATCGTAATTACTTTCAATAATTAGATTATCACCATCTTTTAGATAATTTAGCAGCCCTTCTTCGTATGGACTAGTTGTCTTCTGCTTAAAATATATATTTTTCTTTTTACTTAAGTGCTCATAGTTTATAAATCTGCCATGAGAAAAGTTTTTCTTTTCATGGAGTATACAATTAAATATGCCAGACTCTGTTATTTTGCTTTCTAAATCGGTGGATGCAGCTTCTGTATAATCACCGGTGAATATGCTAAATATATTTCCTTTTATAAAAAAGTTTTGTAGCTCTTGTTTATTTTCTTTAAAGTATGTTTTAAAATAATCTTTCCAATATTTAAATCTATTTTTTATAAACTTTATTTCATCATCTTTTGTGGTTTGTTTTAAATATAGTTTTAAAAATAAACTTGCTGGTGAAAGAACTCCCTCAAAGGATAGAAATCCTCTTTCTCTGCTTTTATTATTGTTTGTTCTATATGTTATTATATTCGTTTTGGGAATGTTCATGGTAGTATTAATTTTTTTAAGAGGTCCCTTAGTTATTAGATATTTTTTTGAATTATTTATATTAGCTGTTCCTGTTAATAGGTCACTGGTAGTTCCCGAGTATGAGAATAAAAATACTGTGTCTATTTGTTTGTTATTACGGTAATATACGTCTCTTGGAAGGCTTGAGATGACATTTGTTCCATATAAATTATTAATGACTTTGGATGCGAATGTGGTTCCAGCAAGTGAACCACCAGTTCCAATAAATAAACTATTTTTTATTTCTTTAAAATTTATTTTTTCTAGTTTATGATATGCATTACTATTCAGGGCATTTATGACTCTTGTTTCTAGATTATTAATATTTATATTACATGTCTTGTTTTTTCTAGGAGCTTTTATTTCAAAGTTTTGACAGGTACAGTAATTATTTAATTTCTTTATTTTATATAAGGAATTAATATGCCCTCTTGCACCAAATGATTTTACTACTTTTTTAGTTAGTTTCGTTGCTTTTTCGAATGTTATTTCAATAAATCTTCGACTGACTATAAATTTGTTTTTTATGTATTCACTAATAAATAATGCGAAGAAGGCATCTCCGGCACCTGTTGGATCTATTTCTTCGGCTGGATTTTCTAGTTTCATAGTTATATTAAAGTCTTTACAAATAAACACTGAACCTTTTTGACCTCTAGTTATGATGATTAAATTCGGCTTTAGCATATTGAAAATATCTTTTGAATTATTTAAATGAAATCTGTTTATTAAATATTGTTCTACTCTTTCGTTTAAATTAATAATATCAAATTTGTTGTATAGTTTATTTACTATTTCTTCATTATTATAATTTTCAAATTCAAAGTACTGACCTATGTCTAGCATTTTTCTATTTTGGCAGTTATCGATGATATTTTGATTTTCGTTATTTAGGTTATCAAATACGAGGATGTCATCCTCTTTTATTTTGGTTAAGATTTTATTTGAATCAATTTTACTTGGTTCATACCATCTTTTTTCATTACATAACGGACATCTTTTTTTAGATTTAAATTCTAGTTTGCCATCATTATCAAAATATGATATGTGGAAGCATCTTGTTTTTAGGTCTTTTCTTATTTCTATATTATCTACATTTACTCCTATATCTTTTAAGCTTTTTATAGATATACGTCCAGTAATATCGTTTCCACAAACGCCAAATACGGCTGTATCTATGTTCATTTTAGTAATATTTGCAATTATATTATGGGAACTCATGCCACCATTTACACCAATTAGTTTGCCGTTTTTATAGTAATAATCTGTTACTAAATCACCTATACTAACTACTCTCATTTATTTGTTCCTTTCATAAAAAAATCCTACATAACGTTTTTCTAAGTTCATTATAACGTTTATGTAGGAAATATTATGTCTTTATTTTTCTACTATTTTTATTCTACTAAATTCAAAGTGTCTTATGTCATTCCTTAGTTCACAAAAGGCAGTGACATAAAATTTATTATCGTATTTAAATATGTGCATGGGATGAATGTATCTTTCTTTCCATACTCCTTTGAGGTTTTTATATAAAATTAATATTCTTTCTTTGTTAGCAATTGCTTTATTTAAGGTGAAATACATTTTAGAATTATCTTCTATTTTATTAGTAATAAAGTATTTACTTTTTTCTTCTTCGATGTCACTTAGATGTTTTATTTTAGATATTAGTTTTTCTAATTTATCTATGTTTGAGTAGTTTATTTCTTTTAATTTATTATAAACATCTTCTAGTAGTTCAAGGTCATATTTATTAAACTGATTATATGGTTCATTTGTTTTTAAGATGTAATATCCACCATCTGGGCCCATAAATGTTTCTATGGGAATGCCTGCCTCTTCTAATTCATTTTTATAATACCTAATCATTCTTTCAGATATACCTAATTTTTCTGATAACTGTTTAACATTATATTTGTTACCTGTATTTAAATAGTTTAACATTTTAATGGCATTAGATATCTTTCCCATAGTAATTCCTTCTTTCGTTTATAAACATATATAAAGATTGAAGATGTTAATCTTTTTGTAATTATTCATTTAAGAGTTTATATAATTTTTCGTATTCTGTTAATTCTTTTTCAAATTTTTTGTAATCTATTTCTTTTAAAATTTTTTCGATTTCTTCTTGTATAGGTATAATTAACTCATTAAATCGTTTTGAATTTACCGGTAAAATTAATTTTGTAAGATTCCTTATATTAAATTTGTTAAAATCAGGGTTTAGAGTAGGATTTAATTTTTTATATAATTTATTTTTCTTATTTGGAATAAAGCCAGAATATTCAGAAATATTTTTTGATAGTTCATCAGAAAACACTAATAATTTTTTATAAATATTTACCACTGGATAATGAAATAATACCTTTTTATGTCTTGAAGTATATATTGTTTTATAGAGGTCAAAATAGCAATTAAAAACATTGTTTTTTATTTTTCCCTTTATAGCAAAATATTGGCAAAATGCCGTTATTATTGATACGACAACTCCAGTAATAATGCTAATTAAAATATTGTAAACAAATTCAGAAACAGAATAATAAATTCCTAATGGTAATAAAACAATTAATATAATAAATAGTACAATGATAATTATTTTTGATTCTTTCATTTTTATAATTTAAACTCTTTCGTAAAGAAATTTACTAATTTGTTTGTTCTCTCTTTTATATCTTCAACATGCCAAGAGTCTTTTTCGACTATATCTTCATTTAATTTTAAACCGTTTCTATATCCTATATAATTTCCATCTTTATTAACTCTATTTTTCTTCTTTTCAAAAGATAAATTACTTAAATTTTGGTTATATCCTGTTATAGTTAAATTTCCTAAAGTATGAGCATAGTTATTTAGATATTCCATTGCTAAATTTTTATCACCATCAGCAATCATATCAATCCAGTCTTCTGGAATATTTTCTCCTTCAGGAAAAACGTGTTCTATTGTCCAAATATATTTATTGCTTTTATCTCTACTCCATAGATCTGTATAAATTTCATTTGTTTTAAATTTATCTTCATAATAACATAATAAGAATCTTGTGGCATCAGGGTTATCTAAATATACTTGTCCTCTTAGCTTTTCTTCAAATATTGCATCAGATGAGGAATTAGCTTTTAAATTATTTACAATAACATTATAAATATCATTGCCCTGTTTATCAGAAATTGATGATACTAAATCCATAAATATTTTATTTAAGTTTCTGGTGTTTGGATAATCAGTAATGTTTCTTCTAACAAAAAACTTTGTTAAGTAATTAATAATATTTACCATTATCTGATTGTTAATATTTAATTCGTTTTTATTAGACATTAAATATAAAAGTAAAATATATGATGGGGAGCCTTGTATTTTATCTAGATTAAAAAGCGGTTTTTCTAGTTCTTCAATATTATCATCTTCTGTTGCGTTACAAATTAAAATCGAATAATTTTTAGCTTCTTTTTCTATTCTATTTAAAAACTTTTCATAATCTGACTTTATTAATTTTTCATAAATATCTAATAAAGTACTCTTTGTAGCTAAATAGCCAAGGGCATATTTAACTTTTCCTTCTGTTTTATATGGTTTATTTAACTCATCTCTATATGCATTATAAAACTGCCTAAAAAATCTTTCTTGAACATTATAATCATCACCTAAATAAGAGAGTATTTTTTTCCATTTAGCATAACATTCTTCGGATTTACCATCTGCGTCCGATACACTAATCAATAAATTTTTTATTAAGTCGATTGCTGATAAAGGAACTCCTCTATTATTTAATGATTCAAATAACATATAAGCATCTTTATGAGTTTCAACTTCTATGGATACTAAAACTGCTGAATTAAATTTTTCTACTAAATCAAACAAGATTGATACTTCATTTGTCTCAGGTTTATCGCTTTTTATTTCTTCTATATATTTGTTTGTTATATTTGAAAAATAGTAATAAGCTCTATAGATTCTTCTATTACCAGCATTATTCTTCTTCTCATGATCTAATAATAATCCATTTTCACATAGCAAACTAAAATAGTCATCTCTATTATTATTTTGAACTTGAGGTGTTAATCTTGGAATATTTTTGTCATTTCTTTTTACGACAAGTTCTCTTTTTATGTTGTTTAAATCTGTAAGTTGATCCTCGTCTAGCTCACTTTTATGTTTGTTTAATTTATTGTATAGTACGATTAAAAGAATAGAGATAGATGTTAGTCTTTGCTGACCATCAATAACTTCTAGTTCGGCATCACTATAAGCACTAACACTATTATCTACGCAAATAATAGATCCTAAAAAATAATCTTTTCCATTTTCAATGACATCATTAAACAATAAATTCCATTCTTTTTGTCCCCAAGTATATTCTCTTTGATACTTTGGAATATTATATAAAATGCTATTTGCATTGGAAAAAAGTTGTGCTATTTTATTTGGCTCTGTATGTTTAATCATTAATTTCACACTCCTTATATTTATTTTATCATATATTTATAACAAAAATATAAAAAGAAATGATTATAATCTCATTTCTTAACTTTCAAATATCTATGTGATAAGCAGCATATTTTTAATATTATTAATTTTTATATATTATTTTTTGATTATTTTTTACATAAAAAGTAAGTTTTAAAATATCATATAAAATGAAATTTATATTTATTTAGTTATAACTTTTGATAAACTAGCCAAATATCATTTTATAAATTATTGAAATAAATGATTGCTTATATAGAATTCCATTTTCATAATTAACATTTTCATTAAACCCGTTTTCGGCTATTAAAATTTCTGCAATTTCATACTTATTGTTTATTATTTCAACTATATAATTTGGCATAGAGCAACTATAATATAATTTTAAAAAAACTGCCTCATCTGGTAATATATTTTTTTGAGTATATAGAATTTCCCCTTTTTTTAATTTATTTTTGTTAAAAATACAATCATATACTTTTATTTCTCTTATTGGATAAGTTGTCCCTTGTATAATTGTAATCTCATTTGGATCATCTCCAACATAATATATTCTTTTAAATCTGAATTCATCTTTTTCTGCATCATTGAACGTTTTTCTTGTAACTTTTATGTCATTATGCCACACTTTTTTCTGAAATAAATATTTTATTATTACTTGCAATATTGATAATATTCCTACCACTCTTAATATCCAGTCAATAAATTCACTTAATTTCATAAAACTCTCTATTCTATACCCAATGCTTTATATACAGCGTCTTCTGGTGAGTTATAGAAAGAAATATTAAATTTAGAAAATAAATCACTAGGTACAGTGGAAATATCTTGAGCAGACGACATTGGTAGTAAGATTTTTTTTGCTCCTGAATCAAAGCAAACTTGTAATGTATTTGCGAGTTCTTCAACCTTACTAATTGTTCCGCCTATACTCATGCTTCCTAAAATAACTAAACTTCCTTGCATAGGCTTTTTTAAGGCACTACTACACATTGCAACAAAGGCAGCTAAAGACACATCTTTAGAGGCTCCTACACCTTGTAAATCTTCCACATTTAGTAAATAGTCAACATTTTCAATTTGAATACTTGCGCTAATATTCTTTTTGTTACCTTTAAAATAATTATATGCGGTATTTAAAGCTTCTTTGGCTTCTCTATTTGTACCAATTCCAGTAACGTTGAATTTACCATGTCCACTAGGAGATTCAACCTCAATTTTAAACGTACCTATCATTCCAGAACTACCTCTACCAACGAAATAAGTATGTCCTGCTTTAAGCATTCCCTCAGGTATCAATTTTCCACCACCACATTCTGGGACAGATACAAAATTTTCTTCCATAGTATCAAGATCGATACATGAAAAATGTACATCATAAAATTCCATGCCACCTATTTTCTTAAGTTGTTCTTTTACTCGGCGTCTTCCTACTAGTGCATATTCCAATATTTCTTTTAATTCATCTTTTGTATATTCACCGTTGGGATATATAAGTTTAATTAATCCAGACACTGTCTTTCTAACTGCGATAACATCTCGTTGATTTAAATTATTACCTAATTTAAAGTATTTATCTATGACATCAGAAAAGGTTCTTTTTCGCATTTCTCTAAAAAATTCTGATAAATAATCTGTAATAAAACCATATTCATCAGTAATTAATTCTGGCCTCATCTTTGGTATTTCCCATCCTGGTAAATAATAATGCATTCTATCAAAGAAAGCCGAATCGTTTGCCATTTCTGGTGGGAATGGTTCAAATATATTAGATGTTTTTAATAACACTTCTACGCTTTGATTAATATTACCTACAAATACCATTGAGGCATTTGCATTTTTTTCTTCTTTACCTCTAGCGAATGATCCTGAAGCCATATAATCTTTCATTATTTGTATACCATCTTTATCTTTAAAATGAATTCCAGCAACTTCATCGAAAGCGACACAATCCCACATTCCTACTAAACCTATTTTCTTTTGATTCATATTATAAAATAGATTTGCAACTGTTGTTTGGCCACCTGATATTAGTATACTATTAGGAGATATTTCTTTATAGATATGTGATTTGCCTGTCCCTCTAGGTCCTAATTCACATAAATTATAGTTATTTTCAACCAAGGGTACAGCACGTTCTATAAAATGCCATTTTTGATTATATTTTAAATGAGTTGGCTCAATACCCATAGAACGAATTAATATGTCCATCCATTCATCTTTGCTAAAATGTTTTCTTTCTTCAAATAAATCTTTTAAATCCATATTTGGTAATTGAATTGGTTCTAGGTTTAAAATAACAAATGGGCTTTTACGTCTATCTTGTTCGTCAAAGGAGTAGCTAACTTTTATAATACACCAAATACCACCAACTAATAATTTTTCATATTTTTTGACATATTCTTCATCTATTAAGGCATCTTTAATTCCTAAATTTGAAAATTCTGCTTGGTATATGTCTAAATGTTCATTTAATTTAACTGTTATTTTATCAATGATAGTATAGATTCCTTTTTCTTTAATTTTAGATTTTATTTTTTCTGCTTCATCAGGTCTTACAAAATTGTCTGCTAATATTTTTTTGACATTTTCGACGCCATCATTTATTGCATTTTCATCATGGGTGGCACAGTACATTCCTAGTAGGTATTCAAGAACGTATACTGGAACATTTGCTCCTTCTTTAATTTTCTTAGTAAGATCTTTTCTAACTACTTTACCTGAAAAATATTGATTTAATTTAATATTTAATTCATCCATTGTTATACCTCCTAGAAATCAAAATTATTAGCAATTACGATATCAATATAAAACTTAATCTTATCTTTTATTATTCCTGTTTCTTCATCAATTATAACAAGGTAATATGGTTCATTCTTATCATATTTCATATTTTTAAATACAAATTTTTCTTTGAAGAATCTGTTTTTTACTTCGGTATTTTCATAATTAGCAATTATAGTGCACTCATCAGATATTTTATTACCATCTTTATTTTCAAAATGTAGCAAGTATCTACATAGCATATGATTTTCATCTACATTACTATCTTGAAGGAATTCTAAGTATGTAATAGCATTGGTTATCTTTGTTGATAAGCCACTATAACTTATACCAACTTTCTTATTTCTTTCTGTAGTTCTAGTTGACTTAAAATCTATAACAGGAATTATTATTTCTTGTGGTAGTATTCCTCCATGGAAATAGTTTGTTCCCATTCCTTGTCTTGAGAATACAATATTTCCTTTTGGAATATTAATATAACCACTATTTTCTCCAAACAAATAATCTAGACTTATGGATAAAATACCTTTTTCATTAACTCTTTTATCTGAATAAGAATATCTCGTTTTTTGTTTTGTTGAATTAATTGTTTTATTTGTTTTTTCATAGTTTTCTATTTTTCCTCTTTTATAGAAAAATCCATGGTCTGCAGTTATAAATGCATTGATGCCACTAAAGGTAGTGTGCAAATCTTTTATTAATTTTTCTAATTCTTTTATTGCTTTATCACATGCAATAAATATTTCATTTTCATTATGCTCTCCGGCATTATCGACTGTATTGTGATATATATAAACAACTTTTTTACCAGAAAATAATTTTTTCCATTCTTGTTTTGTGATTTCATATAAATCATCATATTTAATAGCAATAGAATCAGGATTTTCTTTTTGTAATAATAATTCTCTATCTTTAATACTGCTTGATACTTGTCCATCTACTAAAATATCATCACTGTCTTTGACTCTTGATAAGTTTTTATTTGGAAGTAATGCAGCCATACCTAATTTGGTATATGATGGTACTAAACCCTGCATATAAGTAATTTCTGACTTGTTTGCAAATTGTTTTAACTTATCATTAAGTTCTTTAGCACACTCATATCTAAAAGCATCAGATATTATAACAATTATCCTATCCTTTTTATCATTATATGGTTTAAGAAAGTGTTTATAGAAATCTTTTTGTAATACCATTCTGCTTGAATCGTATCTACTCATGCTTTCTATCATTTCGCTCCATTTAATGGATAATTCGCTCATAAAATTATTAACATAAATATTTTCTACTTTATTTTTTAGATTTATGAATAAATCTTTATTTTCAATATTATCAAAATAGAAATATATTTTTCGGTATAAAGTATCAATTTCACTAAATCTTTCTACGTATTCTTTAGAAAATTTATCTATATCTACTACTTTAATTGAATTTATTATATCATTAATTTTTTCTAAAAAGTGAATGGTCATTTTTAAGAAGTTATATTCATTACTTACTTGATCAAACCAATATTTATTCTCTCGTATGCCAATACAAATTTTATAGTTTTGGTATTCGCCTATTCCCTCATAAAGTTTATTGGTAATATATTCAATAATTAACTTATCAATTATTAAAAAAGCATCACTAAAAGTGTATTCTTCAATATCCATTGAAGTTAATAATTCATCAATTCCAAATTCATTTTCAACATCTTCTGATAATTGTTCAAAGCATTTTTTAGTTAACTTGTCTCTCATTAAATTGTTGATGAATACTGATACATTAGTTTCTTTATCAGTGAGTAAATATTTACTATATTTATCAACTTTATCGATGTCTTTTAAGCTACTGGCAAAATATGTGAATATTAATGATTTATATACTTCTGGTAATTCTTTATAGGAATTTATGCTTGATCCGAAATTATTATTAAATAGGCTTAATATAAATTCCTCATTACCGAATTTAAATAGCTCTTCATATTTTTTTTGATCGTCATAATAACATTTAATAATTGCTTTTAAAATTTCATCTTCATTAATGGATTTTATATTAAGTAAAATAGCTGTAATAATTAAATCAATATTGTCATTATTTTTTTCTTCAATATCAAAGTTTTTAAACTCTGTCTCTCTTTTTTTGTTTGCAAAAAATTTGGAGTATTTATTAATAATATTTCTACATTCTTCTGGTAATTCTAAGTTTTTTAATCTCATTGTTGTAGAATCTGGATTAAATAATAAATCACTATTAGCTGTTTCTATGTCTAACAAATCATTATCAATACCCTTTTTTCTTTCAAACGGAAAATAAATAACAATGTTTTTGTTTAATTCTTCTTTTTCAATATGATATCGTATCCAAAAACTATTTTTATCATATATAATTATTTCTGTATTATCTAAATGAAGTTCATTTATTAATTCTGAATAGTCTTGTTTTGGGTCATACCAAAAAATTATTTTTCTTTTTCTTTGTCTTTCATTATCTCTTGAAAAAGGTTTATTTAATGTATCTTTTAATAATTCTAAAACTTCATCAAACATTATTTATCCTCCATTTCTACTGATAAGGCCTTTATTATGTTTTGTAATCTTTGTATTAAGTCTCCATAAGTAATAATGTCTATAACATTAGAATACATACGTCGTATTAATTCAAAATCTTGTCTTTTTTTATCATCCATTTCATTTGCATTTCCCATAATAATGATTGTTTTAGGATTTAAAATATTTACTTTAAAATCCACATTGTAATTTTCTTTAATTTTCTCTTCTATCTCTTTTTTCATTTCTTTGCTAAATGTATTGCATAAATACGAATATTTTTCTGCTTGCATAATTGCAGATGATAAACTTGAACTTGGTTTATAATTTCCTCTACTATCTGGATTTTTACCAATTAAAGGCCTTGAATCATATCTTTTTATTTCTATAATATCTACATTACCATTAGCATTAACTAATAAAACGTCTATTCTTCTTCTTTTCTTTGAACTTATTTTTATACTAATTTCTTTTAATGTAAAAATACATTGAGGCATTATTAAAGTTATGATTTTAATTATTTCATTTTGCCAATTTTTTTCTACATAATTAGTGTGCTCATTAATCATTCTTTGTAAATGATCTAATATTAATTTATACTTCGTAATATCATATTGATCAATTTTATTTAATGATGATGTAAAATTAATTCGTTTTTTTTCTAAATAATTAGATAACTTTTGATTGTAGTTATTAGAATCGGTAAAATAACTTTCTGTAATTGTTTCTATTCGAGATTTGACATATAAATCTGTTTCATATTTGGTCGGAAAATATTTTATCATTTCCTGAAAATCTTCAGAAGATATATCAGCGTTGTCACCACCTATAAATAATCGTTCACCTTTATATACATCATTAAGGGCACTAAAAGTATTTTTATATTTTAGATTAACTCTAAACATCTTATAATTTATTGGATAATATTTATCAATATATACATCAAAATTTGTTGACAAAATTTCTTTTTTTATTAAATAATAATTACCTTTTAGCGTACCAAGTAAGAAAATATAATCTTCATATTCATCTTTTCTTAAATAATTTTTTGGTTCAAAGTAAAAGCAATTCTTTATACTTACTTCTTCTCCTTTTGAAAGTTTATTTTCTACCCATTCATAATTTACATCTGGTCTATATTTTAAAAGTAAATCAGATTCTTTTTTGATAATTTCAACCATTATTTTATCCTCGCTAATATTTCTTTAAATTTATTATAATTTACTTTTACCCCATCATCTAAGTCTATTTTTATTTTTTGATTTGCTATATGAGCTATTTTCTCATCATATTCTTTTATTTCTTGTAACTTAGCATTTAATTCTACTTGTCTTTTTTGTGCCTCTTTTTTTTCTGTCATCGATAAATCTGTGCTAAGTTTATAATTGATATCTGATAATAAATTTTCATAAGTGGTTTGCATTCTGTGTAAATAGTCCAATCTAATTTTAGGTACTAAATTTTCATTATATCTATGCATATATATTAATGCTTTAAATCCGTTTTTCTTTCCACTATCAAACAGCCAATAAATTGGTCTTTTTTGATATGTTTTAACATGATCTTTAAAGAAATCATTTACAAAGTATCTTCTTATAGTATCTTCACTGGTTTCAGTGCCTTTTTTACCTAATGTTTCAGCAATATAATCAAGATTCTCATTTAGAGTTTCTTTACCATAAACAACTCTTATAAACTCTTTAAACCTTTCAACAATGTCATCTTCGAAATATGGTTCATCCGTTATGGGAATAACGTTGTCATTGTCAACTTCAAAAGATAAATCTATTTCTTTCCCTTTATCATTTAAAACTTTATAATTGGCTAAACTAGCACCTGCATATCCACCATCTTCTGTTTTAAATTTTTTATAAATTTTGTCAAAGTCTCCACCTGCGTATACCAGTCCATCTTTATCAAGCGAGTATCTTCCAAACATGCAACCAACTGCATAACTAATTAAAGATTTAATTTCTCTAACTTGATCTGCTTTTCTTATAGTTACATCTTTATCTTGTTCTTCTGGCGTTAATTCGTCTTGAAGTCCATAAATATCTATAAATATTTTATTAAGTTTTTCTTCGTTTTTCTTTAGAGTATTAAATTGCTTTTCTGTATATTCTTTCCATCTTCTAAAAGAATTAGATAAGCTGGCATTAATGGGTAGTTCATCAGCAACAAAACATTCTTCTCCATAATTGTTTTTTACTATTTTTATATGAAAAGGTGGAACATTAGTATTTGAATCATATGGTCCCGGTAAAGAATCTATAAATTCTAACAACGGATGTTTTCTAAAGTCCCAGCTCGTTTCAAAAGAATCCCAATCCTGTTTTGAAACTTCTATATTATTCTTAGTAATATTGGTTATAGTTTCTTTCTCTTGATTTATTTTATTTTCTAAAAAAGGCATTGTAAGTAAATTACCAGGAGTTAGATTCAATGTCGGATTAAGTATGGAAAAATAAAAGGTCCCAACTTTTGAATTAAATAGTGATAATATTGTATACTCTAATTTGTCGTTACATGAACATATGGGACCGGCATCATCAAACATAAAACCTTTTCCAACATATCTAAAAGCATAATTTGATGAAGAAATTTTTGTCCAAGTAATAGCTTGTTTAAACGCATAATTTCCGTTATAATTATGAGATTTTGTTCTACCTGTATGTTTTTCACAATTATTATTAATTAGATCAAAACCCTTATTTTCCCAATTTAAAATATACTCATTATTACCATACCATTTTCGATAGGATCCCCCTTTTTGATACGGAACCCATTTCATTTTTTCGTTAAAAAATTCATTTTCATTTCTATAATTAAATCCAATTTTACCTTTGTTAACTTCAAACCATAATCTTAAAAATCTATTTGTATCTCCTGTTACTAATCCTATTCGTGGTTTAATCACTTTATTTATTTTATTTTTTTCAAAATTTTGTATAGATTTATCCGAAATCCAGAAAATTATCTCATTATATGGTATATCTTGAAACAGTCTCGTTTTTTTTCTGTAAATAAAGTTATTATTTTTACCATTTATTGTTTCAATATATTTTTTTTCTTGTATATCCATTCCACCTTTAAAATCAGAAAGTTTAATATAGATTCCATCACTAATTTTATTTTTATTATATGTAAAAGAACAAATTGGTACTGTTGCTTCTTCAAATGCTGAATATTCAAACATTATCAACGACGAAATGCTACCTTGTGCTATCAGATATTTTCTAGTGTTTTGATATGCTGAAATAAACATCCATACATAAGGCGTCATAAAACCAAGATATCCATTATCTAAACACAAGTTGATATCTTTTTGTATAAATGCTGAAAACAAATCATTTTTTGTATTATTATATTGTTTTAAAATATATTTTTTTAAATTTGATGACATTAAACTACTGTTCATATATGGTGGATTCGTAACTACTACATCATATTTTTTTGATAATATTTTTGCAATTTCAATAATTGGTAAAAGTTTTTCTTTCAACTCAATTCCAAATAAAGTTGTATTCTCACATATATCCTTTTCTAATTCTGAATAATCATTATTTTGTAGTACAATAAGTGATCCAATTTCTTTTGCATTTTGAAAACTGTCAATTAAATAGTTGGCTTGCTCTTTTAAATCATCATTACTAATATTATCTACAATGTTTTGTGGAATATTATTTGATTCCTGAATACTCATTATATGTAAGTTTTGTATTACATCTTTATTAAAAATATCTCTATCATATTCTCTTGTTTTTAGCAAAACAGATAATATTGATAATTGACCTGCTCTGTCATCCATATCTAATCCATATAAATTATGTTTTAAGATAAGTTCTGGAATATCTTTTTTATTATATCCTACTTGGAGATATATTTGATAAAATACCTCAAAAGCATAAACTAGTATATGTCCACTTCCACTGCAAGGATCTATAAATGTAATTTCTGTTGGATTTAATTTACTATTTGTTTTTTCTATATTATCTTTAATAAAATACTTCCAATGATTTGCAATGGAATCATCATCACTATGTTCAATCCAATATCTTCCCAATGAATTTTCCACCATATATTTTACAATCCAGTCTGGAGTAAATAATTGGGTAGCATAAGGAATCTCATTTTTCTTATATGCTTTTTTAGCAGAAATTACTCTATCCTTTTCTGTTTGATTATAATATTGGTATAACCATCCTATTATTTCTACTTGATTAAAGTTGTCTTCTGGTATTTCATTTATTAATTTTGTTACAAAACCTGTATCGTTCAATAGATTATCTGGCATTAAAATATCAATATAACTTGTAACTCCGTCAAAAACTTGTGGTATTACTTTGGCAAGTTTTTGACAAAGTAGTGACAAAACATATTTAAATTTTTCATTTTCGTCTTTTAGTTCTATATATTTTTCTTTTTTAAAATCAATATCTAAATCTGGATTAGTTAAATTAGTAAATTTTAATATTTCTGGATCTGGCTTATTATCTTTTGATGACAACACTCTAATTCCAAGGCTTTGATTATCTTTTGTCAAAGGTAAATAGTCATGTATTTCCATATATCTAATAGCAATAATCCTATTAAACCAAGTATAGGCAGCTTCTTCTATTACTTGGTTAATAGACACATCATTAATTCGTTTAATTAAAAGTTCACGTTTTTTATATTCCTCATGTGTCAAATTTAATATATGGTTTACATTAGTTAATATGTACAAATCACCTTTTTGTTCTTTATTAAAATTTTCATTAACGTAAAAAGTGGCTATTTTATTTTTCATTTTATTTATTAAATCAGTTCTTGATTCAATTGCAAATTTTTTTAAAATGTTTTTATTCATAATACCTCCATTATTTTATTAATTCTTGAACAAAATTTATTAGCTCTGTAATTGCAGCACAAACTTCTATCATAGAGCCTATACCAACTAATTTAGTTTGTAAAGAAGAAATAAACGCTTTAACTCTTCCTTTTTTAATATTTGTTTTTTGTAATTCTTCTTGTATACCTTCGACATCATCAATAATTTCTTGTTTTAGCTCTTCATCTTCTAAACCGTTAATTTTCTGCTTGATATTAGATACTAATTTATTTAATTCATTATAATTAATTTGTGTGGCATTAATATTCGCATTATCATGTGCAATGTTCACTTGACCTCCGTTATTTATTATTTTAACTTTTGTATCTTCATCTAATCCCATTTCAATAAATATCCTTTCATAATTACTATCAATATGATTTATAAATGGCTCTAAAACATTAGAGCAAAAACTTTTTAATTTATCTTGATATTGTTTAGAATAAGAATAAGACTTTATATATGCTCTACAATCTATATCATTATCTACGATATATTTTAGTATTTGGTAAATATATGATACCTCTTGTTCTTCTTCCATATAATCTTCAAAAATACAATTATAATTTGTACACACCTGTTTAACATCATCTTCTATTTTAAATTCTGTATACTTACTAATACAGGAATCTATGTACTGCTTTATTATTTCGTTATTATCAATAAAAATAATTAATCTTTTAAGATTACCATTAAACATTTGAAACTCACTGGTAAGAGCTCTACTGACTATAGTTCTAAAATCACGACTTTGCTTTTTCAATTCTTTTTTATTTATTAATTCACTCAAAATTAGCACCTCCACATAATGGACAATAACTGCCTGTTATTATTGCAATTGGCCTTATTTTTGCTTTTGATTTGCAGCAATCATATTTAATTGTTTCTAACTTTTCTAGTCTGGATTTAATGGGCATAATAACTTCTGTTAATGGTTTAGGTCCGCATTTAAATGTTATAAATTTATTGTTTTTCGTTTTTCTTTCTAAATTTTTGAATGAGTTATATATCATTTGATTTATTTCGCTTTTTGCAATCCTCATTCCCATTTCTATAACCTCTTCTGTATAATATTTCTTTCCATTTAATCCACAATACGGACACCATACATTTAAAATTGAGTCATCATTTAAATCACTTGCACACAACTTAAAAAACTCTCCACACAGACTACATTGTAATAATATAAATCCATCACTATCACCTTTTACAGATATTTCAAATGTATTCATTTTGCTCATCTACCTTATCGTCAAATTGTTATTCTTCTCAAATTCTTTTAATAATTTGTTTTTGAGCTCTTCTATGTATTTATCGATGTCTTCTTTGGAATTAATTTCATATGAATGATTCATGAGACTGTCAGTTCTAACAATTGTTCTCTTTACTATTTTTTCTTCTACAACTTTTCCTTCTTCATCGGTTGCGTTTTTCTTACTTTTTTCATATTCTAATGCATTAATGAATCTATCTTTTAATTGATCAACTCTAGTTTGCTGCGCAAATATATCTTTTAATTCGTTAGAATTTTCTAATGTATTAATAATACCTTTACATGTGTCAATATATGGTTTTCCAAAGTTTATATCAACATCTGCAGATTTTACTTCATTTTCTATATAAGTGATTGTGTCTTTAATCATTTTTATAATAGGTTCTGATTTGGCGTCGTACATTTTAGTTAATACATTTATTAAATCTTGTCTTAGCATTGGCAATTCATGTATTTCACTATACGGTTCTTTTGAAGTAAGGATTGCTTCTATTTTATTTACAACGTTCATAAGATCATCTGTTTTGTCGGCATAATCTTTATTATTGTCATAAATGCTTATTATATTTTTTGCGGCATCAAATTGTTCTTTTTGCTTTCCATCAAAGAAATCAAGTAATGTTTCTATTTTAGGAGCTAGGTCAATAAGTTTATCTTTGTTATTTGATATTGCTTCAAAGAAATCACTAACATCTTTTACTTTTAATAAGTTTTCCATTAGATTAGTAGCTTCATCTTTTACTTCTTTGCCTGGATATTGGTAATTATTGTTTGAAACATAATAGTATCCTGCTATTTTATTTAATTTATTTAATGTATCTTGAAGACAGTTATTTTTAAAATCTTCAACCATACCATCTTCGTCTTCTCTTAAATTAATAACGTTAAAGGCACTTCTTGCTACTAATTTTAAATCATTTATTAATTTAATATCAATTTTTTCTCTTATTTTAATTATTGTTCTGTCATAATAATCTCTTTTTAAAATTTTTGTTAAAGTATCTTCTGATGTTACATTTTGAACTTCATTATTATATATTAAAGAGACAACTTCATTTTTTAATAATCGTGTTAATAAATATAATATGTCTTCATCCATAAAACCATATGGGGCTTCACTAAAATCTTGCAATAAAGTTCTTATTGTTATTGGTATGCCGAATGCACTTTTTTCTTCAAAATACTCTTTCATTGCATCATAAGCTTTTTGATTGACAAATTCCACTTCGTTTCCAAGTAAGTTTTGCATGTCTTCATGGAATAAATCTTTTATGTCTTGTATACCAAAATTATGTTTTATATATGAAAATTTCGTATAAATATTATTTACTAAAATTTCTAGTGCTTCATTAACTCTAGCTTTAGCTTCCTTAGAGTTTATATGTTGCCTATCTCCACCAATAATAGTTTCTGCTTCATTTAAGTCTTCCCTAATATTTTCTTGAATTCTTATTTCCGCATTTTCTATTTCTCTTTGTTTTGCTCTAATTATGTCTTCTACTTGCTGCGTTTGATATATTCCACTTTTACTTCTTCTGTATTCTTCTACTTGTAAGTAATTTGTAATTTCATCATAAATTAAAGTTGATATTTCAAGTTTTATGAAGACATAATTACTTTCTCTAAAGGATTGTATTAAAATTTCTGTATCATCTTTTTCTGGTGAGGTTGTTACAACTTTTATTCCTATCTCATATTCTTGTGAATATTTAATATTATCAACATATTTAGATAATGGAAAATTCTTATTTTTATATGTGAACTTGCTATCAGTTAATATATAACCAAATATTATTCTATTTAAATAATTTGTGATTTTACTTTGATCGATGACAATTTGCTTTATTTCTCTATTTATTTCTTGTTCTTCATCAGTTAAAAATTTATATTCATCATTAATTCTTTGAATTAAAGTTTGGGCTTCTAATCTTCTTACTGATTCTTTTATCTCTTTCTTAATAGATATTTTATCATCATTAATATTTGATACGTAAAGGGTTGCTAAATTATCAATGTTTGCAGGAATTTCTTTTATATTTTTAAGCATAAATAACATTTTTAAAACTTTGATATCTATCTCTTGCAATTCTCCACTTTTTACGGTATCAATGGCATTATTTATTACTATTTTAATCTGATGTTCTAAGAATTGTTCAATGGTGTCATAAAATGCGTAAAAAGGAATAAGTGTTCCAACTTCACTATTGCTAAATCTCTTCGCAGTTTCTTGAAAGGCATTTAATATTGATCTTTCTCCGCTTGATAAGTGCTTTCCAGCATATCCATGTTTTCTTATATCAGTAAATACATCTTGTAACAATTTAAATTGATATGGTATAAAAGGGTATGTTTCGGCAAAATCTTCACTATTTTCATATACTTTTTGATAAGTTGCATTTTTAAATGTTAACAAGTTTCTTATAATAGATTCTTCTTTATCATATATCATTTCTAAACTTGTTTTTGCCTCATCTGTTTTATCAAGAATTCTTTTCTTGATAACTTCATCTATATCAGAACTTGATAAAGAAAGTCTCGTATCAAATCTTCCCAGTATTTTCGAAAAATCATTTCCTTTAACTTTTACAACATCATCTATTGCTTCTTGTGAGGTAACAATAACCCAAGCTTTACCACCACATTCTAATCCTAAATCTTCAACTATTGTTTGTAGATTTAGCATTAATCCGCTATCTTCTCCTATATATTGTCCAATCTCATCAATTAGGAATACAACATGGTGATTATCACCTTTAGATTTAATGTAATCTCTAACTCTTTTTGCAAATGTTTCTACTGATAAAGTGTAATTTTTCTCTGTCTTTTCTAATATATTTTTAGCTTCTTCTTCTGATTTATTTAAAACTTCTGCATAGGCTTTGGCAAACTCATCCTCTACAAATTGAATACCATTTCTCATATCTTCCCAAGATGCATTGGCGTATTTTTGAAAAACCTTTTTAAATTCATCATATCTTCCTTGATTTATGATATATCTTTCTATTTCGGCAACAAAAGGTGTTATTGAAAGTCCTAGTTTTTCATTGAAGACTTTTTCAAAAACATCTAATATTTTATCTTTTATCCCATTATTTGCTGCCTTTGAATCAATATTAAATAAAATTACATCAGTTGGAATACTGCCTGCTCTTTTTATATCAGCAAGGAGCATTTTGTCAGCTATTTTATCATCAAAATAATCTACGGCAGCTTTCCCATTAACAATTTTATTTTCTAGTAAATAAGATATTATTTTTAAGAAATGAGATTTACCACTTCCAAAGAAGCCTGAAATCCAAACACCCATTTTTTCTGTATTTCCGTTGATTCCTGCATTATATGCTTCAAAAAAACTATAAAAATGTTTTAATAATTCATCTGTAACAACATATTCTTCAAGTTCTTGACTAACGTAGCTTTCATCATCGACTTTAATTACTCCCGGTATTTCTCTGTTAATATCCTTTGCATATATTTTTTTTAACTCTTCCATATTTTACTTCTCCTACTTTCTATCAACAAATGGAAATGCTCTATAATAATTATCATTTTCCAATTTATTAAACAATTTAAAACTTTGTCCATTATAACTTCCTGGATAAAACATTATTAGAGGGTTCTTCGTTACTACACTTTGTAAATTGTTTAATATCGTGTGTCCTCTTACTATTCCATAACATTTTCCAATACCAGTAATTATAATTATTTGATTGAGTTCTATTTCACTTTTTATTTTCTTTATTATTAAATCACTTGTTGAACTAATTCCAAGCGTTCTTGAAATAATAGTATTTAAATATTTAGCTCCTTTTTTCTTTTCAAAGTCAAAACAAGTTTCTAAAAATCCCTTTTCTTTAAGAATATCTATAATAATATCGTATATATCAAATACTTTTATATTTAGTTTGGTTCTTTTTAATAAATAATTTTCTAGATAGTCTCGCACAATATATTCGTCTTCTGGATTATAGTCAAAAACATGAAAGTTTATTTCGTTTCCAAGACCGCTAGATTCTAATAATTGCTGGCTACTTAGTTTGTCTGTCATTTCTTGTAATCTTTCATATATACTTTTCATAATAATCCTCCGATTGCTTTCGCATATTCTAGGTCGCCTTTTCTATCCAACATGCTTATATATTTTTCTTTTAATAATGGGCGAACTATTTTAAACTTGTTTTTTTCTTTAATAACTAATCCTGAATCCTGTAATATTTTCATTATTACTTGTTTTAATTTTGCTGAGGTAGATTCTGTGCGTTCTCTTAATGCTTTACTTAGAATACATTTTTCCTCATACCAGTTATCGATATCAAATTTTTCTATATATTCTTTTCGCATAAGTAATTTATCTTTATATACTTCAAAGATAAAATCTTTTACTAGACGATCCGTTTTCATGATAGTATATAATAATATATATTTACTTGTTTCTATATCTTCATGGACAAATGCATTCAACATTTCTTCATCCATTACATTAAGTCTTTTAAATATTGGTGAATTAACTCTTACTATACTTTTTTTGTTTTTATATTTAATCAAATTTTCATTAATATTTTTTTTTCTTAATTCATCTTGAGGCATTCCATCTAATAAATATTGAGCAATTATTTTTGTTTCATTGTATAAAAATGGCTCTCCAGTTAATTTTGCACTATAGTCATCCATTCTATACTCCCCTTTCATAATTAATAATTTAACTGTATTATAACATATTATTATAATTTTTTGGATCATTTAGAAGAAAAAAACGAAAAAATTCGCAAAAAAAAGAATTTTATGGATTAAAATTCTCAATAGTGTTTTTCCGTAATTTTTTGGTAATTTCGCTTTATTTATAAACATTATAAACAAAAAATCTTTATAATCTGTTTTTTTTCATTTTTCCAAACAACAAAATAATTTTATATTAATAGGAAGCCTTTTATTATAAATTACATAATATATATATTAAACATGCAATTGATTTGAACAATAATTAAATTTGTATTACTAGTAACTTTATGTTATTTATTTAGTGCGTATCGTTCATCTAAAAGATTTGGAATTGATTTATAATTCATTAATTCATGACGTTTTATTTCTTTTATTTCTTTTAACATTTTTTCATCTAAAGCTATAATGTTTGTTGTACTTTTTACTGACATTTCCAAAATTACGTTGTTTAAAATTTTTTTTGATGCATCCTGCGAAATAAAAAAATCTTCACTATAATTAATAATTATAAATGCAATTAAATTAAGTTTATTTTGATCACTTAATTGTTTAAATTGTTTAATAAATTCATAATATTTTTTATTTTCTTTGCTAATAAACATCATCACTATGGTCTCTGTTTCCAATGGAAATATACAAATGTTTATATTTTCAATTATATAATTACTGCTTTTATTATAAATGTCATTTATTATATTACCTTTTAAATCACCATATAATGCAATGTGTCCTTGAAAAGCTATGGGTGTTATATATTGTAATTTTTTCCAAAAAATAAGTTCAAATCCTGATGTAGACTCTTTTTTTAAAATTTTGATATCTTCATCAAATTCATTTTTTATTTCACTTAAATCTAACATATTTATTTTTTGAATTTCTAAAACATTTAAATATTGTTCCTTGCTTAATTTTTCTTCAAGCATAAAATTATATATTTCAATTTCTGTCAATCTTTTATCATACATTTTTAAAGTGTTTTTTAAATCTATTTGTGTCATAATTTTTTTATTTGGTTTTTTGGAGATTTTATCTATGCTTTCATAATCTTTAAACATTTCATTATCACATTTATGACAAATTCTAAAAAATGTACCCCCATCTTTTACTCCTACTGATTCATTAATCAACGGTATTTTGAAATATTGGTTTGATGTTAACACCATACCTTTTTTTGCAATGTTTTTTAAAACAAACTTTGGTAAAGAATGAGATTTACAAAAACTTGTAACTTTATTTTTGCAACATAAACAATAGTCTAATTTAGAATTGTTATATGCTTGCTTTCTTTTTAAATTAAATAATTTTTTAAATTCTATATAATCAACATTTTGCATAATATCCTCCTAAAATAATTGTTTCGCAATTAAATCTCGTGAATTTAAATTATTATTTTTACCTAATAGTAAATTTTCATAAAATTTTATTAGATAACTTTTATCTTCTTTAATGTTTAAATTATTATTAAAGTAATTACTTCTAACTAAGGCATTTCTAAAATATATTGATTTATCTTTAAATAATGAGTTATCCACCTTATATCCTAAGCTAATTAAATATTTTTCGATAAAGACAGCGGTTGTTCTAGTGTTACCTTCTCTAAACGGATGGGCTTGCCAGATATTAGAAGAAAAGTCAGTAATATTTTCAATTACATCTACGATGGACATGTCTTTATATTTTTTATCTTTTTCTATAGTTATATCATATTCTATAGATTCTTTTAAGGCTTTATAATCACCATAGGCTACTGAATCATTATTAAGTATTTTTTCTGGTTTAGAAAAGTTAAGTGTTCTAAAATTTCCAGCAAAGTCATAAACATCTTGAAACAAACATTTATGAATATACTTTAAATAATCTACCGATAATTCAAAGTTATCTTTTTCTAAAAGCTCTACTATTCTCATAGATACAAAATCACATTCTAGTTCATTACGATTAACACTATTTTTATTTTCCTGTTCTACGTAGTACTGTTTTAAACTCTGTTTTACTTCTTCTATTGTTAGTTTTCCTAAAACATTTTCTTCTGATATTTCTTTAAGATATTTAGATGGCTTTAGATTATCTACTTGCTGTAAGCCAATAGCCATATCCCATTTTGTTTGTTTATCATTTGATTTAGGCTTTTCTATATATTTATTGTTACTCGAATCTAATTCTTTTTCACTCATATAATCACACCTAACAATTCTATTGTATCATAAATATATAGTTTTTATATTTATTTAATAAAAAACTTCATTTCTTAAATTTGAAGTGAAGTTTAATATTCTCTATAAACTATGTGTTCAAGAGTATTATTGGTTATCTCATGATTCTTGACTTTGGCTTTTACCGGTTTAGCAAGTATATTATATTTGTCTAAATCATTGATAGGAACCCATATAAAACTACTATCACCATCTAACGATTTAAAGTTGTTTTCTATTAAGTCTTCATTTATCTTAGTTACAAAATAAAAGCCTATTTCATGATATTTAGTTTTAGGTGATTTTAAAAACATTTCTACAATATATTTGAGTTTTAAATCAGTTTTAATATTGAGTTCTTCTTTAAGTTCTCTGTTTAAAGCATTTTGACTATCTTCATAAACATCAATTCTACCACCTGGAAACATATACAATTGATTGCTTTGATGTTCTAATAGTATTTTTGTTTTAGTTTCATTATATATTATAGCACCTACTCTGGCTCCAAATCTTACTCCTTCTTCTTTTATTGTTATTACCATTATTCCACTTCCTTTTTTTATAAGATTTTTCCATTATATATCTTATATGATGTTTTTTGCTAATTTTTCATCGTAATTATATGTTCAATCATTATTATAAAACTTTATTTTTATCATGTTAAACTTCTTTCATATGATTTTTTAACTTTTCAAATATTGGAAGATTACCTTTATAACTTTTTGGAGAGATTGGACTAGGGTGATATATGGGCAATACTTTATATCCATTTACTTCATAAATGTTGCCTACAACATCTGAAAACTTTTTAAATTTAAAGTTTAATATGTTTCTAGTAGGAAATTCTCCTAAGGTAATTATTAATTTTGGTTTTAATATTTCTAGTTGTTTAAACATTATACTTTTACAGTTATTAGAACATATTTTTAGATTTTTTCTTTCAACTGGATAACATTTCACTGATTCTATAAAAGTAGTTTCAAATATATCTTTATCAATGATATCAAATAGTTTTTGTAAGATAACTCCACTTGGTAATACTTTACCATTTATATCTTTCCATAACATATGACTTTTTCGCCAGCCATTGTTTGCTGGTGCTTCTCCAATTAAAACAATATCATTATTTTTACCTAAAAATACAGTTGATGAGTTTGGAAACTTTTCAACTAAATTACCACATTTATGGCACTCATATACTTTTTTGTCTATTTCTTCTAATAAGTTCTTTTCGGCTTTCTTTTTTAGTATTTGATATCTATTATTTGTATCTTCTGTCAAAATTTTTTCTCTATTAATTATTTTGTAATTTTCATAATTTATTTCTTTATCAAATTGTTCTTTTGTTAAATCAACTATTTGATTATGTATTAAATTAAAGTAATGACTGATTCCATCAACTTTTGTTTTGGCTATTTCTCCGCCAAAATAATCATTTACTACTAACGAAGTGATTGCACACATACCTAAAGTCTTATTTGATTCATTCCATTGATTTTGTACTTTTATATAACATAAATCTTTAGAATAACATTTTAATAAAGATTTCTTTAATTTTTCTATTGTCATAAACTTACACCTACTACATTCATTATAGCAAATTTGTTTTTACTTGTCCTTTTATGATAATAAAAATAATATTTATAGAGTGAATTTTAGTTTTTTATATTTTAAGACGCATACGTGCAGTTAAAAAATTTTTTAAGATGCAAAAATTATGAGTTTTGCATCTTATTTATTTAAAAGACATACGTACAATATTTTCATTTTCTAAACAAAAAAACTAGGATTTTTAAATGAATTTCCTAGTCTTTTTATTATAAAACCATAAAGGTTTAATCTTTCAAAAATGGGGCGGAATATCGGATTCGAACCGATGCATAATGGAACCACAATCCACCGTGTTAACCCCTTCACCAATTCCGCCATGTGAAAGACATATATATTTTATCAATAAATACATCTTTTTTCAAGTAGTTTTTTAATTTTTATCCATTGAAAGTAACATTTTAATGTCATCTTCAGTAAGTTTAGAGAACTGATTTTCACTATGCCCTTCACCATCAATAAGCATATCAGCTAGTTTTCGTTTCTTATTTTGAAGTTCTAATATACGTTCTTCAATAGTTCCTTTAGTAATTAATCTGATAACTTCGACTTTATTTTTCTGACCTATACGATGAGCTCTATCGGTTGCTTGATTTTCAACTTGGGGGTTCCACCATAAATCTAAGTGAATGACAACGGTTGCGGAAGTTAAGTTTAAACCGGTTCCTCCAGCTTTTAAAGTGATAATGAAAACATCGGTATCGTCATTGTTAAATTTATCGACTAATTCCATTCTTTTTTTAGATGGGACTGATCCGTCGATGTAGTAAGATGAGACGCCAATATTATTCAGTTTTGGAATAATCAGGTCTAAGGCTTTTTTGTAGGTTGTAAATATAAGCATTTTATGGCCATTAGCCTTGGTTTCTTCAACTATTTTTAAAAGTTCTTCGATTTTAGCGGATCCACCTTTATAATTTTCAAAGATAAGTGATGGGTCGACACATATTTCTCTAAGTTTAGTAAGAAGTTGTAAGATTTTAAATTTAGCTTTAGTAAAACCTTCTTCTCTGACCATTTCGTCTAAGCTTTCTTTTGTCCTTTGAACTTCAGCGGCGTATATTTCTTTTTGTTTTTGACCTAAATCGATATAGATATTGTTTTCAATTTTTTCAGGTAGGTCTTTGACAACGTCTTTCTTTTTACGTCTTAGGATAAAGTATTTAATCTGAGTGTTTAGTTTATCTAAGTTGTTTTTTTCATTATCCATGTCTTTTACGTTATAGATTCTTTGGAATTTATCTTTGGTTGCGAGGTATCCTGGCATGATGAAGTCAAAGATACTCCAGAGTTCTAGGATATTATTTTCAATTGGAGTTCCAGTTAGGGCTAGTTTGATATCGGATTTTAAATCTTTAACGGCTTTGGTTATACCAGCGTTTGGATTTTTAATGTTTTGAGCTTCATCGATAGCGATTAGGTTAAAGTTATATTTACTATATGCTTCATAATCGTTTCTGATTAGACCATATGAGGTAATCATAATATTGGCATCAGTATTTTCAATGTCGTTTAATCTTTGTTCTTTGGTTTCGGCAAAGACTTTATAATTAAGTTCTTGGCCAAATTTATCGAATTCCTTTTTCCAGTTATAGATTAGGGAAGTAGGGGCGACGATTAAAATTTTGGCGTCTTTGTTATCTTTAATTATAAGTTTGGTTAAATAGATTAATTGAATTGATTTTCCAAGACCCATTTCGTCGGCAAGGATACCTCCAAATCCGGTTTTATAGATGTTATAAAGCCATTTGACTCCGGTTAATTGATAATCTCTTAAGGTTTTTAATTCTTCTTTTGGAAGGCCTATTTCTTCATCCTTATATTTATAGAAGTTAGAGATTAGGTTATCAAAAAGGTTATTGGTTTTGATAAGTTTGTGATATTTTCCTTTTTTAAGGCTATCTAAGTAGATGGCTTCATATTTAGGAATGGTTCCTTTACCGGTTAAGATATCTTTATTAGTAAGGCCTAAGGTATCGGCAAGTTCTTCGATTTGATTTAAATTTTCATCTTTATCTAGGTTAATTAGATTTCCATTTTTAAGGCGGTGGTAGTGCTTGCGCTGGCGAAGGGAAGTTAGAATATCTGAGAGTTCGCCTTGATTTATACTATCTAAGTTAAAGTTATATGAAAGAATGTTGTCCTTTCCGATAGAAAAACTAACGCTATTAGATGAGTTTTTAACGATTTGGGTAGCTTTGATTTTCTCGGATGTAAAGACTTCATATTCTGTTCCAAGGGCCATAATTCCTTCTTCTAAGAATGAACCGATGTCATCAATGTCTTCTAGGTAAACCGTTTTGTTTACATAATCGATTTCGAAACCATTTTCTGATAATTTTTCGACAATGTTACTTTCGTATTCGTTATCCCGTACAATTCCTGGGGTAGTAGAAAAATAGTCAATTTCCTTGTCACCGTATTTTAACTTAATTTGACATTCGATAGAGTTATAGTAAAAGTCAAAGTAGAGACGGGCAGTAGGTGCGGTTGGAATAACGACTTCGGTAATGTCTTCGGCGAGGTTAATATTGTCTTTGATGATAGATAGAAGGCCACCGGTAAATTTTTGAAGGTCTTCTTTTTTAAAGACAAGACTATCGATGTTGTTTTCATATAGTTCGTTATATAGTTTTGCGACGTCGTTTGATAACTGATAAACTTTTTCGTCATCGTATACGTATCTGGTTCCTTCGATTAAGGGGGTTAGAGTATCAAAGTTATCGATAGTTAAAGTATAGAAATCTTTATCTTTTGTAAGAGTTGTTTTAAGTGGGTTTTCTTTGGAAAAACCATGATAGGGTCCACGATATTTTATTTGATAATCTCTATCTTTTAATAGTTCCATGAAGTTATTTAGGTTATTTTTATAAATTACATCACCTTGATTATTGCGGTACTGGCGCAAATAGGTTTCAGAAAAATCGATGATTTTTTTGTCTTCACTATTTAAATAATAGTTTTGCGGGTCATATTCAAATTTGACCGAGAACTGAAGTTTTTGATGATTATGATACGCTTCTTGAAATTTATAATATTTGTTGGTCAAGGTATACATTTTATCGTGACCAATTCGGTATTCTGTCTGCAGGTAGCTTCCCCTTACATAATCTTCATCCGGAAGTAGATTGATTTCCATGTGTAATTCTTTTTTTATTTTATTACTTTTTGGTACGTAAAATTTATTTAATATTTCATTGGATAGTTCTAGTTTGTAGTCGGCTATGTTTACGTTTTCATTATCAGAAAACAGTTCGTATTCATATTTTAAAATGCTGGCAGTTATGTGTTTACAGCTCGATGTGGAGCGATACTGCGGGCATGAACAGAAACACTCTTCGATGTATTTATTTTCTTTATCAATGCTTACTTCGACGTGATATGTTTCGTATGTTCTTTCGGATTTAACTTCAAATGTCGCATATCGATTAAACTCGTCATCTTCAATTTTAAGAAGTTTAACGGATTTGGAGTTATAATTTAACCCTTTTATAAAGTCACTCGGTCCAAATGTATCGATTACTTCATTATAGATTTTACTCATGAAACCACCTCACTAAGATATCATACTAACTTTTTTTATTTTTGGCAAGTTATATATGTGTTTTGCCTATAACATTTTAGGACATTATCATAGGATAAAAACTGAGGAGGGGTTTGATGAATAATTACATGAATGACGGCTTTAATATGGTAACTGGTCTACAATTTGGAAACTTTAATCAAGAGATGCCAAGAGATAATGCGCTTACTATGAAGCTGGCTCAGCAAGCTGGGGATAATATGAATTTTAACAAGTGCGGTTTTAATGGAGATGCAAATCCTAATAATTTATATGATGTTTATAATGGTTTTATTAGGGGCAATATGTTTCCAGATTTATTTAATCAATACAAAATTTCAAAGCCTTTTGATGTAAGACCGATGAACGAACAAGCTGAGCTTTTGACGAAGGTAGATGCTTATAGTTTTGCAGCTCACGATGTAGCTTTATATTTGGATACACACCCAAATGATCAAGATATGATTAGGCTTTACGACTCACTTAACGAAGATGTTAAAAAGGTTACAAATGAATATGAAAATAAGTTTGGTCCACTTTTAGTGAATGGAGCAACTGGTTATCCATGGACGTGGAATGAATCACCATGGCCGTGGGAAAAATAATTTTATGAGGGGGTTTATATGTGGAAATATGAAAAAAGACTGCAGTATCCGGTAAATATTAGAAAAAGAAATTTAAAACTAGCAAAATGTATACTAACACAATACGGCGGACCGGCTGGGGAACTTGCAGCTGCTTGGCAATATTTAGATCAAAGATATAATATGCCAGATGATAGAGGAAAGGCTTTACTTACGGATATTGGAACAGAAGAATTTGCCCATGTGGAGATCATTTCGGCAATGCTTCATCAACTTATGGACGGCGCAACTATTGAAGAGTTAAAAGAAGCAGGTCTAGATGGACAATATGCACAGTTCGGTAGAGATTTGTTCCCATCAGATAGTTTTGGTAATCCATTTAATATGACATATATTAAGGTTTCTGGAGATTATATTGCTGACATTGAAAGTGATATGGGAGCAGAGCAAAGAGCAAGAGCAACCTACGAACACCTTATGGATTTGACGGATGATCCTGATGTTTTAGGTCCACTTTCATTTTTAAGACAACGGGAAATTATTCATTATCAAAGATTTAAAGAACTTCGAGATTACTATTTAAAGATGAAAAAATAATACTTACTCGAGTATTATTTTTTTGCTTATATATAAGTATATATATGTTTTAAATAATCAGTATGATATAATCAGGATAGGTGGTTTATAATGCTTAAAAAAACTTTTAAAAATTATATTTTAGAAATTGTCAAAGATAAATATCAAAAAATTGACAAAAACTTTCTATCAAAGACGAGGGAAAAGATAAACAACTTTGACCGTTTTTTAGATGTTTATTCTGAGGATGAGGCTTATAAGGATAAGTTAAATACTTTTTATTTAGAACTTAGTAAAATGGTCTTAGACGAAGAGACGATATCATTAAACAAGATAAATTTTATAGATATATTTATAGATATATTATGTATAAACAAAGGAGTCGATAAGCAAGAGTTTAGTTTTGACTGGGCTTTAGAAATTTTAAATAAGTTAAATTTAATTAAGGATAATATATATAAGAATATTAACATTAATAATTTAGATGGTATACAAGATGAGAAGGTTAAAATTATAGTTAAGGGGTTATATACACTTGCAAATCCTGAAGATACAGATAATATAAATATTTACTGGGATAATATTAGTAATATTTTCATAACTTATCTTGAACTTGGCGAAATGTTAAAAGATGACATTTCAGAAAAATATATTTTAAAGAAATTAAATATAGATGAATATATAAGAAAAATAAGACAAAATTACGAGAGTAAAATCAATTTCAAATATATTCCGGCGAGCGTTTTAAAAATAACTAATTATGATTATTTGGATAGCGATGAAACAAACGAGGAAGAGATAATTGGTTTTAAAGTGGTAAATGAGCAATATACGAAGATAAAACTTATCGGGTATGCCGGTGTGGGTAAGACGACAACACTCGAATATGTAGAGTACGAAGATGCTTTAAAATACGATGAGACAGGAAAAATTCCCGTACTTATTAATCTTATTACAGTAGATACGTGGCAAAGTATAGAAGAATTAATTTGCCGAAAATTACAGGTCGATAAAGACAACGAGGAAATAGTAAATTATTTGCTTAAATGTGAAAAAATCAATATATATTTAGATGGAATCAACGAGATAAATATTTCCTCTTCAAAAAATAAGCAAGAATTTTTGATTACTATAGAAGAATTTTTCAATAAAAAAGAAAATCAAAATATTAAAATGATTATAACCGATAGAGACAATGACGAGCTTTCTGTCTTAAACGATTTGGATACATTTCTTATTCAAGGAATGAACGAAGATGATATCGAAATGTTTATAGAAGGAAATTCAAATCCCGAAAAGACAGAAGAGGTAAAAAGAGTTATTAAAAATCATCCTGAGATGTTTGATGTGTTTACTCATCCTTTTATGCTGAAAAATATTATTACGATAATTGAATGCGGAGAGAAGATTCCCGATGATTCTTCTGAGATAATTTCTATTTACTTAAACAGTATAATAAAAAGAGAAATTTACGAAAAGAAAGATGATTATGCGAAATATATAGATGGTATATTAAAATATCTTTTAACTAAAATAACTCAATCTGACGAGGTAAATGTAAATCCGCCAATTAGTCATTTTAAGCTAATTCCAATTTTCTATGAATATTCAGATAAAGAAGGCATTCAAGATTTTAATGCGGATCGAATGCTTAATTTACTTATAAAATTAGGAATTTTAAGGGAAGTAGAGTTTGAAAAATATACTTTTACAGATGAACAGTATTTCGAAAAATACTATAACGATATAATTAATGAAATATAAGAGGAATGATATATGACAGAAGAGGTAACATATAGTGAGGTTTTAAAAAAATATTTAAGGTTTTTAACACCGGATAATATTTTAAAAAGAACAACTTTAATCGAGAGAAGTAAAAACTTGCTTCTTTTAGATGAGTGGATTTCTTACTGGACAAAAAAAGATTTGGCAACAGCTGCCAAAATTATAAATTCCCTTAAAATTAATATAGATAAAAAGGAAGAATATAAACAGGGATTATATGACTTTTTAAAAAACAACGTAGAAATAGATATTACAAGTTTTTCTAAAAATATTTTAGTATATATATACCTTGAGGACTTCGATAAACTAAATAAATTTTTATCTTATATATGTTTTTGTAATGAGGCCAAGGATAAAAACGATGAGGAAAATCATTCTTATAAAAATTCTATTAGTTTAAAATATATAAAAAAGATATCTTCAAGTGATGAAATGGCTGAATATTTAGAAAATATTTTAACGAGATTTAATGATTATCTTGATTTTCTAACACCTTCCAAAATAGAAAAATTATCCGAATTAAAAGACCTTGTGAGTTCAATAAGGGAAAGTGATAATTTTGAGGATTATAAGAAAAAAATTATCGATTTAATCGTTCAAATCAAGGAAATTAAAGGTGCCGAATATTTAGAAAAATTACAAGGACCACTTGAAATGGTTATAAATATATTATTAAAAGAAAGCAATTATAAGCAGATTTTTAAATTTCTTAAATGCGCATTTAATAATAAATTATATAGATATCACTGTTTTGATTTGCAAACAATTTCTATGTTAGATAAGGCTCCTTTAAAACTCCTACATGACGATATTCAGGAAATTATAAATATACTTATAGCTAATAACGATTATGCTTTTGCTTTTGCTTTTTTAAAAAGGTTAAAAATAAAAGATTTTTATATGTTTATGCCTAAAGATAAAAGCGAATTTGAATATTTTGAAATATTAAATAAAGGAAGAAAAAGACGTATATATAGCGATATTAGTGAAGTTATGAAAGAGCTTTTTATAAAGTCTAGAAAAGATGAGTCTTATATCGAGGCCCAAAAGGATTGGATAAACTATTTAGATCAAAACATAAAAAATAAAAACAATATAGCCCTAGCTAGAGCTTTCACTTTGTTTGATATGGCTAATTACGACATTAAATATATAGATGAATATTTTAATAAAGAACTCAATAAATGTGAAAAATATATACCAGAAATTATCGTATCACCTCAGATTACATCAAGAATTATTAACGTTTTTTATAAGATTATAACGTCTGGCGAGAACTTTAGTTATATGAAGGAGAAAATCAGGGCTTTAAATCATATTAATTTCTTTAGAAGTATAAGCGGCGATGAAGACAGGGAAGAATATTTTTCAAAAGGTTATATAGTAAACAATAAGACTTTTATAAGAAGTCAAATACGGAATGAGTTTCTTAAACTTTTAGAAGATATGACACCAGAGAATGCTGATGATTTAATCTATATATACATGAATACCACTTTGAAATTCGATTATTCGATAAACGATTTTATAAAGCTTATCGTATCTAAAGATATAACAAATATAAAAGAATTATTTAATGATTATATAATTTACGGAATGCAATCATCATTTGTGAATAGGGGATTATATTATAATTATAAGCTTTGGGGGATTCTATCGAGTAGTTTTGCTATTTGTAAAAGTTATAATGGTAGCGGCTTAAGTTTGTATAAGATTACCGGTTATAACAAGGCTTATGAAACTATAGAGATTGAGTTAATGGAGAATTATGGCAATTATAATCAGTTTGTTTCAGATTATAAGGAGTATGTAGATGCTTATAATGATGGTAATACATTTAAGTTATCTTCACATAAATACAAATTTGACGAAAGTGATGTTTACAGTTTAATTCATTTTCAATATAGATTACTGAAGCATTTTGATAAAACGATGATTCAGTGTCTAAAAGCTGATGTAAGTAACGTTTTTTACTATACTAACGATTATGAACATAACTTATATGTTAGTAATATAATCGCAAGATTACCATCGAATAAAAAGAATTCATATAAGGATTTACTTTGCAATTTATATAAGACTTTGCTTGATGATGGAACTTTAAGTATCGATGAGGCAATATACTTTTTCTTAAATACAGCTTCGAGATATTTACTCCATTTAGATGTGTTTATCGATTTGGTCGTCAGTAATTTAGAGTCCGATGAAGAAATTATCAATATCGAAAAATTATTTGATAATTACGAATTTATCTGTGAAGACATTAGAAATGAAAAAATTATGAGTCCAAGAAATTTTCTTGCTAAAAGATTTGTAACGGATAAATATAAAACCGATGATGATTCTTTATATTGTTATTCTTTTAAGATAAAGGAATACGATACTAAAACAAAGTTAATTAAAGTAGATAATATAAGAGTTCTTAAATCGGAATATAAAAATAGTCAGAGTTACAAAAAAATGATCGAACTGCTAACTAATTATTTGGATACTTTGGATAGTGAAGATTTAGATAAAATCAGGAAGATGAAGAGGCTTCCGGAGTTAAAAAAACCGATAATAAAGAGGTTACTATCTTCTTATATATCTGTGTGCTACGAAATAATTATAAAGCTCATTTCGATAAGTTTGGATGATGTTTACGAATTTATAGTCGCGCTTGGAGAAAATAATTACTGGATTTATAAAGATTATGGACAAAATAGTGATCTTGATATTTTGGAAAATAAAAAAACTATCAAAGAGAATTTTCTTAAGGATGTGAAGAGATACGATTTTGAAAAGGTAATATTTATTTATAACAATTCGTTTATTAAAGAAATTATTTCCTTAAATGTCTTACTTCAAAAGGTGCTTAGGTTTAATATATACCACATATGGAAAGCAAACAGTGAGGGATATATTAAATTAAAGAGATTTAATATAAAGATATACGCAGATGTTAATAGAAATTCATACAAAGGATTTAACGAGTGGTGCGTTTACAACATAGTTAACAACGAAAAACTTAATATTAGATTTTCAACAACTGACAATGAGAGACTCAATGATATTATAAGCGAGGCTAATTCAATCGTGGGCGATTTAACGCTGGTCAGATATAATTTAGAAACTGGTTATATGCTCTGTAATCTAGATGGTTTAAAGAAGAAAGAAGAGAAAGTGAAAGAATATCTTTTGAGTTATTTTGAAGAGATAGCGAGAATAATCAACGAGAGACAAACGGTTGAACAGATTTACGATTATTTAAAGGATTATGAGACAATCAATAAAAATATTTTCTATCTAAAGACAAACGATAGTAAGTATTTTAATGGGTCTTTTAATGCAAATGACTGTTATAGTGTTATTGAAGAACTTAAATGTGAGGAAAAAGTTAAAGATTTAATTTGTAAAATTAAGAACTACATTAAAGACTCTCTTAATAGTCAGGTTATAAATAAAAATAATATTAATAAGGTATTCTTTATTTATACGCGTAGTTTACTTAGATATTTAATTCCACTGGATGAGTTTGCGATTATGTTTAAGGATATAATAAATAACAACTTAAATGTTTTAGATATATATTTTAAATTCAAGGTTCTGGAAATTATTAATAAATCGGTATGTAAAATTATAATTTTGAACCAGAAGAAGATTTATACGGTAAATTTGTCTGGAGCGATTAATATTTTAAAGGATAATAGGTATCTTGGAATAATAAGTTTTATCGATAAGGATAATATACTTTATTTCTCACATATTACGACACTTAATTCAACCGAGATAAAACTGGTTAATGATTTGTTAAAGCCGGCTCAAAATAGAGATGAGTTTTTAGATTTGATAGGTAGACAAGTGAATAGTTTTAAGAAGATAACTTTAAAAGTAATTAATAGGTATTGCAAGATGGATTCGCCACTAAAATTTTTAAAATCATACAATGAAAAAGAAAAGGACGATCTTAATTATTTGAAGGATTTATGTTTTAGGCACGATTTTAATAAAAGTAAATATCCTATTAAAGTGATTAAAAATATTTTTAACAATGCTACAAATTTGAGTAAGATTAAATATATTTATTTAAATTCTGTGATGAGATATTTCTTCCCGATTCAAAGTTTTGTAGGTTTGCTTGTAGAGAAATTTATGCCGGAAGAAAAGGGAGATATCATTGATATTAAGGACTTATTAAAGGGGACTGATATAACGGTCGATGAGATAAATAATGGAAAGGTTATAAGTGCATTATTTGGCGATAACTCAAATATAGTTGTAAATGGGCCGATTAATTCAAATGTGGTTTATTTAAGTAAATATGATAAAATTAAAAATGTAGTTATTGCGGAGGAGAAGGAGATATAGGATGAAGGAATTTATTTATAATCAGGTTATTAATTTTTACGAGGACGCTGGCCAAAAGCTATCTAAGAAGGAGATAATGGAACGAATCGAGGTATATTTGATTGCTTTATCTTTTTCAAAGGATTGTCCCATAGAGGCTCTTAAATCAGTAGAAAACGATACAAAAATATTAATAGAGAATCTCCAAAAGAAGATTCCTAGTATCGTCGATATTAAATTAATCGAACCTTCTTTGAGACTTCTATATTATATTTACAATCCTAGTGATTTTCAAAAGAAACATATCGAAACGGCTACGCTTGGTAAACTTTATGACGAGTTTAAGATTTTAGGTTCTACTAATAAGTACTACGACATAATTTATCGCAAGGATGAAAATAATCAACCGTTTTTGTACCAAGATTTGCGGCATCCAGAAAATGTTTTAAAAGATAATCCGGATGTTCTACCGTTTGTTATGACTTATTGTGCGAGAAATGCGGCTATGCACTCACAGAAGGTCGAAAATCCACTTGCCCATCTAATCAGTATGTTTTATACTTTGATTGAATTGTGTTATAAGCTTAAGAACGTTATTTTGGACAGATATGTGCAGAAGGATGAAATTTATAAGGATTATATAAACAAAATTACTGAAGATTACGAGAAGAAGGTTAACGATAATTTTAAATATATTCCCTTAAATATGATTGCTTATAGAAATGAGAGTTTCGATGAGATTACTACCGATAATAATGAAGATGATATGAATTTCGAACTTGCTAATGAGAGGTTTAATCATTTAAAAGTTATCGGTTATGCAGGTATGGGAAAAACTACATTGCTGGAAAATTTAACTTATAAGGAGGCATGTTTGTTTAAAACGCAAAAACTAAAGGTGAAGATTCCAGTTATTTTAGATATGATAAGGGTTAGTGATTCTAATTTAACTATCGAAAGTATGATAAATACTAAAACTCATTTAAATAGCGAAGTTTTAGTGAGGAGAATGATTGAGAAAAACCGGTTTAATATTTATTTGGATGGGATTAACGAAATACGAATTAAAGATAAAAACAAACGAGTGGAATATTTAAATTATTTGGAAGGATTTATTAAGACTCACCGAGGGAATAAGATAATTGTCACGGATAGAGATGATAATTCGTTTTCAATTATCAACGAGGCTCCAACTTTAATTATTACGGGAATTACTAAGAATATCATCAAAGATTTTGTCTTTGGAAATTCTTCTAAGCCAGAGATGGTTTGGGAAAGGCTGCAAGATTTGAACGACGATTTATTAGAGGCATGTAAAAATCCGTTTATGTTTAAAACTTTAATTACGATTACTGAATTACACAAGAAGATTCCAGATGATTCTAGTGAGTTAATTGAAACGTTTTTAAAGGCAATTGTCGATAGGGAGAGAACGGTCAAAAAGGATGAGAAGGCAAGTGATGTTTTAAGAGTTTTGATATATTTAGTGGCAAAAGAGTCTGAAAAGGATGATAGTTTTGAAGATAATATTGTTTTATCGACTTTTGAAATATTTGAAATATTTAACGATTACTGCGATAAATATAAAAGAACAAATCGGTTCGATAACGAGGAGATGCTTGATTTGATCGTTAAGCTTGGAATTCTTAAAGAGGTGGATTTTGAAAAATATACTTTTACAGAACAAGATTATTTTGAGTTTTTCTATACTAAGGCGATTGATCTTGATTTGATATAAAAATAATACGAAAATGTATTATTTTTTTAATTATTTTTCATAATAAAAATAGGTGATTTTTATGCGGAAATTGATTGTTTTTTTATTTGTTTTATTGCTTACAGGATGCGGAGTCAAACCTAATATAGAAGGGGAGATTTCGGAGATTAAGTATAATGATACTTATATTGTCAGTAGTGATTACAATAAGATTAAGAATATGGTTTCTAATCATACTTATTTATATGGGGAAGAGGAACTTAAAAATAGTTTGGTTATTAAAACGGATAAAGATATTTATAGTTTTAAACTATCCGACGATTTTATAAGTTATAATGGAAAGATGACTAAGGATAGCGAGATTAACAAATATTTACAAGATTTAACGAAAAAATATCATGATAGAGATTTTTACGAGATAAATTATGTTAAAGATTTTGAAGATGGGGATAACGAGATTATTTCTTTGGATAAGACGTCTAATTATATCGTTATAATATTTAGTGAAAAGGTAACAAATTTTAAAATTAACGAAATTTTAAATGATGGTGATGATTATAGCGATGTCGATTTACTTTATAGTAAAGAAAGTGTAAATAAGGATGTGATTATTAGAAAAAGTATTGACTATAAAGAGCCAGATATTAGGATTTCTTT